>QGCW01000018.1_pt1 | contig 40925 bp, 43 predicted proteins | sample 4702261 | NCBI WGS metagenome assembly QGCW01 (sample SAMN08941162, study PRJNA450518) | Sediment metagenome, whole genome shotgun sequencing project. | biome: grassland soil; feature: grassland; material: soil; isolation source: soil 14 days enrichment with methanethiol ...
CGATCGGCAATATCTTCACTGCTGGGCAATTGCATTTTAGTGATGGTTTGACGCGTCGCTTTTTCAATGGCAAACAACATGCGTTTTTCACGGGGAGAAATAAATAATATTGCTTCACCTTTACGACCGGCCCGGCCCGTACGACCAATTCGGTGCACGTATGACTCAGTGTCATAAGGTACATCGTAATTAACAACATGGCTCATTCTTTCGATATCAAGTCCTCGCGCTGCGACATCAGTAGCGATGAGGATATCAATCTTGCCTTTTTTCATGCGATCAATGGTTTTCTCACGTAGACCCTGATTCATATCACCATTCAGTGCTGCGCTTGAATAACCACGTGCTTCCAGCTTTTCTGCCAGTTCTACAGTGGCATTTTTAGTTCGCACAAATATGATCATGCCGTCAAAGTTTTCAACTTCCAGGATGCGGGTGAGTGCATCCAGTTTGTGTGTGCCAGTGACTTGCCAATAACGCTGGTTGATCGTGTCTACAGTCGACGTTTTGGATTTAATCTGAATCTCGATCGGATCTTTCAAATAGCGTTTTGCCACACGGTGGATCGGGCCTGGCATGGTGGCTGAGAATAATGCAACCTGACGTTGTTCTGGTGTTTCTTTTAAGATGGTTTCCACGTCATCGATAAAGCCCATTCTCAACATTTCATCGGCTTCATCAAGCACAAGAGATTGTAGTTCAGAGAGGTTTAATGTACCACGGCGGATATGATCGAGTATGCGGCCTGGTGTTCCTACGATGACATGCGGATTACGTTTTAATTGACGTAATTGGATGCCCATGCTTTGCCCGCCATAGATTGGCAGCACATGGAGACCTTTAATGTATCTGGCATAACTTTGAATGGCTTCAGCTACTTGGATGGCAAGTTCACGAGTGGGTGCCAGTACCAGCATTTGTGGTACAGTGAGTTTGACGTTAAGACGGCTGAGTAGAGGTAGTGCAAATGCAGCAGTTTTCCCTGTACCGGTTTGTGCCTGACCTAAGAGGTCTTTGCCTGCTAGCAATGGGGCAATAGTTTGTGTTTGAATAGGTGTTGGTGTTTCGTAGCCAGCTTCTTGGACGGCTTTTAATACAGCGCTTGATAAGCCTAACTCTGAGAATAGGGGGGAGTGTTGATTTTCGGACATGCTTGAACCTGTGAAAGCCCAGTTTAGAGTGTAAACTGAGGAGAGGGGAGAAAAAGTAGCTATTATACGCTGTTTTGCTGGCAAAATATAGTTAAATCATGATGTTAAAATAATGAATAGAGAACTATCACAACTGTTCTTTTTGAGGCATATTGGAAATTGGTGCGAGTATAGGAGCCGATGGTATGGATAATTTTTCTATTGATGCTTATACCCCAAGTCAAATAGCAGACAGAATAGAGAAAGCAGGCATTACTAAAAGTAATGGCGATCCTGTTCGTGCTTTTGCTTTGGCGATATTAGCGGGTGCTTTTATTGCGTTAGGGGCTGCTTTTTTTACTTTGGTGGTAGCTGATGGTAGTTTGTCTTTTGGCTTATCTCGGTTGTTAGGTGGTCTGGTTTTTTGTCTTGGACTTGTATTAGTCGTCGTTGCCGGTGCAGAGCTGTTTACCGGCAATAACCTTACGGTAATGGCGTTTGTTGATGGTAAGGTCAGCTTTGTTGGTTTGTTGAAAAACTGGTCTATTGTTTATTTGGGTAATTTTATTGGTGCTTTGGGCATTTTGTTATTGATCTATTTCAGTAATTACTGGCTCATAGGAAGTGGCGAGGTTGGTACAAAAGCTATTCTTATTGCAAATAGCAAGGTCAACTTAAGCTGGATGGAAGCATTCAGTCGCGGTATTTTGTGTAATATTTTAGTCTGTTTGGCTGTTTGGCTCTGTTATGCTGGACGAAGTGTTGTCGATAAGGTTGTTGCTATTATTTTTCCCATCACGGCGTTCGTAGCTATGGGGTTTGAGCATTCAGTGGCCAATATGTATTTCATTCCAGCTGGGCTTGCTGCGATGACAGAGGCGGATCTGCTTTCACCGTTGACAGCTATTAATTTGGAAGGCCTATCGGTATCAGCATTTTTATTGAATAATTTACTGCCTGTCACATTAGGCAATATCGTGGGTGGTGGGGTTTTTGTAGGTTTGTTTTACTGGTTTATTTATTTACGACATGACAGTTAGGAGGTAATTATGGAACATACATATAAACATATTGAGTTAACAGGTAGTTCGGCAGAAAGTTCGGATAAAGCCGTCAAAAATGCGATTGCCAAAGCGTCGAAAAGCTTACATAACATTCATTGGTTTGAAGTCACAGATACCCGTGGTTATATCGAAGAAGGCGAAGTGAAATATTGGCAGGTTACGATTAAGGTCGGTTTCAGAATTGAAGACTAACTCATGATGAGTTTTCTGGCGAAATAACAGCTAACCTGTCTTTTTGAATGTATGCACCCAGACTGTGTGGCTTTCATTCCACTCCATTCCTGGGTGCATGCGTAGGATAAGATCTTTATAAGCAGTCAGATTGGGGTAACCTTCTGCTTTGGCATGGGCCTCTGTCATCTCACCCAGGTTAGCTTGCTCGAGCGCCGTGACTGTGAACTCAACGCCTTCAAGGGTGAAGGTTTCACCCGGGTAGGCATAGATACCATTGCGACGTTGTTGGCTTTTCGTACCCGATAGAGCCGCTTGGACTAACTTGGGCTGGGTGATAAGACGGTCAATCTCACAGGTTTTTTCTGGGTATTTAACGTCACTCATAGTTTATTATTTCACGATTTTGGTGAACTTTGACCCTTCGAGCGTTAAGTTAAACATCAAACCTTTATTACTGAATACAAAGCCGACAATGGGATCGGTGATATCAATGGTATTGATATCTTCACCTGCACCCCATTCAACTAATGCTACAGAACCATCGACACCTGCTTTCCAGCCTTTGCTTTGCTGAAATTTGACTAAGGCATCATCCGTCATAAAAACAAGCACAACAGATTTCGACTGTGCACCGGCCTGTAAACCAATGGAAGCAGCGGCTGTGCTGTAATACGCTTTAGTCATACCATCAATACGTAATGCCCCTTCGCCATACTCGCCGCCAATCCAGAAACCGGCTTTCAGTACTTTCGGAAAAACCAATACTCCTTTGGCTTTCGATAAAAATTCAGCGCCACCGGGGACTTTATCACGGAAGCGTTTAAGGGTTTCATCGACACCAATATTGATTTCGGTAGCAGAGGCGGCGAAGCTTGTTTTAGGCTGAATGCTCACAGCAAGTATAAACAGGCCCATGACAACCATGAGCAGAGAACGCAGTTTGAGATAAGACATAGTGACAACCCTACTTATAATGATGAAACATTAAACTAGCATGGAACTGGGTACTAAGAAAGACTAAACAACAGCTTATTGTAAAGCGCTTTTCATTTGCCCTAATCAATTAATACCCTGGCTTATGAGGTAGTCTTCATAGGTACCATCAAAATCAATAATACCATTTTCAGTCATATCAAAAATACGCGTTGCTAGTGAAGAAACAAACTCACGGTCATGACTGACAAAGAATAAAGTACCGTCATACTTTTCTAAAGCCATATTCAGAGACTCAATGGATTCCATATCCATATGGTTTGTCGGTTCGTCCATTACAAGGATATTTGGTTTTTGCAGTAGCAGTTTACCGAACATCATGCGGCCTTTTTCACCACCTGATAGTACACGTACTTTTTTGTCTATCATTTTTCCTGAAAACAATAATCGACCTAAGGTGCCACGAATAACCTGTTCATCATCGCCTTCTTGACCCCATTGCTGCATCCACTCGAATAAATTCAAGTCGCAATCGAATAAGTCTTCGTGATCTTGTGCGTAATAACCGATATTGGCATTCTCTGACCACTTAACCTCGCCTTTTTTAGCAGGTAATTCATTGGTCAACGTTTTGACTAGTGTCGATTTACCAATACCATTGGGTCCAATGATGGCAATGCGCTCACCCACTTCGGTCATGAAGCTGAAGTCGTCAAATAAAGGTGATTCATTATCGTAACTTTGACTGATTTTGTTGACTTCCAGAGCATTACGGAACAATTTCTTTTCTTGCTCAAAACGAATAAAAGGGTTGACCCGGCTTGAAGGTTTGATGTCATCCAATTGAATTTTTTCAATTTGTTTCGCACGCGAGGTGGCCTGTCTTGCTTTTGATGCATTTGCCGAGAAACGGGCAACGAAAGCTTGTAAGTCCTGTATTTGTGCTTTTTTCTTGGCATTATCTGCTAATTGGCGTTCACGCACCTGTGTTGATGCCAACATGTATTCATCGTAGTTACCCGGATAGATACGGAGTTCACCAAAGTCCATATCTGCCATATGAGTACAAACGCTGTTTAAGAAATGGCGATCATGGGAAATGATGATCATGGTACTACTACGCTGATCGATAATATCCTCTAGCCAACGAATAGTATTGATATCCAAGTGGTTAGTCGGTTCATCAAGTAATAAAATATCAGGATCGGCGAATAAGACCTGGGCCAATAAGATACGTAATTTCCAGCCTGGTGCAATTTCACTCATGGGAGCATAGTGCTGCTCAGTGGGGATACCAACACCTAACAATAATTCACCGGCTCGGGATTCAGCTGTATAACCATCCATTTCAGCATATAGACCTTCAAGTTCAGCAACTTTGATCCCATCATCTGCTGACATTTCTTCTAGGCTATAAATGCGATCGCGCTCTTTATGCACTTCCCAGAGTTCGGGGTCACCCATTATCACCACGTCCATGACACGTTGATCTTCAAAGGCAAATTGATCCTGCTTTAGAACAGCAAATGTTTCATTAACATCCAGACTGACATTGCCAGCTGTAGGTTCAAGTTCACCAGACAGAATTTTCATGAAGGTCGATTTACCACAGCCGTTAGCGCCGATGAGGCCATAGCGATTACCGTCTCCAAATTTCACTGAGACATTTTCAAATAACGGTTTAGCACCGAACTGCATGGTGATGTTTGCGGTTGTTAACAAGGTTTTTATTCCTGTACGGTTGGTTGCAAGCTATATAAATTGCAACTTGGTGAAAAAACCCACCATTATACATGGTCTTACTGGTGTTCGATAAGGGCTATTTTTGCTTTTCGAGTGAGTTTCTTTATGGCAGCTTCGCGTTTAGAAGCAATACTGCGATTTGAGCAGGTTTCTTGATAAACGATCTTTTTGGCGGGGCTGGTATTAAAAAAGCGTGCGCCTGTCCGTTTGCTTTTATGTTCCGATAGTCGACGAGCTATATCGGTCGTTATACCGGTGTATAAATGGCCATTGTCGGCTTCTATGATATAGACAAACCAGACAGAATTATCGGTCATTCGTCGTTAGTAAAATCAAGTGCAACCGAGTTAATACAATAACGTAAGCCTGTCGGAGCTGGTCCATCGTCAAATACGTGACCTAAATGAGCGTCACAATGCGGACAACGTACTTCAACCCGTCGCATCCCATGGCTGTGATCCACGACCTGTGCTATACCGGCAGATGCCAGCTCATCATAGAAGCTTGGCCAACCGCAGCCAGCATCGAACTTGGTGGTTGAAGAAAAGAGTGGGTGTTGGCAACAAACACAACGATAAACACCTTTTTCCCGGTGATCGACATACACACCTGAAAATGGTCTTTCGGTGCCGGCCTCGCGTGTTACCCGGTACTGCTCTGGTGTTAGTTTTTGTTGCCACTCAAGAGCACTTTTTTTAATCTTAGACATCATACATCCTAGCTAGAGCTGTTGTTGATCCCATTTGATGGAGGATGATACCTCATCCTCCCGATTACAAAATAGTAACTCTATAATAGACCATGTTGCTTAGCGATTAAACTCAGCCATGAGCAGACGTAAATTTTCTATTTCCTGATTAATTTCTTCTGCAGCCTTCACTGCGTCAGTTACGATGCCAGTGGTGACATCAGCGACGGTTGAAATATTGGTAATATTTTTACCGATATCGTCTGCGACATTAGACTGTTCTTCAGTTGCTGTAGCAATTTGATTAGTCATGTCACTGATTGATAGTGAAGACGTTAAAATATTGTTTAATGCATCACCAGCTTGAGCAGAGAAATTAACATTTTCTTCTGTTTGGCTATGTGATTCAGTGATGGCTGTTACTGCTTTTTGAGCACGACTTTGCAATCGTTCAACAATGCTACGGATTTGTTCTGTTGATTGTTGGGTACGCTGTGCTAAGGTTCGTACCTCGTCAGCAACGACCGCAAAACCTCGGCCTTGTTCGCCGGCGCGCGCAGCTTCAATAGCAGCGTTTAATGCTAATAAATTAGTCTGTTCTGCAATGCCTGTGATCACGTCGATAACTTGACCGACCTCTTGGCTATCAGTATCGAGTTGATTAATGATAGAAGATGCCTCATTAATACGTTCTGACATTAAATGACTGCTATCTATGGCTTGTGTCATGATAGTGTTGCCGTTGGCAGCTTCCTTGTTTGCTTGTTCAGCCGCTTCCGCAGCTTGTACCGTATTTTGGGAAACAAGTTGAACCGTTGTCGACATTTCATGCATCGCTGTTGCAACCATCTCTATGGCGGACTGCTGTTCTGCAACTCCCTGATTAGATTCATTGAGAGTACGCATGACATTACCGGCTTTATCGCTTATCAACTGACTGGCATGTTGCACACTCGTTACTAATTTATTAATTTGGTCAAAAAATGCGTTGATGGTTCGTGCATCTTTTTTATCGGCTTCATAGCGAAGCTGATCAACATCTAATTTGACGTTGAAACGTTTTTCTTCTGCAGCATTAGCAATACTGGCAGTGAAATGTGCATTCATTAAAAACTGCTCCTGCATATTAATGCCAAAGAAAATTAAGGCAGCCACTTCAATAGCAGCAAAAACAAAGTGGATAACGAATGTTAACCAGTTACAGTTTTCTGCAAATAATTGAATTGGGATGCCTGCAAACTCATAACCTGCAAATTGTAAGTTGATAAAAATAAAATGATGGATACCGATCAATGCCGTAGCGGCAATTAGCGGTCTCCAGTCACGATAAATCAGCATCAGAGCGTAGACGACAAAAACATGGAAATGCATTTCTATTCGACCCAGCTCCTGTGTGATGAAAATAATGGCATAGGCCATCAGGCAGAGGGATAAAATGATTCTTGATGCGACGGTGCCACGCATCGTTTGATAGGTGAACACGGCGGCTACACTAATCAGCAACGCCGGAATACCTCCTAATAGCTGCGTGCCGTAACCCATTGGTACAATGAACCAGGCAAAGGGTAAATGAGCCAGTAAGATATAGGTGATATAGAGATCAGAACGCTCATAGTCACGTCTGAGCTTCTCATTTACCGCCTGTTCAATCTTGTCCATTCTGCTGCGTCTCCACGATTATTTATGATAATTATTAAGTATGTTTTTGTAGACTTTTATAGTCCTTAAGGACAGCGTCGTCATTTAAGTTTAAATAAGGGTAGGTCTTGACCCACTTACCTTTAGTATCAATCACCTGTATTGCTGAACTATGCTGTAGCTCACTCGTTGAATTGATGTTGATAGGGGTATTAAATTGCCGGGCAAATTGTTTTAACGCGTCATCAGGCATGCTCCAGCCAATAATGGCGGGATGAATATTTGTTAAAAAGCGCTTTAAGTGGGTGATATCGTCACGTGTATTGTCAATGGAAACAAAGATAAGTTTAATGTCTTTTGGTAATAACGATGCTAGCTTAATAAATTGACTCAACGTGAAAGGGCAATTGTCTTGGCAATGACTAAAACCAAAGGTTAAGTAAGTGGTATATCCGTTTAAATCAGCGATTGAACTAATCTTTTCATGCGTACTGTTAATGCTTGGTGACGTCAGTTGTTTTTCACGTTTTAGACCATAACCATCATTTAAAAAATTACTACCCAGGGTTACCCAGACAAGGGCTAGTAAAAGTAGTAAGGATGGGATAATGATGTGGATGCTCTTATGCTGTTTCATTGTGTTTTTTAGTCACTGATTTTGTAACAATGATCGTTATCGTTACACTGTATAGCTAGTATTAACGGCGTAGTGTTGTAAAGGTTTAGTAATAAAGTTAAAAAAAGCGGTGCCAAAGCGACAGCTATCGTCGCAAGAAGTATTAACAAAATCCATAGCGCTCGTTAAGAAACTGCTGAGACTGACAAAATGTCAATAATGATGAAGTATTGATAGATGATTAGACAATGGTAATTGCTAATGAAAAGTATTAACTGTGACATGGGCGAGTGTCTACGACCCAACCCGGATGAAATTATTATGCCTATGATTGATCAGGCTAATATTGCTTGCGGTGGTCATGCAGGGGATGATGCGAGTATGAAGTTAACAGTCAGCTTAGCTAAACAGCACGGTGTGAAAATTGGCGCCCATCCCAGCTATCCAGATAAAGTTAATTTTGGGCGGCATAGCCAATCTTATGATAGTGATGTCTTGTTTGACATTATTTCTCAGCAGATAAAACAGCTTTACGATATATGTCTTGTTCATGATGTCAGCTTAGATTATGTCAAGCCTCATGGGGCGTTGTATCACGATGTGATGAACAATGAAACGGTGTTGGCCACACTGGCCGCGGTTATTAAATCATTTCCTACACCATTACATTTAGTTGTACAGGCAGGGATAAAGACAGATTATTTTAATGCGTTTTCTTTAAAAAACGAGTTACCCATCATCTATGAAGCGTTTGCTGATCGCGCTTATGAGAATGGGCAGTTAGTAGCAAGGCGCCACTCGCATGCAATGTTACAGTCAGCAAGCTCCATTATTGAACAATATCATGACTTTTGTGGTGAAAGTGCCTTTACTGTAGATACAGTTTGCTTTCACTCAGACCACCCTGCATCTATATCAGCATTGCAGTTGTTAAAGGCTAATTCGTGTTAGAAATTAGACTGGCAGGTGAAAATAGCATTATTGTTTATTTTGCTGACAAAGCCAGTGAGCAACTACTCGATCAAATTAGGTTTTATAGTGAGCTATTACAGCAGGAATTAGCCGATTGGCTGATTGATATCGTTCCATCCTATACCAGCTTATTACTCAGTTACCGTATCGATAAGGTGAGCCATAAAGCATTTTGTCGGCGGGTATCATATTTAATCGAAACCAACAGCGTTAACAATAAGGCACCAACAGGGAAACGCCTGCAAATCCCAGTGTTTTATGATTTTTCTGTTGGCCCAGATCTTGAGACATTGTTGATTGAAAAACAGCTGGATTTAGAGCAATTTATCATGTTGCATTCAAGGCAACGTTATCGGGTATATGCGATAGGTTTCAGTCCTAATTTTGCATTTCTTGGTGATGTCGATGCAAAGCTGGAAATGCCAAGATTAAAAAGGCCCAGACTGGCTATACCTGCTGGCAGTGTCGCCATTGCTGATAGGCAAACGGCAATCTATCCGATTACGTCATCCGGTGGTTGGAATATTATTGGACAGACACCCTGGAATTTATCCCTGACAGAAAGTGATAAAAAACAGCAGTTTGCTATTGGTGATGAGGTGCACTTTATGCCGATTAGTCGCGATGAGTTTTTGGCAGCGGGTGGTAAGTTGTGAGTTTTCAGGTGATTAAATCTTCCTTTCTGGCAACAGTGCAAGATTATGGTCGATTGGGGTTTGCCAAACTAGGAATTAGTCGATCAGGCGTTGCTGACGAACATGCTTTTTGTTGGGCTAATCGCTTATTAAATAATCATTTTAATGATGCAGCGATAGAGGTGACTTTTGGTGGTTTGATTTTAGAAGCCAAAGCGTCGACTCAGGTCATTGTGACGGGCGCTGATCTTGGTTTCAAGATAAATGGTATCAAACAAGTTCTATGGCAAGTTCTGTCGGTAAGGCCGGGCGATGTTTTATCGTGGGAAACAGCACAGTCACCTTATGGTTTTCGTGCTTATCTGGCAGTGAAAGGTGGTTTTCAGTCAACTGAAACCTTGTTATCGCGGTCAGTGACATTGCGTGAAAATATTGGCAAACCGTTGCAGGCAGGAGATACGATTAAATATTTTACTGATGTTGTACCAGTGAAAATAACATCGATTCCATGGTCATATTACCCAAATTATCAGCCGCCAGTTAGTTTAAGGGTAGTTACAAGCTATCAATATGAACAGTTTGATCAACAGCAAAAGAAAACTTTTTTCAATCAAAGCTATAAGATAGATTCGGCATCAGACCGTACAGGCTGTCGCTTAAAAGGAAAACCTTTAGAAAACGTGCCTGCTAAAATGGTATCAGAGGGTATAGCCTATGGCAGTATTGAGCTGACGACTGAGGGATTGCCTATTATTTTGTTAAAAGAGGCACCTACAATAGGCGGCTACCCTAAGATAGCCACCGTATTCTCTTTGGATTTAGCTAAATTAGCGCAGTGCCAAGCTGGAGCAAATGTGGTGTTCAAATTGATTGATTTTGCCAAAGCACAAACACTACGTAAACAGTTTAATCAGTATTTTGGCATGCCTTTTTAACTTGCGTTTTGCATGTTCAAATCAACTTTGCCGATCGTTGCCTCTGGGTGATGGCGTCTGATCATTTCGGTGATAAGGTGCTCGTCCGCTTTGGGGATATCAAGGATCAATAGAAATTGACCATCTTCGATGGCTTTTTCATACTGTTCGACTTCTTTATTGGGTACCGAGACACCAATCATTGAACTAACCCAAGCACCAAAACCAGCGCCAAATAGACCTAGGCCTAAAACAGCACCACCACCTAAAACCAAGCCTGCTGGCGGGAAAGTAACCGCAATCAGGCCGGCCAGTAGTCCTGTGGTGACGCCTGCGGCGGCGCCGCGCTCTAATGCAGGGATGACATCAGACGTTTGTAATAACGAAGCTTCATTAATATCATTTTTTGCTAATCCAGTATGGTCATTACCAACAACATGTATATCTTTATCGGTTAGCCCGAAACCTTGGAGCTCATCAACTATAGCTGCGGTTGAATCGAGAGATGGAGCGAGAAAATATAAACGTTTCATAACAACCTCCACGATTATGTATCGAAAATTGCTTTACTAACTATATAGACATTCTAAAACAGAATAAGTTTTTAATGGCAAGCGATTGCAATGGGGTAATACGTTGATTAACAAGCAGGTTTTGTGAATAGATAATTTTTAATGTATCAAGCTTTTAGCCGTAGTTACGTTTTTGGGTGTACTTCTATGCAAACGTGCTCGTTAGTATTGCTTTTTGCTTGATACATTAATTTATCGGCCTTTTTCATCATTGTTTTAATCGATATTTCTGCTGGGTTTTGAGAAAGGATACAGCCAATACTGACGCCAAAAATAGCCGAAGGAGAATCGGATAGAGACAGATCTTTGTTCAAGTTTATGATATCGGAGTATATTTTGTCGGCTATGGTCTTGACGTTATCAACATCTCTTATATCGTATAAGCAGATGACAAATTCATCGCCACCAACTCGTCCTACTATATCATTACCGCGGATATTATCAGACAAGACTGTGGCGATATCGCTCAAAACGGCGTCACCAACATGATGACCTAAGTTATCATTAATTAATTTAAAGTTATCGAGATCAAGAAAGAGAAGGGTCAGTGTAACCTGATTCCTGATAGCCAGTTTACGCAGTGTTTCACTTAACTCATCAAACAAAAGTCGATTGGGCAGGCCTGTCAAAGGGTCATGATAAGAGGCTATTTTCAACACGGGGTTCAGAGCTTCAATCATGGTTACGAGGATATGTTTTTCACCTTCAAGTTTTATTGGTGATAATCCAACTTGTACCTGAATTTTATGGCCGTCCTTTTGTCGCCCCTGGAGTAAGCGTCCTGAATCCATTGCACGGCTTTCTGTGTCCGTTAAAAATTGCTTAACAAAACGTTTATGGTTTTGTCTATATTCTTCGGGAAGCAGAATGTGCAGGTTTTGATAAAAGAGTTCTTGTTGCTCATAACCGAATATCTGCTCTGCTTTATAGTTGGCAAATACAATGTCGTTATTAGCATCGACTACCAAAATACCAATAGGTAACTCATCGACTAGCGATAGTATAATATCTGGAGATAAGCTGTCAGGAGGCATCAGTTATTTAGTCCTCAAGTATCATTAGCACTGTGTTTTTAGTTACACATATTGTGATACTGATAGTAATTTGTCGGGCATTAGAATATCAACTATATTAAACTAACTTTTATCGTTTTTGTTGTCACTCCTTTAAATAATGAGTGCGCGGCTGTCCTTCACTGAATAACATAATGACTATAAATGGCTTTAGAACACGCTCCTAGCTGGCAAACAGTCCTGCAGAAAGAGTTTCAGCAACCTTATATGCAACAGTTGAAATCATTTTTGCAAGCTGAAAAAGATCAACAAAAGATTATTTATCCTCATTCATCTAATTGGTTTCATGCGTTAGAAACGACACCGCTGGATGACGTAAAAGTAGTAATATTGGGACAAGACCCTTATCACCAGCCCGGCCAAGCTCACGGATTATGTTTTTCTGTTTTACCTGGCATTAAAGTGCCACCCTCTCTTGTTAATATTTATAAAGAACTTGAATCTGATCTGGGTATTAAACCTGTTGACCATGGTTATCTGGAGTCATGGGCAAAACAAGGTGTACTGTTACTTAATGCGGTGTTAACTGTCGAGGAATCAAACGCGAACGCACATCAGGGTAAAGGGTGGGAACATTTTACGGATAAAATTATTGCCAGTGTCAATGAACGTACGCAACACAGTGTTTTTTTGTTGTGGGGCGCTTACGCTCAAAAGAAAGGTGCGGTTATAGATACGTCGCGGCATTTGGTGTTAAAAGCACCGCATCCCTCGCCGTTATCAGCACATCGTGGGTTTTTCGGTTGTCGGCATTTTAGTCAGGCTAATCGGTATTTGGCAGACAATGGTCGAGGCCATATCAATTGGCAGTTGCCCGAAAACGTCGAATCGTGAGTCAGACCTAAACTGTCGTGAAGAAAGACGGAAACCAGTTTAAATGCGTTAGGTTTAGTTGTTAGCAGATCGTATAATAGTACGATGATAAAATTTACTAATGTTTCCGTGCGCCGCGGCGTACGTTTGTTGTTCGAATCAGTCAATTTAACTATTCATCCAGGCCAAAAAGTAGGGCTGACAGGCGCAAATGGCACTGGAAAATCCAGTCTGTTTGCTATACTGCAATCTCAATTGCATGTCGATGGCGGTCATGTCTCGGTTCCGGATAATTGGCAAGTTGCCCATGTCGCACAAGAAACACCAGCTGTCGATGCGTCGGCCCTTGACTATGTGCTACAGGGTGATGAGCAATATATTAAATTGCAATCGGCGTTAACACAGGCTGAGCAAGCGCATGATGGTCATCACCAGAGTGATCTGCATGAGGAGTTAGCAGCGATTGACGGGTATAGCGCTCCCAGTCGTGCTGGTCGCTTATTGCACGGTTTAGGCTTTAGCCCTGAACAGGAAAAACGGCCAGTCAGCGATTTTTCCGGGGGGTGGCGTATGCGTCTGAATCTGGCGCAGGCGCTGATGTGTCGTTCCGATTTACTGCTATTGGATGAACCAACTAATCACCTTGATTTGGAAGCTGTGTATTGGTTGGAAGAGTGGTTACGTAGCTATCAAGGCACATTGATTCTGATTTCACATGATAGAGACTTTCTTGATCGTGTGGTGACACAAATTGCCCATATCGAACAGCAGCGTATCAAAAGCTATAGTGGTACTTATTCAGATTTTGAGGTGGCGCGTGCTGAACATTTGGCGAATCAGCAGGCAGCCCATAAGAAGCAACAGCAAGAAATTGCTCATATTCGGCAGTTTGTTACCCGGTTTAAAGCAAAAGCGACAAAAGCTAAACAGGCGCAAAGTCGAGTGAAGTCTCTGGAGCGTATGGAGAAAATAGCACCGGCACATGTTGACTCGCCTTTCCATTTTAGTTTTTTACCTCCTACACGTATGACTGCACCACTATTAAGCCTTGATAAAGCGGCAGTTGGCTACGGTGAGCAACCTTTATTATCTAACTTAAAATTAAGTCTCGCGCCTGGGGATAGAATCGGTTTATTAGGACCCAATGGCGCAGGTAAATCGACGTTGATTAAATTGCTTGCTGGGGTCCTGTCACCGCTTCAGGGTAAGCGTAAAGAAGCGAAAGATATTGTGATTGCTTATTTTGCCCAACATCAATTAGAACAGCTGATATTGGATGAGACACCACTTCAGCACCTTCAAAGGTTGGATCGACAGGCTAGCGAGACAGATTTGCGTAACTTTCTCGGTGGTTTTGGTTTTCATGGTGATAATGCTTTAATGCCGGTTGCCCCCTTTTCGGGTGGTGAAAAAGCGCGTTTAGTTTTAGCTTTATTGGTGTATCAAAAACCTGCCTTGTTATTGCTGGATGAACCAACCAACCATCTGGATTTGGAAATGCGTTTAGCGTTAAGTCTTGCCCTACAGGACTTTGAAGGTGCGTTAGTCGTTGTCTCGCATGATCGTCATCTGCTTCGTACAGTCACTGACGACCTTTGGCTCGTCACTGATGGGAAAGCAGTCCTATTCGATGGCGACTTGGACGACTATCGTCAATGGTTGTTAGAGAAAGATAGACCAGCTAAAACGCAAGCCACCGCCACAAGCATCAATACAAAAAAGCAAGATCGCAAGCAGGCTGCTGAGGCAAGACAAAAACTTCAGCCCCTTCGTAATGCGGTTAAGAAGGCAGAAAAACAAATGCTTAAGCTACAGGATAATTTGGCGACTCTGGAAGAACAATTAGCTGACAACAGCCTGTATCAGCCCGCTGAAAAAGACGCATTAAAAACGTTATTAACCGAGCAGGCTGATACCAAATCTCAATTAGAAATGGTCGAGTTGGACTGGTTGGAAGCAAGTGAAGCACTTGAGCAGGAACAACAAGCCTGATCTTTTTATCTCTATTTTTTATTAAGGAATATGTGTGGCGTTATTGTCATTAAAACAAGTTGTAGTCAGTTTTGGCGGCCCGAATTTACTCGATAAAGTCGATTTTCAATTGGACCGTGGTGAACGCGTCTGTTTGGTTGGTCGCAATGGCGCAGGTAAGTCAACGTTGATGAAGTTGATTGCTGGTGATATTAAGCAAGATTCTGGTGAGTTGATTGGCCAAAACTTGAAAATAGCACGGCTAGAACAAGAAGTTCCCAGTGATACTCACGGTGCAGTGTTCGATGTTGTTGCTGAAGGATTGGGTGATATTGCGCCGTTGTTAATCGAATATCATGCAATTATCCAGCAGTTAGCAACGGATAGCTCAGATAAAGTATTGGCTGCATTAGAAAGAGTTCAGCATAAGCTGGAAGCTAGCGATGGCTGGTCTGTAGAACAAAAGGTTGAGAGTGTTATTTCACGTTTATCATTAGACCCTGATGCATTATTTTCGTCATTATCAGGCGGTAAGAAACGGCGGGTGCTATTGGCTCAGGCTTTGGTGAAAGAGCCCGATATTTTATTGCTGGATGAACCAACGAACCATTTGGATATCGAGTCTATTCAATGGTTAGAAGATTTCTTGAAAAGCTATGTTGGCACGGTCTTGTTTATTACCCATGACCGCACATTTTTACAGGCGTTAGCAACACGGATTGTACAACTGGATCGTGGCCAATTAACCAGTTTTCCGGGTGACTATCAAAATTACCTGCAACGCCGTGAAGCAATGTTGGCGGAAGAAGAGCAACAAAATGCTTTATTTGATAAAAAATTGGCCCAGGAAGAAGTTTGGATAAGACAGGGGATAAAGGCTAGACGCACCCGTAACGAAGGTCGTGTAAGGGCGTTGCAAAAACTGCGAGTGGAACGTAGCCAACGCCGGGATCAGCAAGGTGATGTGTCGATGCAGCTACAGGAAGCGAAACGCAGCGGTCGTTTGGTGGTAGAGGTAGAGGATATTGGCCACAGCTATGATGGTAAGACACTGTTTAGCGATTTCACTTGCTTAATTTCTCGCGGTGATCGAATTGGCATCATTGGTCCTAACGGTTGTGGTAAAAGCACATTATTATCTATTTTATTAGGGCGACTACAGCCTGAAACAGGCACAGTCAGATTAGGGAGTAACCTTGAGGTTGCCTATTTTGACCAATTACGTGCGCAATTGAATGAAGATACTACTGTTGTTGAAAATGTTGGTCAGGGTAGTGATCACGTCGAAATAAATGGCACTCGCAAACATATTATTGGCTATTTACAGGACTTCTTATTCACGCCTGAACGAGCAAGAACGCCTGTTAAAGCCTTATCTGGCGGCGAACGTAATCGTCTATTGCTTGCTAAATTATTCACACAACCGGCTAATTTATTGGTCATGGATGAGCCGACAAATGATTTAGATGCCGAAACACTGGATTTATTAGAAGACGTGTTGATGAATTATCAAGGCACCTTATTACTGGTCAGTCATGACAGAACATTTATTGATAATGTAGTGACCTCAACCATTGTTTTTGATAGTGATGGCACGTTGCGGGAATATGTTGGCGGTTATGAAGACTGGTTACGTCAACGACCAACGCTTGGCAAAGTAGAGAAAAAACAAAAAGTAAGCGAACCCAGCGTTACAGAAAAGAAAGGTAGTAAAAAATCAAAGTTAACCTATCAAGAACAACAGGATTTAATAGCATTACCCAAAACTATCGAGGCGTTGGAGCAACAACAGGCTGAGTTACAGCAAGAAATTAATCAACCATCGTTTTACCAGCAAGCAGCGGATATTATTACGCAGACTCAGGAATCATTAGCTGAATTAGACGCAAACTTGGAAGCTGCTTATGATCAATGGCAACTATTAGAATCTAAGCAGGAAGACTGATGGATGATGACTGGCCAGAGTTATTGTTCAGTCATGTGGATGACGCACATCCGATCAATGTTTGGCAGTATGGCGACCAGCGTTGGTTGGAGTTTGATGATGAACTTATTCAAACTGAAATCAGTTTAGCCAGGGCGGATCATTTACCCGAATCTTTTAGTCGCGCCATGCTGGCCGGTGTCTTGTTTAACCCTATGCCTCAGCGTGTGTTATTAGCAGGTGCCGGAGGCGGTTCCACAGCACGTTACTTTGCTAATCGTTTTCCTGATGTAAAAGGGGAGGCCGTTGAGCTGTCAGCCGTGATTGTTGATATTGCCAAGCGTTTTTTTGCTTGCCCCCACACTGGTAACTGGTCATTAATCTGTGATGATATTCGCCAATATGTTCAGCAAACAACGCACTACTATGACCTGATTGTACTTGATATTGCACTAGGTCAAAAAACACCCGAGTGGTTGCTGGAACCGTCGTTTTTATACAAGTGTAAACAAGTGTTGACCAAACAAGGTCATCTTGCCATTAACCTTATTGTGGATGATGATGAGGACTTTCTGACTTGTTTAAAAAAGATTCGACGGGTATTTAATCGTCGAACAGTGTGCTTAACGTTGCCTGAACATAGTAATATTCTGGTGTATGCATTTAATGCGCCTGTCATTTATTCACATGAACAAAGAATACAGCGTATGCCGGTCTTATCAGGCGAGTGGTCAGTTGAGTTTGAACAGTTTTACCAACAAATGATAAAAGACAACCCACAGGGTAGCGGTATTTTGTAATACTTGCTGATACGAATCAAGGCTTAGGGGACTAATAATGGATATAGCGGTAATGTTCACAAATGCTATTCATTGGTTAAATGGTATTGTTTGGGGCCCGCCCATGTTGGTTCTCATCTTAGGGACAGGCTTGTTTTTGATGCTGGGTCTGCATTTAATGCCCTTATTAAAGCTTGGTTATGGCATCAAAATGCTTGTTCGTGGACGTAATGATAAAACTCAGGTTGGAGATGGGGATATATCACCTTTTAATGCCTTAATGACATCATTATCGGCCACAATTGGAACGGGGAATATTGCGGGTGTGGCAACGGCCATTTTCTTAGGCGGCCCGGGTGCATTATTTTGGATGTGGTTAACAGCTTTAGTGGGCATGGCTACAAAGTATTCAGAAGCCGTGCTGGCTGTGCATTACAGGGAAACGGATGCTAATGGTTATAAGGTCGGCGGGCCGATGTATTACATCAAAAATGGCCTTGGTCAGCGCTTTAGTTGGTTAGGTACTGCCTTTGCTATCTTTGGTGCATTAGCTGGCTTTGGTATTGGTAATACCATACAGGCAAATTCGGTGGCAGATGCCTTATCTTCAACATTTTCGATTTCACCACAAGTAACGGGCATAGTGATTGCTATATTAGTTGGTTTGGTCTTAGTGGGTGGTATTAAACGAATTGCACACGTTGCCGGTAAACTGGTGCCGTTAATGGCTTTAAGTTATCTTGCTACTTCATTCTATATTTTAATACTCCATGCAGATCGGCTTCCCGAAGCATTTGATCTGGTGTTTACTCATGCTTTTACACCTATCGCTGCCAGTGGTGGCTTTGCGGGTGCTGCTGTCTGGGCTGCAATTCGTTTTGGGGTTGCCAGAGGTATTTTTTCTAATGAAGCTGGCTTAGGAAGCGCTCCCATTGCACACGCTGCGGCCAGAACAGACAGTCCCGTTAGGCAAGGCACTGTAGCAATGATGGGAACGTTTATAGACACCATTATTATATGTTCAATGACGGGGTTAGTTATTATCGTCTCTGGTGCCTGGACGACAGGTGAAACGGGTGCTGGTTTGTCTTCACTTGCTTTCGAAACAGTATTACCAGGACTGGGCGGTTATATCGTGGCCGTGGGACTCAGCGTCTTTGCGTTTACAACGATTTTAGGCTGGAGTTTCTATGGTGAGAAATGCGTAGAGTATTTATTTGGCGTGAAGGCGATTTTGCCATTTCGAATTGTCTGGATTTTAGCGGTGCCTGTTGGGGCGATGGCTAATCTTTCCCTTATCTGGCTTGTTGCCGATACACTGAACGCACTTATGGCGCTTCCTAACCTGATTGCATTGCTGCTACTGAGTCCAGTTGTTTTTAAATTGACAAAAGAGTATTTCACTAAATAGCAGGACCACATAAACGGCCCTGCTAAACAGTTGTTGAATTGCTTATTCGTCTAACATAGGTTCGCGGTCATCAGGGTGGATGCGTGGCATGATCCACATTTCATAAATAGACACTAGCCACATATAGGCAAATGACAGTGCCATGGCACCACCACCGACAATGACAAAATAAGCAAAGTGAGGATTAATTTTAGTGAGCCACCATGCCGAGATATCAATAAACAAGAAGATATAGGGCATTACAATAACGATCGATTTAAGTACTTTTGGTACCCCTGTCGCCAAACTGAAAATGACACCGACAAACATGAAGATAAAGGCAATGCCAAATAGGTGAATGTGAGAGATACGAGCCAATGATGAAAAGCTGGCCCCTGTATCTGTTTTCGCTCTTTCTGCAAAGTTTTCAAATTCAGTGAAGTCAGGTACTGGCATACCTGAAGCTGCACTATGGCAGGAAATACAGCGATTCTCGACGATCTGGCGAATACCTTGCGTGGTATACGCCTTTTCTTTTGCTCCCATTCTCACCCAATTAATGATTTTCAACCGTTCAGCTTCGGGTGCCATTAGCTTCATAGAGCCGTTTAACTTGGTTTCTAAAACAGAGCCTGAACGCTTACCATAATAACTGTAAACAATGTCGTCGACGGATAAACCCAACTCCCCATCGGCCATGCCATGAGTAAATTGAATTTGCACCAGAGCCATCAAGTAGCCAATAGCCACAATGGTTAAATAACCGGTGAAAAGAGATTTTAAGGATGTACTTATATTCGAAAGGTTGAGGGCATGAGCGCTGTGGCTAGACATAGTTATCTTAAGATTCCTTGTACGTTTAAAGTAGTTGTTTTCAGTCTGTTTGAATTAACGTTGTGATAGCGATTAGTTCTTGATTAGAGGGTGGCAATACGCTGTTAAGCTAATACTGTATAAAATACGTATATAATAACAGCCTGATCTAGGATAACGATATACTTATGTCAGTGTGCTACCGTAAAAGTTCATTCCGTTACTGTTAATAGGAGGTGACTATGGCTAGCAAAAAAAATGTACTTCCCTCTGTGATAACGACAAGTGTGTTATTAACGGCAATGACAAGTTCCTGTTATGCTGAACAATCACCCTTTATTACACAGGAATATAAAATATCCAGTTTCCAGATAGCCGACTTGGATGAAGAAGGTTGTGGAGGAGCGTTGACAGAATACCGTGTAGTCCGGGAGCCGGAAAAAGACATGGCGGAACAAAAAACGGTAGATAATGAGCAGGCTGATGAGCAACAAGAAGCAGCTGAAGCGAAACCTACACTTTGGTCACGATTCATTAACTGGTTCAGTGGTGAATAACAGCGTTAGAATTAGGGAGTAGTTAGCCAATTGACTTCTCTTGCAGTGGTATGACCAACAATAACATTGCCTAGACTGGCTGGCATTTCTGCTCTTTCAGCACTTATTGCAAGTCTACCGGCCATGATTTCAGCTTTATCTTGTGGATATAAAGGTTGTTTATCAGGATCAGCGTAGCCAATAGGATAAAGAGGTTGGTTATGCAGATCATATTTGTCAGTTGCACCAACGGTATGAAAAATTTCATGCGTCATGACAATGGTATTTTGCTTGTCTTGCTGTTGGTTTGCGTAAGCATGGATAACGCCGAGCAAGCCTTTTTGTAATCCGAGTGAATGACTAAGCGGCCGATTATTTTGCTGATGGTAGATAACAAAAAGACGAATGCGTTCACTGTTTGATGGACTATCAGGTGTGTGTTTATAGGCCCAGTAACGTAGCTTCAAGCTCCATAAAACAGCACTTAATGTCGAGTTGCGATCAGCTGGCGGTGACGGTGGCAGGCTATTGATGCTACTGCCAAGCTCGGTTTGAATGGGTTGCTGGGCAATCAAGTCATATTTTTTAGCATTTCTAGCAAAAAAGCGGTCAATATCCTGAAAGGCATTGCCAGTTAATTGGCTGATGTATTCTGCCGTTTTGGTCGTGTTATCCCCATTAATTGGGAAAATAGTGACTGTAATGGGTTTATACCAGGATGTAGTTGTTAGTCGCTGCTGTTTTGTATAAATCGCTGCATAAGCAAGGATAAACAGTAAAATTGCGACGCGCAGATTCCTAAAGCTAAACACTTTCATGCTAATAGCCTAGTCAGACATCCTTGTGAAAAAAGCCAGTAACATTGTTACTGGCTTTGAGTTTCTAGCAGAGGTTAGCCTGGGATAACGTTTTCTGCTTGTGGACCTTTTTGACCTTGTGTTACTTCCATTGTCACACTTTGACCTTCTTTCAGTGACTTAAAGCCATCTGCTTTGATTGCTGTGTGATGGACGAATACATCAGGACCATCTGTTTGTTGGATAAATCCAAAACCTTTTGCATCGTTAAACCATTTTACGGTGCCTGTTACTTGTTCTGCCATGTTAACCTCTGTAGCTGTGTCTTATTGATAAATTATTCAGCAACGAACTCAGGTGGCGGTGCTGAACCCTCGCCGAAGAAGTATTTTTTTAATTCTTCTGCGAGAAATTGTTGTGATTTGGGATCTGCTAATGATAATCGATATTCATTGATTAACATGGTCTGCTGGCTTAACCACATTTGCCAAGCTTCCTTAGAGACGGATTCATATAACTGTTTGCCCAAATCACCAGGGTAGGGTGGAAAATCCAATCCTTCTGCTTCTTTATTTAATTTTACACAATGGACAGTTCGTGCCATGAAATCCTCTTTTACTCTAATAACGTTAAAAATGCTTTTACAGGAGCGGGTAAACCGAGCTGTAACGCATCTTCTATTTTATACCAGTGATAACGTTTATTGTCACCTATTTGTTGTTGACTGGCTGAAGCCAGAATTAAATGAGGGTGGATAGTCAGCTTAAAGTGGCTGAATATATGGTGTATTGGCGGTCGTTGACTGACAGTATCACAATGAATGTTTAACCTCAGTTTGCAATATTGTACAAGCTCATCGGGGTTATCTGTTTCAGGAAAACTCCATAAGCCGCCCCAAATACCGGTGGGAGGTCTTTGTTCCAACAATATATTTCCCTGTGTGTTTCTGGCTACTAGCCAGTGCGTTTCCCGGGAGGGGAGAGATTGTCTGGCTTTGGGGGTCGGAAAATCAGCTTGCCGTCCTAACTGAAAAGCTCGGCAGCCTTCTTGTAGCGGGCATTCAGCACATTTTGGTTTACTACGGGTACAGATGGTAGCGCCCAAATCCATTTGCGCTTGAATATAGTGTGCGATTCGTTTCTCTGGCAATAGTTGTTCTGCATATTGCCATAACTGATTTTCCACCTTTTTCGTACCTGGCCAGCCCTCAACAGCAAAAAAACGTGTTAAAACGCGTTTAACATTACCATCTAAAATAGCAAACCGTTGCTGGTGTGCCAGTGTTAGTATTGCGCCTGCAGTCGAGCGTCCAACGCCTGGTAGCGCGATGAGGTCAGTGAAGTTTTCTGGCATTTCACCATTATGCTGATCAACAATGATTTTTGCGGCCTTGTGTAAATTACGTGCGCGAGCATAGTAGCCAAGTCCAGTCCACAGTGATAGTACATCATCAACGTCTGCCGCAGCCAAGTCACTAATGGTATTGAACTGTGCGACAAAGCGTTGGTAGTAGTCAATAACCGTGCTGACTTGGGTTTGTTGTAGCATGATTTCAGATAACCAGACATGATAAGGCGTAATGGCGTGTTGCCATGGCAAATCTTTGCGGCCATGATGATCAAACCAAGCGAGCAGTGACTGACTAAATGAAGGTTGCGTCAAAACACGTGCGACAGATGTAGTATTAAAAGAAGCTTTTTAGTTTATTTTCAATTGCATCTTTAACTTTATCTTCAGGGGTTGCCTCAGGTTCAGTCTGTTGTTCTGTAGTATCGCTATTTGGCTCCGTTTGTTGTTCATCCTGCTTACCACCAAGAGCATTACCGAGAATACCACCAAGTTCGCCATCAAGTTTGCCATCCAATTTCTCAGATATTTTTTCATTCAGTTTTTCTTTAATTTCTGCAGAGGCTTTTTCTTTTGCGATACTGGCAAGATCAACGGTGGGTTTAGGATCACTAAAGCTGCCAGTAATCTTGACTGGGACTGTGACACCCTTAAGTTCAGAAAGCGTTTCACCACCTTGTCCTTTTGATGTTTTAACGATAGAGGCTTTTAAATTATAGTCGATGGTTTCTTTAACAATATCGGCGGTACCTGAACCCGTGACCCGAAGCAACGGTGACATCATCATTAAATCCTGATTATTAATCACACCATTAGTCGCTTTGAAAGAACCTTGTAAGTTGGAAAAGTCTGTTTTAACAACTTCACCGGTATCTGGAATGGTTTCACCTTTTAAAGCTGCTTTTGCTTTGCGAATAGAGCCAGCAATATTGATACCTTTTAAAGCGCCATCGGTAAATGCAAACAAACCGTTGCCGGAGAGCGTTTGTTTGATTTGCTCAGTCGTATTACCCTGACCACTAAGTTTGACTGACGTAGTGAGTTTCCCAGAAATTTTATCATCGCCAGTCATATCTTTTAGTAGTGGCCCAATCTGAACATCAGCTAGTTTTTCATCAATGGCAACTTTTAAACGCTTGCCGCTAGCATCCAGTTGAACATTACCATCATATTGTCCTTGGTAAAGTTTGGCAGACATTGGTTGTAGTTGGACAACACCGTCTTTGGCATTAATCTCAAGATGAATTTGTTCGCTATGAGTACCCGATATTTTTAATTTGCCAATATCTGCAACACCATTAATATTAAGCTTGCGTAATGTGTCTAAAGGCAATTGTGCTGCAGCTGCGCCACTTGCAGTTGCTGGACCTGCCGGAGCATTAGTCTTAGTTTTTCCTTTTTCCGTTGCAGGTGGTGGTAAGTAACGGTCGGCATCAATTTCATCAAGTTTTAACGCGAATTTGATGGCCGGATCGGCAAAATTATTGACTGATACGTCACCGGTTAATGTGCTTTGATCAAGTTTTACCACCAAGTCATTAGCTGCAATACGATCACTTGAACCGGCAATTTGGCTACTAAGTTGAATGAATTCCAAGCTACTGTCATCGCTCATAACCGGAAGCTCAACGGCTAACTGTTTAGCCAGCTGGCGGAGGTTGAATGGGGCAATATCGATATTACCAGTAATAGCAGGGTTAGCAGAGGACACGTCAGTCACTTGTAAATTACTGCGAATCGCCATATCTTGCATTTCGAGCAACATACCTGACAGATCGATTTTTTGCTGCATCATATCTGCGTCGATATCGCCACTGAGTGATACATTAACTTTTGCTAATGGTAGTGCATCGCCTTCAGCATTTGTCTGAAATGTGAGGTCTGACAAGGTATAACGTTGATGATCGAGGTCAACCGTAACATCAGAGCTAAGTTCAATGTGAGCCTTAACGTCTGGCTTATTGTTACTAACATCAAAAGCGAGGTTTAAGGCTGTTGGCTCACCGGGTACTAAAGGGTCGGTGTCCAGATTGAGGTTGGTGATATTGATTTGTTGGTCTTTGCTGTGATCAAGCCAGTGGATATTGGCATTACTAAGTTTTACACCGGCAACGCTGATGGCTGCAAGAGCAGGGGCTTTTGATTTTTCTGCTGATGGCGCTGCTTTTTTCTCAGCTTTGTTGCTGTTACCTTGAGCCAGATCATCCCAGTTAGTTTTACCTGCTTTGTTTTTTTCCAGATTAAGCTCTAAGCCATCAAGGATGACAGTATCCATTTCTAATTGTTTCTTAAGCAACGGCAATAGTTTGACACGAATTTCCGCTGCTGAAACTTTGGCAAACTCGTCAGCGGTAAAGTTTTTAGCATTGCTCAATGAAAGTGGCCCAAGTTCTAAGGCTAGCCATGGAAAAACGGATAGACCAATATCACCCTCAAGTGTTAGTTGGCGACCGGTTGTTTTTTCAACCTGGTCTGAAATCTGTTGTTTGTAATCATTTGGATCAATGATGAATGGCAGAGCAATAGCGGCAGCTACTGCAACAATAACAATAAATGCGATGAGTTTAAGTGCGATGCGCATGACTGATTTCCCTAAGAATGCTAATTATAATGACTCAGATAACAGGTCATTGGTTCTCACTGAGTTAGTTTTTTAAAACTGAACTGTTCGTAATTAAGTGTACTGTCGATCAGGTCCTGTGCTCTAATGCTGCCAACTTCGTCATTATCTTTGAGCCGAAAAATGCGATTAGCTGAATAGGCCCCTTTATCAGTAATAATTGTCGGTGGTTGCTTTATGTCTGGTACTTCCGGTAGTAATAATCCTAGCATTATGTCAGTTTTGCCATCAGGAATAAAAGTAACCGGGCTTGGGTTGCCAGGATGTATTTGTAAGCCTATATGAATCGTACTGTCATTCGCCATATGTAACCAGCGTATAGTGGCCAGTTTGACAGGTAATCCTTGTTCAAAGACCCCCATGAAATCACCATGGTTTAAGGCCTGTATATCTTCTTTGCGGCGAGACGCCATCATGCCATTAGCACTCTGATTATCCATAACCCAATCAAAAAGCTCAGAACTTTCTTGATTTTCCAGTCCGCTGTGAATAGCGTTAATACCAGCTGCCAGTCTGATGTTGCGATCTTTTTTGCTTTTGACACGTTGATACTGTCGAACATAAGAAGTATCAAACTGCGGCAATACTTTTTGTAATAATTTACTATCAAGGTCGTAGGTAGCTTGTGTTTTTGAAGCAAGCGAATCAGTAATAATTTGTTTAAATTGCTGGACCGCCTTTTGCGAGTCAATTATTCGTGCTTGTGGGTTATCGCGCTGATCGAGAGCAACTTGGCTTAATGGCACCGGGCTGGTGTCATCTGAACAATTGACAAAAAACTGCCCTACAACATCAAGTGACCGGTTGTTGGTTTTTTGGCTTTGGTTAAGCTCGTTAATAGCCACATTTTTGGCGGCCACGGCCATCAAACGATAGAGCCTTAGGACATCAAATTTTGCCAGACTATATGGATCAGCAATGGAGGTCAGCATAATTTGATTATAGAGCTCGATGAAAGACCGTTCTGACGTCAGCTTTTTAGTAATGGCCACTTTATCTAACACCTTGGCGGCTTCACAATAAAGGTAAAGCTGATGTAAGGATTGAAAGGTGTTTTTGGGAGCACTGTGATAGTGACGGAATGCATGTATGATTTGTAGATTAATGAGTTCTACAGCGCGAATAATGGCAAATAGATACAATTTTTCGCTATCTGGGTGTTCTCCAGCAAGGAAGTCTTCCTGGATAACGATCTTGTAACCAAGGGCAAACTCATCGAGTAACAGTTTGAGCGCATTAATATCTTTGAGAAATTCAGTTGGGGAGTTTATTTCTCGTTGTACTGCTGTCAGATCACGATCGAAAACTAATCGACTAATAGGAAGTCGGTAGACTTCGAGTAATGCCAGTCGGGTTTGCTTGGCAAGTTTGGTGCGGTTTAGCGGCGTTAAATTACTTAAAATAGCACGAACAATTTTATTACTATCACTTTCAACGAGTTTATTAAGCCATTTTCTGAGTAATTCGGGATCCAGAATAGTATCAGACTGTTCATGATGTTGTGCTGGCAAATCAAAGTTTAGAACGGGTAAATCATGCTTTGCAGCCTGACGGCGTAACCGTTTTGCTAATGATGAAAATAATGAGCTGACGGAAGTACGCGACGCGACTTTTTTACGCGTGCTGTCAGCTTGGGCTAATTCGGCAACCTGTTTAGCTTGTTTACTAAACCTGATGTTATCTTCCAGTTGATTCAATGTGTTGGCAAAGTCTTTTGCCCTGAGTGGTTTTTTGAGAAGAATATCAACAGATTCGAGTGTATCAGGCTCATTACAGAGCACAGCTGAAAAACCGTCACTGTGTGCTTGTAGGGCAGCAGTACTTTGTTCGCTGTTTAGCGAATAAATATAAAGATCCGCTATCCCATTATCGACTATTTCCCATTGGCTGTTCAGCCGATCATTGGATAATCTGAGCATTGATCTTAATGAGGTATTATCCATCTCACTGAGATAACAAGGCTTTATCCGTAGGCAAGTCATTGAGCTTCTCTGTCTTCAGTTTCAATCATGTCTTCCCTGATTCTAACTGTTTTAATAGTATGTTCAGATGTTTGTACAACTTCAATAACATAATCATTGATACGCAGACTGACGCCTGGATTAGGGATACTTTCAAGGTACTCCAAGACAAGACCATTGATCGTTTTAGGGCCTTCCATGGGCAGCGCCCAATGATTGTGCCGATTGATTTCACGGATATTCGCTGAGCCATTGATGAGATAGCTGCCATCTTGTTGTGGATGAATATCTTTATCTTCCCCCAATAAATTAGCTGTGAATTCACCAACAATTTCCCGAAAAATATCTTCTAGAGTTATCAGGCCGACAATATCACCATATTCATCTACCACTAAGCCAGTGCGTCGGTTATGGCGTTGAAACTGAATAAGTTGTGTATTTAATGCTGTGCCTTCAGGTACAAAATAACCTTGTTTGATAATGCCATTAAGTGTTTCAAGTGTGAAATTGTTCTGAGCTAATAAATGCATAGCCTTGCGGACATGTATGACACCGATCAGTTGATCCATGTTGCCATCATAAACTGGTAAACGGGTATTGGCACAATAAGAGAGTTGTTTGATGATTTCAGCTAACGGGGCATTGATATCAAGCCCTTCAATTTCATTCCTTGGCACCATCACATCATTAACAGTGACTTGTTCCAAATCAAGAATACTCATCAACATTCTTTTGTGGCGTTTGGGGATCATGCTGCCGGCTTCTTTTAATGCCATACGCAATTCTTCAGAATTTATTGCAGCAGAAAGAGAATCTTCCGCTGAAACGCCAAACAATGCCAATACCCGGTTGGTAATTGCATTGGTGAACCAAACTAATGGATAAAGTAAAAACAATAACGGCTTTAAAGCGAAACTGGCGGGGAAAGCGATGCGTTCAGGGTGAAGGGCCGCTAGTGTTTTGGGTGTTACCTCGGCAAACAACAATATAATAAGGGTAAGTGTTACTGTCGCGATGACAATACCATTTTCACCATATAATTTGATGCCAATAACCGTTGCAATCGCCGAGGCGAAAATATTGACAAAGTTATTGCCAAGCAGAATCAGACCAATTAAACGATCAGGACGACTTAATAATTGACTAGCTCTGATGGCGCCTGGATGCCCTTGTTGTTCTAAGTGGCGCAGTCGGTAACGGTTGAGAGCCATTAAGGCTGTTTCAGAACTGGAAAAAAAAGCTGAAAACAGCAATAGAATAAATAGGATTAAGAATAATAATGCAAGCGATGTATGTTCAAGCATAAAAGTATGTGATGACCCGGCTAGCTAGTATGTAGTAAGAATTCTAACACTAGCTTGCTACCAAAGTAGGCTAGTACTAGGAATGAAAAACCAACAAGGGTCCATTTAATGGCGGTTTTCCCACGCCAGCCATATTGCCACCGGCCCCACAGAAGTATGGCAAATACACTCCATGCAATGAACGACAAAACAGTCTTATGAGCAAGGTGTTGGGCAAAAAGGTCGTCAACAAATAAAAAACCAGTGATTAAACCGGCTGTGAGAAATACAAAGCCACTTATAATGAGTTGAAATAAACCTGTTTCCATGGATTGAAGAGGAGGGAGTTGTCTCATCAGCCCAGCAAGATGACGTTGGCGCAATTGTTGTTCCTGAATAGCAAGCACAACAGCTGTTAAAGCAGCCAGGCTAAACAGACTATAGGCTGCTAGTGATAATAACACGTGCCATTCAACGGCAGAATTAGCCACGTTAGCGGTATGTCCGCTTGGTAGTGTGGCTTTCAGAATAAGGCTGATGATAACAATGGGATAAACAATCATGCCGGGATGCGCATGTTGCATATTAAGTCCAATGATGAAGGCGATAAACGCCATCAACCAAGCTACAATTGTCAATGTATTGAATAAACCGAGATCCCAGCTATTTGCATTCAGGATAGTGAAAAAAATATCACTGCCGTGGAATATAAGTGCCAAGACGGTTAATAAACCAATCGGTAGTTGCAAGCGAAGCGTCGGACTACGCTGAACAAAATCCCTGATTAAGCCAACACTGCATAGTAGATAAAGTAATAAAGCCAGTGAATTAGCAATGGCCATAAATAAATTTCCCTGCAGAATTAGATTGATATAATGCCATAATTTAGAATGATAAACGATGTAGTCTTAATCGGGCTAATATATCAGTTATAATGGAACATTAATCAAGACTTGTTAACAAATAATAAGTCGAGGTCATTGGGATAGAGTATGTTTGATAGTTTAAGTGAAAGATTAGGTAGCACGCTGCAAAAGCTGCGCGGTCAAGGCCGCCTGACAGAAAGCAATATTAAAGACAGTTTGCGAGATGTTCGCATGGCTTTGTTAGAAGCTGACGTAGCACTCCCCGTTGTTAAAGAATTTATAGATCGCGTGAAAGAGCGAGCGATGGGACAAGATGTTCTCCGCAGTTTGACGCCAGGCCAGGCCTTTATAAAAGTCGTTAATGACGAGTTAGTGGCTGTGATGGGCGAGGCTAACGAAACGCTTAATCTTAATATGCAGCCACCGGCAGTGATTTTAATGGCAGGTTTGCAGGGTGCGGGTAAAACAACCACAGTCGCTAAATTAGCGCGTTGGTTAAAAGAGACCCACCGCAAATCTGTTATGGTTGCCAGTGCGGATATTTACCGACCTGCGGCGATAGAACAACTTAAAACATTAGCAGGCGAGGTTGATGCACATTTCTTTCCGAGTCAGTCCGATCAAGATCCAGTTGAAATAGCAAAAGCAGCCATTGCACAGGCTAAACTGCAGTTTGTCGATGTCGTCATTATTGATACCGCCGGTCGTCTTCATATTGATGATGAAATGATGACTGAAATTAAGCAGATTCATGCTGCCATCAATCCGATAGAAACCTTGTTTACCGTTGACAGTATGACCGGTCAGGATGCGGCAAACACGGCTAAAGTATTTAATGAAGCATTACCATTGACGGGTATTATCCTGACTAAAACGGATGGTGATGCACGTGGCGGTGCTGCTTTATCGATTCGTCATATAACTGGTAAACCAATCAAATTCATGGGTGTGGGTGAGAAAACGGCCGCACTGGAACCTTTCCACCCTGATCGCGTTGTCTCAAGAATACTCGGTATGGGTGATATTTTGTCGTTGGTGGAAGATGCCCAGCGTAAAATGGATACCGGTTCGGCTGAACAACTCGCTAAAAAATTAAAAAAAGGCAAAGGCTTTGATCTGGACGATTTTCGTGATCAGCTACGCCAAATGGGTAAGATGGGCGGACTCAGTTCCATGATGGAGAAAATGCCCGGTATGGGTAATCTACCTGCAGCGGCGAAACAGCAAGTTAACGATAATGAGCTGGCAAGACTGGAAGCGATTATCAACTCGATGACAAAAAAAGAACGGCGACGTCCCGAGATTATTAAAGGGTCGAGAAAAAAACGCATTGCAGCCGGCTGTGGCAGGGAAATCCAAGATGTAAACCGTTTATTAAAACAGTTTAATCAAATGCAGAAAATGATGAAAAAAATTAACCAGAAAGGCGGTATGGCGAAGATGATGCGCGGTCTGGGTGGCAAGTTTCCCATGGGTGGAGGCATGCCATTTTAAAACTAAGTGACAGATATGCTTTCCAAACGAAGGATAAGTGCGTAAAATACATCTGTTTTTCGATCCCGTTTTATATCAGGCAGGAATATGGTAACAATTAGATTGTCTCGCGGTGGCGCTAAGAAGCGTCCTTACTACACAGTAGTAGTGACTGATTCACGTAGCAAACGTGATGGTCGTTGCATTGAGCGTGTTGGTTTCTTCAATCCTTTAGCTAAAGGACAAGAGGAACGTCTGCGTCTCGACTTGGAGCGCATTAAACATTGGGTTAGTGAAGGTGCTCAAACAACAGAGCGCGTAACTAACTTGATTGAGCAAGTACAAAGCGCATAACGTTTTTAGGGTATCAGGATGGCAGCTTCCGAGGAGTTTATCCCGGTAGGGAAAATTGCTGGTACTTTTGGGGTAAAAGGTTGGATGAAAGTCATTTCATTTACCGATCCCCGTAAAAACTTACTCAGCTATAAGCCGCTATATTTGTCTTCTAAAGGCAGTTGGCGTGAAATAAAAGTGCTTAATGGTCGAGTGCAAGGGAAAGGTATTGTGATTTCTCTTGAGAATATTAATGATCCCGATCAGGTTTTACCTCTAGTGGGGAGCGAGCTGGCGATTACCAAGCAACAACTCAAACCGTTAGCGGATGATGAGTTTTATTGGTCACAGCTAACTGGGCTTGAAGTTGTTAACCTAAAAGGTGAGCCGCTGGGTCGGGTCGATAAGATGTTAGAAACCGGTGCCAATGATGTGCTGGTAGTAACAAAAGAACAGAATGAGCAGCAATTAATTCCATTTGTAATGGAAGAAGTTGTGCATCAAGTTGACTTAGATAATGGTGTTATCAAGGTTGACTGGGAGCAAGATTACTGAGGTAAGGCAGTCATGCAGATTGGTGTGGTGTCGTTGTTTCCTCAAATGTTTGATGCGATAACGAAGTATGGTGTAACAGGGCGAGCAGTAAAACAGCATAAGCTCAATCTGGCTTTTTGGTCACCGCGTTCGTTTACTGATGATAAGCATCAGACTGTAGATGATAGACCCTATGGTGGTGGTCCTGGAATGGTGATGAAGGTTGAACCATTAAGGGAAGCTATCCATGCTGCCAAAGAGCAGTTAGGTCAGCAAACGCGGGTGATTTATTTATCACCACAAGGTCGTAAGCTTGACCAACAGGGTTTGCAGGAGCTGGCTGCCAGAGAAACGGTGGTTCTGGTTGCCGGGCGTTATGAAGGAATTGATGAACGCTTGATCGAACAGGAGATTGATGAGGAGTGGTCTATTGGCGATTATGTCCTCAGTGGTGGTGAACTTGCTGCTATGGTGTTGGTTGATGGTTTAGCCAGGTTGTTACCTGGGGTGTTAGGCGATGAAGATTCTGCTCAGCAGGATTCTTTTATGGAGGGTCTATTAGATTATCCACACTACACCAGACCAGAAAAGTTAGATGATGACTGCGTGCCAGAAGTATTATTGAGCGGTGATCATGAACAGATAAGAAAATGGCGTCTTAAACAATCTTTAGGACGAACTTGGTTGCGAAGGCCTGATTTATTGGAAGCAGTTTCGCTGTCCGATGAACAACGAGCCTTGTTAGAACAATTTATTGCTGACTATCAGCAAGAAGAGATGTAGGAATTAGGAGTACAACGATGAGTGATATTATTGCACAGCTTAATGCTGAACAAATGAGACAGGATATTCCTGCGTTTTCTTCAGGTGATACTGTTGTTGTTAAAGTTAAAATTAAAGAAGGTGATCGTGAACGTGAGCAGGCCTTTGAAGGTGTTGTTATCGCGAAACGTAACCGTGGATTACACTCTGCTTTCACTGTTCGCAAGATTTCAAGCGGTGTTGGTGTTGAGCGTGTTTTCCAAACACACAGTCCATCTATTGCCAGTGTTGAAGTAAAACGTCGCGGTGATGTTCGTAGAGCTAAGCTATACTACTTACGTGAATTGACAGGTAAAGCTGCACGTATTAAAGAGAAATTATCATAAATTAAACCATCTTTCAGATGCGGTTTGTGATTAAAAAGGGCATAACTTTTGTTATGCCTTTTTTTATGGCTATAGTATAAGCTTGCTTATGGCTGATACTAAACTTGAAACGTATATCGTCGATTTACCCAATGGACCAATCGACAGGGTGGTAGTGACAAAGAACGGTGAAAAACTGGTGGGCGTGGATATTGTCAAAGCAGAACTTGATGAAAAAACAGTTGGCATCGCTGGAGATAAGAAGCCTCAAGTCCTACAACAACTCTATGATTATATGCTGATCGCCCATGACAGCTGGTCCGTGATGCTAGCTGAGCGAGGCACACCATTTCAACGTAAAGTCTGGCATTATTTGCAAAGTATTCCACTTGGGGAAACGCGTACTTATGGGGAAATTGCGTCAGCATTAAATAGCTCGCCAAGAGCTGTGGGTAATGCCTGCCGGGCTAATCCATTTCTTTTGATTGTTCCTTGTCACCGGGCGGTGAAAGCAACAGGGCTAGGCGGTTTTGCTGGTCAAATAGACGGTAAGGCTGTCGAAATCAAACAATGGTTATTACAGCATGAACGACAAGCAAAGAGTTGACAGTCACCACCTGCAGGCATTTTTAGACTCTCTCTGGCTTGAATCCGGTTTGAGTGAAAACACGGTTGCGGCTTATCGCCGTGATTTACTCAGCTTTGCAGCATGGCTACAGCAGGATGATATTGATTTGGCGGCTGCAACACGGATTGATATTTTGAAATATCAGGGGGTTCGCTTAAATGAAGGTCGAAAAGTACGTAGTGATGCCCGGCTGTTATCAAGTTTGCGTCGTTTTTATCGTTATTTATGTCGCGAAAATATCCGGGAAAGTGATCCAACTGCACAAATAGATTCACCACGGCTGGGCCGCCCTTTACCCAGTGCATTGACAGAGCAGGAAGTCGAAGACTTATTGTTGCAGCCAGATGTTGATGAAGTTTTAGGCTTACGTGATAGAACAATGCTGGAAGTGTTGTACGCCACTGGTTTGCGTGTGTCCGAACTTGTCAGCCTGACATACGAACAGATGAACCTCAGGCAAGGTTTAATCCGTTGTATTGGTAAGGGAAATAAAGAGCGTTTAGTGCCGCTGGGCGAAGAGGCTATGGATTGGATACAACGTTATATGCTAGAAGCACGTCCTGTATTGTTAGAGGGCCATGTTAGCGAAGACGTATTCCCGACCAGACGAGGCAAAGCAATGTCCCGTCAGGCTTTTTGGTATTTAATAAAACGCTACGCTAAACAAGCGTCTATTGAGAAACACTTGTCACCCCATACGCTACGCCATGCGTTTGCCACTCATTTGCTGAATCATGGTGCTGATCTTCGGGTCGTACAGTTATTATTAGGCCATTCAGATTTGTCGACGACACAAATTTATACGCACGTTGCCAAAGAAAGGTTGAAGTCTTTACACGCTGAGCACCATCCACGCGCCTAGATAATGGTAGAATCACGCGATAATTATATAAAGGAGTGACAAATGCCTTCATTTGATATCGTTTCTGAAGTAGATAAACATGAGTTGACAAATGCAGTGGATCAGGCCAATCGTGAACTGGCAACCCGTTTCGACTTTAGAGGAACTGATGCCAAAGTAGAACAGTCTGATAAAGTATTAATGCTGCATGCTGATAGTGATTTTCAGCTGGAACAATTGTTAGATATTTTGCGTATGAAACTGGTAAAACGAAAAATTGAGATATCATGTCTTGATATAAAAGATCCCGTTGGTGATGGCAAAATGCGAAAACAAGAGGTTGTTATTCGTGAAGGTATTGATAAGGATTTATCACGAAAAATTGTCAAAATGATCAAGACAAGCAAGATAAAAGTTCAGGCTGCTGTTCAGGGTGATAGCGTTCGTGTCACCGGCAAAAAACGCGATGATTTACAAAGTGTCATGGCATTGCTGCGAGGTAATGAAGAAGTCGATATGCCATTACAGTTTAATAATTTCAGAGATTAAGGATAGAAAATGTTAAAGCGCTACTTATTATTATTACCACTGCTGAGCTATCTAGGCTTGGTTTATGCTGATGAAGCGGCATTGAAAGAGAAACTGATAACAATGCTTCCCGGCGTTCAAATAGACAGTATTGAACCGCTGGATGGTACTAATTTATATGAAGTAGTGCTTGGCAGTGAAGTGGTTTATTTTTCTCAAGATGGCCGCTATGTTTTCCAAGGCGATGTCATTGCGCTGGACACTAAGGAAAATATTACCGAATTAAAACGTGCAAGTATAAATAAAGAAACACTGGATGCTGTTGATGAAGCAAACATGATCATCTATGGATCAGAACAAGCAGAGCATACGCTGACCGTGTTTACCGATATTGATTGTGGTTATTGCCGTAAATTGCACGAACAAATAGCCGACTATAATGACTTAGGCTTTCGTGTCCGTTATATGGCATTCCCACGTTCAGGAATTGATTCAGACTCATACAAGAAAACAGTGAGTGTCTGGTGTGCAGATGATAAGAAAAAAGCCCTGACTGAAGCTAAGCAAGGTCATAAAATAACCACAAAGACCTGCGAAAACCCAGTTCAACAACAGTTTGAAACGGGTCGTCGTTTAGGGGTTGGTGGTACACCGGCATTATTTTTAGAAACAGGGCAACAGCTTAGAGGCTATGTACCGCCAAAACAGCTAAAACAATTAGTTGATGGTCATTTAGGCTAAAGCTAAGGTAGATTGCTCTGCTGGCACACGGTGATCAATAAGTTGCAGTTGCTTACCGTCAAATTTCAGGTAACTGACTTGTTGGTCCCAGTCTCCCAGGACAATGCGATATTTATTATTTGCTAGCGAATGAATGGCAGGTCGGTGGGTGTGACCATGAATCATGTAATTAATATGATGGTCTGCCATCACGCTGTCGACTTCTTTATGATTCACATCCATAATCATCGATGATTTGAATTGCTTTTGCTGCCGGCTTTTCTGCTTTATTTTATCGGAGATGCCTTGTCGATAACTGGCGGATAAAGTTAAAAAACACCACTGTAAAAAGCGGTTGCGTGTCCAGCGTCGATAACGTTGGTAACTGACATCATCTACACACAAGCTGTCGCCATGCATCAGTAATACGTTTTGATCAGCGAGTTTTATAACCGTAGGATCACTGATGAGCTGACAGCCACAACGATTGGCAAAGTCTTTTCCCAGCATAAAGTCACGATTACCGACCATTAAATAACAGTCGGTGCCGGACTGGCTTAAACGCGCAAGGGCATTGATAAGCGGTTGAAATTCATCAGGCACAATATCATCGCCTAACCAAGTATTGAACAAATCGCCAAGAATATAGAGTTGCTTAAGATTGTTGTCGTGTGCGTTGATGAAATCAACGGCTTGTTGCGTAACGTCTGGTCTGCCTGGATCCAGATGCAGATCAGAAATAAACAAGATAGACATAATAGTGTGAGCGTTAACAAAGTAGGTCAGAGCCTGTTGAGCTCTGACCTATAGCTACCTTATTCAACAACAGTCGCGTTCGTGATCACGACATTTTCGACAGGCACATTTTGATGATGGCCACGGTTTGCCGTGTTTACAGCACGAATTTCTTCAACAACATCCATACCGTCAACAACTTGTCCAAAAACAGCATACCCCCAGGCGGCGCCACTTTCACCACGGAAGTTTAAAAAGTCATTATCGACCGTATTGATAAAGAACTGAGCGGTAGCCGAGTGCGGATCATTGGTCCTTGCCATTGCAACAGAGCCTTTGACATTACTCAGGCCGTTATTCGCTTCATTACGAATAGGTGCATTGGGCGTTTTTTGTTCAAAGTCTTCAGAAAAGCCACCGCCTTGAATCATAAAGTCTTTGATCACACGGTGAAAAATAGTGCCATTGTAGAAGCCACTATTCACATAATCTAAAAAGTTAGCAACGGTATTGGGTGCTTTGTCAGCATTCAATTCAATGACAATATCACCATGATTGGTTTCTAATTTAACTTTGGGCAAAACAGAGTCTCCTGCGGCATAGGTTGAAAAGGAAAGAACGGTAAACAATAGCGTGAATAAAAAACGATAAAGTGATTTCATAATAAGAGTGGGTCCGTTCATTAATAATAAAGCGACTATGATAGTGCAATCAGGCGATGAAGTGGAGCTTTTCACTACTTTTAGTGACGTTCTTGCCGTAGAATACACAGTTAAATTTTTTGAACTCACACAATACAAATAGAGCTGTCATCATGTTACAAATTCATAATAGCCTGACAAAACAGAAAGAAGTTTTCAAACCGATTGAGCCGGGGAAAGTAAAGCTTTATGTCTGTGGTATGACGGTCTATGACTTATGTCATGTTGGTCATGCCAGGGTGATGGTGGTCTTTGATGTCGTCACCCGTTATTTAAGAGCCAGTGGTTATGATGTGACTTATGTTCGTAATATCACTGATATTGATGACAAGATCATTGCCCGCGCCAATGACAATGGTGAAGTGATTTCTTCACTGACAGAGCGTTACATTGCTGAAATGCATCAGGATGCGGATGCCCTTGGTGTCATACGACCTGACCAAGAACCGAAAGCGACAGAGTCGATGGCGGAAATCATCACTATGATCGAGACATTAATTGGCAAAGGGTATGCGTATAAAGCCGATAATGGTGATGTTTATTATGATGTCAGCGAGTTTGCAGGCTATGGCAAATTATCAGGCCGCCATATCGATGAACTGCGGGCGGGTGAACGTGTTGCGGTCAATGAAGCGAAAACAGACCCACTGGACTTTGTCTTATGGAAGGCTGCTAAACCCGAAGAACCCGCATGGGATTCTCCTTGGGGACGAGGACGTCCGGGCTGGCATATCGAGTGTTCTGCTATGTCATCGCACTGTTTAGGTGAACAGTTTGATATCCATGGTGGTGGACAGGATCTACAGTTTCCACACCATGAAAACGAAATTGCTCAATCTGAAGGTGCGCACGACTGCCAGTCTGTCAATTACTGGATGCATAATGGCTTTGTGCGAATTGATGAAGAAAAAATGTCTAAATCATTAGGCAATTTTTTTACAGTGCGTGAAGTGCTGGAAAAATTTGATGCCGAAGTGGTTCGTTATTTCATTTTAACCAGCCATTACCGTAGTCCTCTTAATTACTCAGATGAGCAATTAACACAGGCCAAAAATACCTTAACGCGCTTTTATAGCACCTTGCGTGATGTTGAACCGCAGGCCGATGTGCGTTGGCAGGATGATGCTGATTTCGGGCCTCGTTTTAGTGAGGCGATGGATGATGACTTTAACACGGCGTTAGCACTTTCAGTGATGGCAGATGTCCGGCAGGCACTGAATAAAGCGAAAGAAAGTGGTGATAGTCAAAGTTCAGCGTACCTTGCTGGTTTATTATTATCTTTCGGTGATGTGCTTGGCTTATTTCAGCAACAAGCAGACGTGTTTTTAACGGGTGAACCGGGTACTGATGACGACGTTGATTTGATTGAAAGTTTGATTGCCGATCGTAATCAGGCCAGAGCTGACAAAAACTGGGCGAAGGCGGATGAGGTTCGCGATAAACTCACGGAGATGGGCATTGTTTTAGAAGATAGTGCTGGCCAGACCACATGGCGTAGGACATGAGCTATTCGCGGCTAAAGCCGTTCCTACGGTATTAATATCTCATGTAGGAGCGACGTCCCCGTCGCGAAAGTTAACATCATTTAGGTCTATAACCAAAAGATATCCCATAAAGGGTAATCCTTTATATTCTTTACCAAGCCTGCACGTAATGGATTTGACACGATATACCTTGATGTAGCTGCCAAATCTTCATCTTTACGCAAGGCGTGATCATGATAACCTGATTGCCATAATTTACCCTGGGTACCTAAATATTGGTTGATCTGCTTAGCACTGACACCTTTAAAAGCATGCATTATTTTATCTAAACCCTCATGTTTTAACTGAATAAGCCAGTGAATATGATCAGGCATTACAACAAAGGCTAATGATGAAACACGTTCCGAATGATGGAGATGTTTCATTACTCTGACTATTATTCGTCCAAGGGTAAAATCATTAAAGAGAGGTTTGCGATTATGAGTGACAGTGGTGATTAAGTAGACTTGGTTCTCGCCTGAAAATCGTCCTGTTCTCAAATTATGGCCATGGAAGCGTGTCATATCATTATCCTTAATGAAGGCGGATCGCTATATTAACATTTAGGAGTATGGGCTTGTTTTGTTCGCGGCTAAAGCCGCTCCTACAGGTGTTAAAATTTGTGTAGGAGCGACGTCCTCGTCGCGAAAGCTGTTGTGAAATTGTAAAAGCTATTCGTGGCTAAAGCCGCTGTTACAGGTGTCAATATTTTATATAGAGTCGACGTCCTCGTCGCGAATTGTCCTAGGTATTATGTAGATGCTCAGCGGCGTAAAGTGTGTTTTCCATTAATGTTGCGACAGTCATCGGGCCAACGCCACCGGGTACTGGTGTTATCCAGGCTGCTTTTTCTTTGGCAGTATTAAACTCAATATCGCCGACCAATTTACCGTTTTCTAGGCGGTTGATACCCACATCGATCACCACGGCACCAGGTTTAACCCAGTCACCCGGAATAAAGTTAGGGATGCCGACGCCGGCAACTAACACATCTGCTCTACGTACATGGGACTCTAGATCAACAGTTTTACTATGGCAGACAGTAATGGTGCAGCGTGCGGCTAATAATTCTAACGCCATTGGCCGACCGACAATATTGGATTGCCCGACAATAACGGCTTCTTTACCGGCCAGCTCAATGCCGGTTTTTGCCAGCATGGTCATCACACCTTTAGGGGTGCATGGACGTAATTGTGGGTTGCGTTGGGCAAGGCGACCGACATTATAAGGATGGAAACCATCGACATCTTTATCAGGTGCAATCCGTTCTATGACATTGTCAGCATTAATGTGCTCTGGTAATGGCAATTGCACCAAAATACCATCGATATCATCATCAGCATTTAATTTATCAACTAATGCCAACAGTTCAACTTCAGTTGTGCTTGTTGGCAAATCGTAAGATTCAGATTTAAAACCGATTTCTTCACAGCTGCGACGTTTACTACCGACATAGACTTTCGATGCAGGGTCACCGCCAATTAATACCACGGCAAGACCTGGGCGACGTTTGCCCTCAGCCAATCGCTTATCAGTTGCTATTTTAAGATCTTGCTTTAAAGAAGCAGCAATGGATTTGCCATCAAGAATTTGTGCTGTCATTCAGATATCCCAACAAAATAAAATGATTATGATCTCATGTTGTCAGCATAACAGCAAAAAACTTATAAAGAGTGATTGACTGTTTGCAATCATCAGCGTATGATTTTCGCTTCTTTCGATGAGTCTTTTCTTCGAAAAGTCGGGGCATAGCGCAGTCTGGTAGCGCATCTGGTTTGGGACCAGAGGGTCGGGAGTTCGAATCTCTCTGCCCCGACCACTTCAAAAATCATTTATACTATCCACGTTTTGAACAGCACACTATGCGCCCGTAGCTCATTTGGATAGAGCATCGGCCTTCTAAGCCGAGGGTAGCAGGTTCGAATCCTGCCGGGCGTGCCATATTTTATATTTTCCGCCTCTAGCAGACGTCTAATTTAAATCTACCCTTAACTTGATCACAGATCTTCCCAGTTGGTGGGTTCACTATGATTTTCAAACGATCGCATTCACCTTATTAGTTATAATAGATTGAACATTAAAAGTTCTGTGAACTAAAACTGTGAAGTAGACTATAGTTATAGGGCTTTGTCGATAGTAAAATACTACCGGTTTATCACTGTATTCAAAATTTTTATATATAAGTGTATCTCTATGCAATTGATTCCCGTAATACTCTCCGGCGGAACAGGCAGCCGTCTCTGGCCTGTTTCTAGAGAGCTTCACCCCAAGCCATTTATGAAAATGGAGGATGGTGAAAGTTTATTACAGAAAACTTTTTTGCGAGCAGTAGACCTTCCAACCGTATCGGAAATAGTAACAGTAACAAACCGTGACCTCTATTTTAAAACGGAAGATGACTACCTAAAAGTAAATAGAAACAATATATCAACCTCTTTTATTTTAGAGCCTATTGGCCGAAATACCGCACCTGCAATTGCTGTTGCTGCACTTCAAATCATAAAAAATCATGGGCCGGATGCGATTATGC
>QGCW01000019.1_pt1 | contig 40468 bp, 41 predicted proteins | sample 4702261 | NCBI WGS metagenome assembly QGCW01 (sample SAMN08941162, study PRJNA450518) | Sediment metagenome, whole genome shotgun sequencing project. | biome: grassland soil; feature: grassland; material: soil; isolation source: soil 14 days enrichment with methanethiol ...
CCTCGTTTTCACCATCAATATCTACCTGATGAAGTGCAATTAGAACGTGATGGGTTTTCACAAAAAGAACAACTGGCTTTGCAGAACTTTGGTCATCAACTGAAAATATTGACTAGACAATACGGCAATATGCAGCTCATAACTTACAATAAAAAGACTCAAAAATTCGATGTTGCCAGTGACCCGCGTGGTGAAGGAATGGCGGATATTCGCTGTATTAAGGCAGCAAACCAAACACGACTGTTGCCAGATTCTAATTAATACTGCTACTTTTGGACAAGCTTATTGCCTAGTTTGTGAATAAAATATGCATTTAATTGATAGCCATTGCCACCTTGATTTTACGCAGTTCGATCATGATAGAAATGCAATATTAACGAACTGTAAACAGCTGGGTATTAATAAAATTATCGTCCCTGGTGTCACCGCCGATGGTTGGCAAACATTGATTAGGCTTTGTCAGCAATCTGCCATGCTCTACCCTGCCTTGGGCCTACATCCGATGTTTATGGCCCAACATCAGTATGCTGATATTCAGCGCCTAGAACAAGCAATCCGCGAGTTTCGGCCTATTGCAGTTGGGGAGATTGGCCTCGACTTTTATTTAAAAGATCATGATAAACCCAGCCAATCTCACTTGTTCGAACAACAGCTTCAACTCGCCGCCGACTATCAGCTTCCGGTTATTCTTCATGTTAGAAAAGCCCATGATCAAACTCTTGCTTTACTCAAAAAATATAGTCTCAAAGGTGGCATTGTGCATGCCTTTAGCGGCAGTTACCAACAAGCGGAACATTATATAAAACTTGGTTTTTTATTAGGTGTTGGGGGGAGTATCAGCTATGACAGAGCCACCCGGGTTCGACGACTTTTTCAGCAACTCCCCCTGACAAGCCTCGCGCTTGAAACTGATGCGCCTGATATGCCCTTACAAAACCAGCAAGGACGACGCAATAGCCCCGAAAATATACCGGTGATTTTGCATCATCTCGCTAGCCTACGCAGTGAAACGCAAACACAGATTGCAACTGCCACCAGCGAAAATGTCGACAAAATTTTCTTTGGGAAGACGTCACGTTCAGCGCAATAACATCATCACAAATCATTAACTCAGATTATGTAACAATAGTCGTCAACCGATATAGCAAGGATTACTCATGCCCGCCCAACAAACGGACGCCATTTTAGCCAATATCAATGACATCATTGTTGGCAAACCAACAGTCACTAAACTTGCCCTCACATGCCTGCTTGCCCGAGGCCATCTATTGATTGAAGATGTACCTGGCGTTGGCAAAACCACTTTAGCACATACACTTGCATTGGTATTAGGCCTTGATTTTCAACGAATTCAATTCACTAGCGATATGCTGCCAGCAGATATTATTGGCGTGTCCGTTTATCAACGCGATAATAATCAGTTTCAGTTCCATCAAGGTCCGCTTTTTAGCCAACTTGTACTCGCCGACGAGGTCAATCGTGCTACTCCACGAACCCAGAGTGCTTTATTAGAAGCCATGGAAGAGCGTCAGGTTAGTGTTGAAGGTCATCGCTACTCATTACCCGATCCATTCTTCGTTATCGCCACACAAAACCCCAGTCACCAGATTGGTACTTTTCCACTACCAGAGTCACAGTTAGACCGGTTTTTAATGCGGTTAGCAATAGGTTATCCAGATAAAGAAGCTGAGCGTCATCTTCTCACTGGTGAAAATCGCCAAGATTTACTAAAAAAACAACAAGCCGTGGTCAATTGTGAGCAGCTTCGCATGCTGCAACTGGCAGCCAACGAAATTCATATTGCACCTGCTCTTATTGATTATGTACAGGCTTTATTGAGTTATAGCCGTGACTCTGGCAAGTATCATTTCGGATTATCACCGCGTGCCGGACTTGGACTCATTAAAGCCGCAAAAGCCTGGGCTATGCTGGAACAACATGAACACGTATTACCAGAAGATATACAAGCTGTATTTGCCAGTGTTGTCGGGCATCGTCTACAAAGCCGTGAGGGCGAAACAGTTGAAACGTTGGCAGCACAATTTTTAACACAGGTTGCCATTCCATCTTGAACCATGGCCAGCGTAACTCAACTCATTGCTAAATTTAACCGTATACGTGGCCGGCGAGTTTTCATCGTACCGACCCGTTTCGGATTACTTTATGCCGCCTTTTTACTGCTGATTCTGCTTGCTGCCATAAATTACAGCAATAGTCTTGGTCATATCTTATGCTTTTTATTAGGTAGTATGGGCATTCTGGCCATGCACTACACTTATAACAATCTAGCTAAACTAGAGCTTATCAATGCCTATGCTGAGCCAGTTTTTGCCGGTCAGTATATAAACTTTACGTTATTGTTCGATAATTCTGGTAAAGCACCGTGTTATCAAATTGATGTCGCTAGTAAACAGGATTTGAGTGCGCAATCACGTAATCCATTAAAAAACCTAACTGGCTATCACTTTTATCGCCACTCAACTATCGATGCAATTGCAATTAACTCACATCATCAGCACTGTATTTCCATCAGTAGTAAAAAACGTGGCCAACAAAAATTAGGCCGTATTCGCATTGCCAGTCATTATCCCTTTGGCTTATTTGAGACCTGGAGTTATTTCGATACCGATTACACTGCCCTCGTCTACCCCAAACCTATCAGTCATCTGCCACTGCCATCTCCTACTGAGCAAGGCCAGGACACAATTGGGCGGTTACAAAACGGCTTAGATGATTTCTCAGGCTTTAACCGTTATCGTAGTGGTGATGCGATTCATGCTATCGCATGGAAAGCGGCTGCGCGCGATGATGTATTACGTACCAAGCAATTCACTAGCGCCACATCAGGCCGCATCCTGTTGTCTTGGCACGATACCGTATCGTTAAACGATGACGAACAACGTCTTTCACAGCTCTGTCGCTGGCTACTTGATGTTGAACATTCTAATCGAAGTTATGCGCTCGATTTACCAACACAAACTATCGACTATGGTCATGGTTCTGTTCACCAACAACGTTGTTTAAAAGCGTTGGCATTGTATGATGCAGCTTAGTAATTCACCATCTAGCAGTGCCTTGTCTTGGCTAGTAATAGGCTTGACATTAGCGGCCTTACCACATTTCGCTTATCAACCTATTTGGGTGAGCCTTATCTTTTTAGCCATGATGGCTTGGCGGTTAATGGCTATTAACTTCTCATGGCCGCTACCAGGAAAACAGCACCGTAGCTTGACACTATTACAGTTGGCAATAGCGGTTTCAGCGGGTCTATTATTGCTCAATAGCTATGGCAATATTATTGGTCGTGATGCTGGCACAGCATTACTTGTCGTCATGCTTGGCTTAAAAGTTGTCGAAATACGCACAATTCGCGATTTTTATTTAAGCAGCTTTCTCGGTTACTTTCTGGTCGTCACTAACTTTCTTTACTCGCAAAGTATTGCCACGGCCGGTTTAATGTTCATTGTCGTCATTATCATGACTACATCACTGATTAGCCTCAATGCCAACTCTCTTATTTTAAGCCAGCGTCATCAGCTTAAGATCGCCACTAAAATTCTGTTACAGGCTATTCCATTAATGTTGGTTCTTTTTGTCCTGTTTCCCCGTATCTCCGGTCCATTATGGGGTTTACCCCAAGATGCTCATACCGCTACTACGGGTATGGATAATAAAATGACCCTTGGCAAAATCAGTCAACTGATACAATCAGATGACATTGCATTCCGCGTCAAGTTTGACGATGACCGGCCAGCACCTGTAAACCAGTACTGGCGGGGGCCTGTACTATGGCAAACAGACGGCACTACCTGGACAGAACTCGATACGAGGGCATTAAACAAGCAAGCTGTTATCAACACCACAGGCAAGGGTTATGCCTACACTGTCACCATGGAACCGCATAATGAAAAATGGTTATTTGCCCTCGACTTTCCTGTTGATTTACCAGCAGAATTAGACGCAATTCAAACATATGATGGCAAAGTAGAAAGTATCAAACCCATTAAACAGCGCGTGCAATATAAACTGGTTTCCCATCCACAGTTTACGTTTAATCGTGACAATGAACCATATCTGCAACAGGCATTGCAACTACCCAAAAACCAACACAGTCGTACTATAGAATTAGCACAAAAATGGCAGCAGGAAACAACAACACCACAACAATTGGTCGATCGTGCTTTACGTCATTTTAATCAAGAGAATTTCTTTTACACCTTGACTCCACCGGTATTAACAGGCGATAGCATCGATAATTTTCTATTCGAAAGTCGCCGTGGTTTTTGTGAACATTATGCTGCCAGCTTTACCGTCCTCATGCGGGCAGCCGGTATTCCAGCACGAATTGTAACGGGCTATCAAGGTGGCGAGTTTAATCCTGTTGATGATTATATTGTCGTCCGCCAGCACGATGCCCATGCTTGGACTGAGGTTTGGTTGGCAGGACAAGGGTGGACACGTGTTGATCCAACGGCAGCAGTATCAAAACAACGAATAGAGAACGGTATGAACACGATTATGCCGATGACAATGCGCTCCCCTCTGTTCTTTTCTGCCAACCAACAGCTAACTGAGCTGTGGCAACGTTTTCGTTATAACTGGGATGCACTGAATAATGCTTGGAATCGTGCCGTTTTAGCCTATGGACCTGAACTACAAAAACGCTTTCTTGCCAAGCTTGGCATGGACAATCCTGACTGGCAGAAAATGATCCTTTATCTGATTATTTTCTTTAACCTGACATTGTTGGTTATTATTGCCAGCTTCTTACTCAATCGCCGAAAATCCGATCCAATTAGCCAGTTTTATCAACTATTTTGTAAAAAGTTATCGCGCCTTGGTATTGATCACCCCGCTTCTGAAGGTCCTTTAGCACTGGCAACTAAAGCGTGTAAGCACAGTCCACATCACCAACAACAGATTAAAGCGATCAGTGACCTCTATATCGATCTTCGTTATGGCAAGCAGACGGCTAGTGTCAAGGAACTAAAAAAAGCTGTGCATCAATTTCGGCCCAAACGACTACGAACTAACAAGTGAATAAGCTAAACTAGCTCGCTTATAGCATAAAGCGATATGAGATAATGACCAGTAATAACCCACTATTCGAACGTAGCCATATATTGATCGGAGATCAAGGAATTGAACGCCTACAAAACAGTCATGTAATGATTGCAGGTATTGGTGGTGTTGGTTCTTTTGCCGCCGAAGCATTAGCACGACTGGGGGTAGGTCACCTGACGCTGATCGACCATGACACCGTCTCTGCCTCAAATCTTAACCGGCAACTGGTTGCTCTGCACTCGACCTTGGACCAACTAAAAACCGATGTGATGGCAGCGCGTATTGAAGATATCAACCCACAATGCAGCGTCCATCTCATCAGCGAATTTTTAACGCCTGACAGTATTCCAACCATTTTGCAAAATAAAATGGATTGCCTGGTTGATGCTATCGACAGTCTCAGTAGTAAAACAGCACTGATAGAGACTGCTTGGCATAATCAGTTACCACTCTTTTCCAGCATGGGTGCTGGCGGTAAACTTGATCCGACACAACTTCGTACCGGCGATCTAATGGACACAAGCAGCTGTAAACTCGCTAAAAACTTGCGTAACCAATTACGAAAACGCGGTGTTGGCCGAGGAATTCAAACTGTTTACTCAAGTGAACCATCACTACCACCATTACCACCAGAAGATGTTGGTCGCGGAAGAGCCAGAGCAGTCAATGGTACTGTCAGCTATATGCCATCACTGTTTGGTTTGACATTGGCTGGCATGGTTGCCAATCACATTATTGGTGATATACGTCGTGTCTGATTTAGATCCAGATAACGTACTTAACTGCCATCCCATTCAACAGCAGCAGCTGGCAGAGCTATTGGCTCCTTTTGGACTGAAGATAGTGTATGTCAGCAATAATGATTCTATTCCTGGCAGTTTTTTCGGTGAACGTGAGGCCGGATTGATCGCCAACAGACTTTATCTTCGGGAGGATACGCCTGTGCATTCTGCATTACATGAGGCTGGTCATTATATCTGTATGAGCCCAAGCCGCCGGGCTAAACTAAATACCAATGCAGAGGGCGATTATGATGAAGAAAATGGTGTCTGTTATTTACAGATCTTATTAGCTGATTACCTGAACGATGTTGGCAAAGCAAGGATGATGTTAGACATGGATAGCTGGGGCTATTCATTTCGGCTTGGTAGTGCCAGAGCCTGGTTTGAACATGATGCTGATGATGCCAGACAATGGTTACTTGAACACAAGATAATCCATTCCGATTTATCACCCACTTTCTACTGTCGGCAGCATTAAATGCCACCTACTAGTCAGCTCTTGTTGCACTTTATCCTTATGATTAAAGGACAATCCTGTTTTATTTCAGAAAGCTCCACAGCGTTATGGCTAATGCGCAGTGCGCCAACAAGAAAGTTTCACATATTTTGACCACTATCATGTCGGTGACACGCTATTAATACAAGCGCTATGGTACAGGTCGGGCAAAATAGGCTTTTGCTGCTTGGCAATCATCGGTAATTTGAGCTTGTAACTTATCTAAGCTATCAAAACGTTGTTCATCTCTTATTTTTGACAGGAAATAAACCTGTACATATTCACCATAAATATCGCGGTTAAAATCAAACAAATGCACTTCCAGTAATGCGCGTTTATCACCAGCTACTGTCGGCCTGACACCAATATTTGCCACACCCGAAATAGGTTCTCCCTCAACACCAAACAATTGCACAGCATAAACCCCACTCAAAGGTATCTTGCATCTGTGGAGATGAATATTGGCTGTGGGGAAACCCAATTGTCGTCCACGCTTATCACCGTGGGCTACCCGGCCGCTCATGCGATATGGGTGACCCAATAATTTTTCAACTTCGTCTAACGATCCTCGCTGCAATGCTTCGCGAATACGGGTACTACTGACACGTCGTTGTTCAATAGTAAAAGTATGCATATTGACCACTTGAAAATCATATTTTTTGCCTGCTTCCTGTAATAATGCAAAATCGCCCTGCCGATCCTTACCGAAACGGAAATCATCGCCGACAACCAAATAACGTACCTGTAACCCCTCGACTAGTAATTGTTTAATAAAATTATCAGCCGTCATTTGCGCCAGTTTTTTATTAAAACGTAACACACACATTTGTTGAATAGAGTAACTGCGCAATGCTTCTACTTTTTCACGAAAACGGCTTAATCTGGCAGGCGCTTTACTCGGCACAAAGAATTCATTCGCTTGTGGCTCAAAGGTAATCGCTACCGCCGGTAAACCTAATATATCGCCTTTCATCGCCAATTGACTCAGTACAGCTTGATGGCCCAGATGCATACCATCAAAATTTCCAATCGTCGCCACACACCCAGTTGGCGAGGACGGTAAATTATGAAAGCCACGAATTATTTTTTGCATGAGCAGAGATCAGTTTTTGAGGACAAAGTTTAATAGACTACCATTATTCAACAGACAATCCAGCGAGGTCCAGCATATTGTTTTATACTATGTAGCTATGCAAATTTTGTTTAGGGGCCTCGGTCGTGGCGAAACGAAAAAAACTTGATTATGAAGCTGCTGTTGCAGAATTAGAGTCTTTAGTGGAGAGATTAGAGCAAGGTGATATTAGCCTTGAAGAGTCACTTAAGTTGTATGAGAACGGTGTCTTGTTGACTCGCGACTGTCAAGAAGCACTGCAAAATGCAGAACAAAAAGTGCAAATGCTCCTGCAACAATCTGGGCAAACTACCCTTACGGATTTCGATCCCAATACCTCTGAATCGTGACAACTAATTTTCGCCTTTCCGACTGGATGCCAATACAGCAAGCGCGTACTGAAGAAACCATTGCTCAGGTGTTACCAGCACAAACTAGCTCAGGTTCTTCTACCAAACTGATAGAAGCCATGCACTATGCCACATTGAGTGGCGGCAAGCGCCTGCGCGCGTTATTAGTTTATGCAACCGGTCAAGCTATAGGTGTTGAAGCAAAGCTTCTCGATACCCCCGCCTGTGCGGTAGAGCTGATTCATGCCTATTCATTAGTTCATGATGATCTACCTTGCATGGATAATGATGAATTGCGTCGGGGTCGTCCGACCTGTCACAAGGCCTTTGGTGAAGCCACAGCCTTATTAACTGGCGACGCCTTGCAGAGCTTGGCTTTTGAATTACTTGCCAATCAACCACTTAGCCCACAACGACAATTAGAGATGATAAAAACACTCGCCCACAATGTCGGTGTATGGGGAATGGCTGGCGGCCAAGCCATTGATTTGGAATCGGTAGATAAGCACCTTGATTTAGAACAATTACAAAACATGCACACGCTTAAAACGGGCGCACTGATACAGGCGAGTGTCGAATTAGGGGCTTTATGTTCTGAAGACTTGACGGCCCAGTCACGTAAACAACTAAACCAATTTGCGCATTGTATCGGTCTGGCCTTTCAAGTACAGGATGATGTGTTAGACGTCGTGACTGATACCGCTACTTTAGGAAAAACCCAGGGCGCTGATATTGCAATGAACAAACCCACCTACCCAGCCTTACTGGGTCTTGAAGTTGCGCAACAAAAAGCCCATAGTCTGATTGAACAAGCGATGACAATCTTAGCCGAATTACCCTACGATACCCAAGCACTAACAGAATTGGCTCGCTATATCGTGCAACGAAGACATTAACTGCTATCCTAATATGACCGATTTACTCAGCCAAATTAACAGTCCTGAAGACTTACGCAAACTCAACAAGAGTCAACTACCGCAAGTAGCCAGTGAAGTACGGGCGTTGATTGTCGACAGTGTTCAACAAACGGGCGGACACATTTCATCTAATTTAGGCGTTGTTGAACTGACATTGGCATTGCATTATGTCTTTGATACGCCTAACGATCGCTTTGTCTGGGATGTTGGCCACCAAAGCTATGCGCACAAAATTCTTACCGGGCGTCGCGAACAAATGCATAGTATGCGTCAAGCAGGCGGTTTATCCGGTTTCCCCAAACGTAGTGAAAGTGAGTATGACACCTTCGGTGTTGGCCATTCCAGCACCTCAATTAGCGCTGCACTGGGCATGGCGCTTGCTGCCCAGTTAAATGACGATCATCGGCATAATGTTGCCATCATTGGTGATGGTGCACTCACAGCAGGTCAAGCCTATGAAGCATTGGCTCACGCTGGTGATTTGAGTGCTAATTTGTTGGTTGTGCTCAATGATAATGAAATGTCAATTTCTAAAAATGTCGGTGGCATGTCAAATTATTTGGCACGAATGCTGTCAGGCAGTGTTTATACCTCAGCACGTGAAGGCAGCAAAAAAGTGCTTGAAAAACTCCCCTCTGCTTGGGAATTTGCACGCCGTGCAGAAGAACATATGAAGGGTATGGTGATTCCTGGCACCCTATTTGAAGAAATGGGCTTTAATTATATCGGACCCATTGACGGCCATGATCTTGATACATTGCTAACTACACTAAAAAATCTGCGCGGTCGTAAAGGGCCACAATTTTTGCACGTGGTGACCAAGAAAGGTAAAGGCTTCCAACCTGCAGAACAACAGCCCAATAAATATCATGGTGTGAGTCCTGCTAATAGCAAACCAAAAGGCATTAGTTATACTGACGTCTTTGGGCAATGGCTATGTGATATGGCTACACAGTCAAATGATCTGATTGCCATCACCCCAGCTATGTGTGACGGTTCCGGCTTAAATACATTTTCGGAACAATTTGCAGATCGTTATTTTGATGTTGGCATTGCCGAACAACATTCAGTCACTTTAGCCGCGGGAATAGCCTGTGAGGGTAAAAAACCTGTTGTTGCCATCTATTCAACATTTTTACAACGTGCTTATGACCAATTGATCCATGATGTCGCCATCCAAAACCTAGACGTCCTGTTTGCTATTGACCGTGCTGGCCTAGTTGGTGCCGATGGCGCTACCCACGCCGGTAGTTTTGATTTAAGTTATTTGCGTTGTATCCCCAATATGCTTGTCATGGCGCCTGCCGACGAGAATGAGTGTCGGCAGATGCTGACAACAGGCTATCTCTATAATGGTCCAGCTGCCGTTCGTTACCCACGAGGAACGGGGCCAGGTGCTCGTATTGAACAGGAACTAAATCCTTTAAACATTGCCGAAGCATCTATTGTAAGACAAGGTGAAAAAGTGGCTATTCTCGCTTTTGGTACTATGTTAGCGCCAGCCATAGCAGCTGCAGAAGTGCTCAATGCGACCGTTGTCAATATGCGCTTTGTCAAACCACTGGATGAATCGTGTATTAAGCAAATGGCTGAGAATCATACTTTAATTGTTACTGTTGAAGAAAACAGCGCGCTCGGTGGCGCTGGCAGCGCTGTCGCAGAATACCTCAACAGCATCGGTGACAAGACAACAGTAAACATAATGGGATTACCTGATACCTTCCTTGATCATGGTAACCACCAGCAAATGTTGGCCTCTTGTGGTCTCGACAGTGAAGGCATAATTAATAACGTTAATCGCTTTTTTCGGGCATAATGCTCTGTTAGCTGCGGTAATTCCCGAGTATAATAGTCAACTATGAAGCCGACCTATAATTTAAAAGTTCTGACAGACTTTGCCTCTGCTCACACCTTGCGTGATTATCCCGGCGCTTGTAGCCGCATGCATGGTCACAACTGGAAAGTTGAGGTTGAAGTGAAGGCTACGGCACTTAACAAACATGATATGGGCATGGATTTTAAAACTATCAAAACGGCTGCGCGCGATTTGGCAAAAACGCTTGATCACCGCTATTTAAATGATATTCCGCCTTTTGATACGGTCAATCCCACTGCTGAAAATATCGCTCAATATTTTTATCAAAACCTAAGCAAGACATTAAATAACGACATCGCTAGCGTGTCAGGCGTCACCATCTGGGAAACCGAACGTGCTTGTGTCCGTTATAGCGAGGATTAAAAATGACGACTGAAACTAAAGCTGATTGCTGTAACGAAATCGAAGATGTACAAAACATCGCTGATAAACGTCACATAGCCATCGATAAAGTGGGTATCAAAGATATCCAACATCCTATTAAAGTCAGTGATCGCTCTACGGGTGAACAACACACTATCGCCAACTTTAATATGTATGTGAATCTGCCTCACCATTTCAAGGGCACACATATGTCACGTTTTGTTGAAATTTTAAATCAACATGAGCGTGAGATCACTGTCAAATCATTCCGCACCATGCTGGGTGAAATGACTGAACGCTTACAAGCCGAGTCCGGCTATATTGAAATGAACTTCCCTTATTTTGTTAATAAGGAAGCACCGATTAGTAAAGTTAAAAGCTTGATGGATTACCAAGCCAGCTTTATTGGTGAAATCACCGGTGATAAAACTGCTATTACTGTGAAAGTCGTAGTTCCTGTTACTAGTCTATGTCCGTGTTCAAAAAATATCTCTGATTATGGCGCACATAACCAACGTTCCCATGTCACATTGACGGTGCGCGTTGACAGTTTTGTCTGGATTGAAGACTTAATTGACTTAGTTGAAGACGAAGCCTCTTGTGAAATCTTTGGCTTACTTAAACGCCCTGATGAGAAATACGTCACCGAACGGGCTTATGACAATCCAAAGTTTGTTGAAGATATTGTCCGTGATATTGCAGCACGCTTAAATAATGATGATCGCGTCAATGCCTATACTGTTGAATCAGAAAACTTTGAATCGATTCATAATCACTCTGCCTACGCACTCATCAGCAACGGCTTTGATTAAATTATTCCGCTGCTGATAAAAAAGGCCTCTATGAGGCCTTTTTTATGCACTGACGATCAATTGACTACTTGATGACAATATTCATTAATAGCCTTTAAATTGTGTTGAATATAGTCTGAAAATGCATGTGTAACCGGTGTTAAATGTTTACCTTTTGGCGAGACCAGACACCAAGTTCTTCTTAGTGGAAACCCCCTGATTTTTGGGCTCACTAATACTTCTGATTTCAATTCAGCCAATACACTCAGTTTTGGCAAAACTGCTACGCCTAATCCTGCTAGTACCGCATGTTTAATAGCATCATTCGCAGCCAATTGCATATGAGGCTGCATGCTTAACCGTTGCTGTTGACAATGAACTTCAAGTGCCAAACGATTGCCGGACCCCTGCTCCCTGACTATTAAACCGGCATTTAAAAATTGCTGTGGTGATAGCTGTTTTTTCTTTGCCAATGGGTGTTGGCTAGACATCACCGGAATCAGTTCGTTATCTAGAAACGGTAACGAGGATAAGGATTTATCACTCGGTACCAACCCCATTATCACGAGCTCATCAGTATTATTGTGTAGTAACTCAATCGCTTGGGATCTATTTACTACTTTCAACGTCACATTAACACTCGGATAACGCTCTAAAAAACCTTTAAGTAAATAAGGTACGATATACTGCGCTGTGCTAACGGCACATAAATTTAGCTCACCTGACAGCTGTCCCTGTAAATTATGTAAGTCACTTTGCAAATTTTGTATTTGATCAAAAATAGTTTGAATGCGCTCAGCAACACGTTCACCTGCCCGCGTGCAATAAAGTTTACGTCCCACGTATTCAAACATTGGTTGTTCAAGCGCTTGTTCCAATTTACGGATTTGCGAACTGACTGCGGGCTGAGTGAGCCCTAAGACATCAGCTGCTTTACGATAACCTTGTTGCTCGTAAACAGCCTGAAAAACCTGCATTTGTCGAAATGAAAGTCTGTTTACCAATTGCTGTAATGTTAATGACATGCCCCCCCCATATTCATATATAAGTTAAAACTTATCGCTAACCAAAATTATATCAATTTTTCTTTATTGATAGTTTGCTCTAGGATGTTGATAAGATTAATTGGGAGTAGGCTTATGCTGAAAAAGGTCTTGATTGCTAACCGGGGTGAAATTGCTGTACGCATTATCCGTGCTTGTGCGGAAATGAGTATTCGTTCGGTCGCTATCTATACAGAACCGGACCGCTACGCTTTGCACGTCAAACGTGCTGATGAATCATACTCATTAGGCGAAGATCCGTTGAAAGGATATTTAGACCCTTTACGTATTGTTAATCTCGCTGTCGAGACCGGCTGCGATGCCATCCACCCTGGGTATGGCTTTTTGTCAGAAAATGCCGAGTTTGCCCGCCTTTGTGAAAAACATGGCATCACTTTTATTGGACCTAAATCAACGGTTATTCAAGGAATGGGTGATAAAACAGCTGCGCGAGATAGTATGCGCGCTGCAGGTGTGCCCGTTACTCCGGGTTCTGATGGCAACTTGGAAAGTATTGATGATGCGCTGGCGCTTGCTGAACAAGTGGGCTACCCCGTTATGATTAAAGCCACATCGGGTGGCGGTGGACGCGGTATTCGTCGTTGTGACAGTCCAGAAGAGTTACATCAGCAATACCCTCGCGTTATTTCAGAAGCTACTAAAGCATTTGGGTCAGCTGAAGTCTTTCTAGAAAAGTGCATTGTCAATCCCCGCCATATAGAAGTGCAGATTCTGGCTGACAGTCAAGGTAATGTGATTCACCTCTATGAGCGGGATTGTTCTATCCAACGTCGTAATCAGAAGCTGATTGAAGTAGCACCGAGTCCTCAATTAACACCAGAGCAACGGGATTATCTAGGCGATCTAGCGGTACGTGCTGCCCAAGCTGTTCATTATGAAAATGCCGGTACCGTCGAGTTTCTCCTTACTGGCAATGAAGTGTATTTCATGGAAATGAATACCCGCATTCAAGTTGAGCATACCATCACTGAACAAATTACCGGGGTTGATATTGTACGTGAACAACTGCGTATCGCCTCTGGTTTGCCACTAAGCTATCGCCAACAAGACATCAGCTACCGTGGCTATGCAATACAATTTCGTATTAATGCCGAAGATCCTAAAAATGATTTCCTACCAAGTTTTGGTAGAATTACTCACTATTATGCACCAGGAGGACCTGGTGTTCGCGTTGATACCGCTATCTATACCGGCTATGAAATTCCCCCGTACTTTGACTCGATGTGTCTAAAACTTGTCGTCTGGGCGCTGGATTGGGAAGATGCCATCAACCGTGGTCAGCGTGCATTAGATGATATGCGTCTCCATGGGATAAAAACCACTGCCAATTACTACCGACAAATTCTGAATGATCCAGATTTCAGAAGTGGTCATTTTGACACCAGTTTTGTACCTACTCATCCTGAACTACTAAATTATTCTGATAAACGTCGTCCCAGTGCTGTTGCGCTGGCTTTGGCCACTGCAATTGCAGCCCATGCGGGCTGGTACTAGCCATCGACAAGCTGGAGAATTACTGATGAAAAAAATTGAAGTTACCGATGTCATTCTACGCGATGCCCATCAATCTCTTATCGCGACGCGTATGCGGACAGATGACATGCTACCAATCTGCGATAAACTCGATAAGGTCGGTTTCTGGTCACTTGAAGCATGGGGTGGTGCTACCTTCGATGCCTGTGTTCGTTTCTTAAAGGAAGATCCATGGGAGCGCCTACGTCAATTAAAGCAAGCGTTGCCCAACACTCGCCTACAAATGCTACTGCGAGGCCAGAACTTACTAGGCTATCGTCATTACGCTGATGATGTCGTTACCGCTTTCATCAATCGTGCAGCCGAAAACGGCATTGATGTCTTCCGTATTTTTGATGCGTTGAACGATTTACGTAACCTGGAAACAGCGATGACTGCTGTAAAGAAGGCAGGTAAGCATGCACAAGGTACTATCAGTTATACAACGAGTCCCGTACACACGCTGGAGCTATTTGTAAAACAAGCTAAAGGACTGCAAGAAATGGGCGCCGACTCCATTGCTATTAAAGATATGGCAGGCCTTTTAGCACCGTATCCAACGTATGATTTAGTGAAGGCGATTAAGTCAGAAGTTGACCTGCCTTTAGTGATTCACAGTCATGCCACCTCCGGCTTAGCAGCACAGTGCCAGCTCAAGGCAATTGAAGCTGGTGCTGATCGTATTGATACAGCTATTTCATCCTTTGCTTGGGGAACAAGCCATCCTGCAACCGAATCTCAAGTGGCTGCATTACGCAATACTGAATGGGAAACAGGACTTGATCTCAATTTATTATCAGAAATAGCTGATTATTTTCGCGAGGTCCGCAAGAAATATCATCAATTTGAAAGTGAGTTCACCCGCGAGGATGTCTCAGTGCAAATTAATCAGGTTCCCGGTGGCATGATGTCAAACCTGGCAAATCAGCTAAAAGAACAAAATGCTTTAGATCGCATCCGTGATGTATTTGCCGAAATACCGCGAGTTAGAGAAGATTTAGGCTATCCCCCACTTGTAACACCCACATCACAAATTGTTGGTACTCAGGCTGTATACAATGTACTGGCAGGTGAGCGTTATAAAACTATTACCAATGAAGTCCGTCGTTACCTGCAAGGTGGTTATGGCCAAGCACCTGCTCCTGTTAATAGCAAACTGCAGAAACAAGCCATCGGTAATGAAGCTGTTATTGAAGGTCGTCCAGCCGATGGCCTACCACCTGAACTGGATAAATTACGCGCTGATATCGGTGATCTCGCTCAATCAGAAGAAGATGTCCTGACATTTGCCATGTTCCCGGATTTAGGGCGTGAATTCCTGCAACAGCGACTTGACGGTGTCTTGAAGCCTGAGCCTTTATTACCCGTTAATGATGGTCAAGCTGTTAAAGGCAGTACTTCCACTGAATTTAAAGTGGATGTTCACGGTGAAAGTTATGATATTGCCATTACAGGTGTTGGTGATGTCGGAGGTGGTAAACGTAAATTCTATGTCTCTATCGATGGCATGCCCGAGGAAGTCACTTTTGAAGCACTCAACGAATACATGAGTGAAAGTGCTAGCAGCAGCGGACGTAAGAAACCAACTGAACCCGGTCATGTCACGGCACCATTACCGGGTAATGTCGTTGATGTTATGGTCAGTGAAGGCGATCAGGTTGAAGCGGGACAGCCATTACTTGTCATGGAAGCAATGAAAATGGAAACAGAATTGCTCGCTACGATATCCGGCTCAGTTAAAGCCATCCACGTTGTCAAAGGTGATCGTGTCACACCGGGTGAAACTATCGTCGAAATTGCCTGATAAATAGTAATACACTTTAATCTGACATCACAAGCTGTGGGAGTATACATATCAATGCTCCCACAGCTCACTAATAACAGCGGCTTACTCTGAGCTAAAACATAGTGCAGCAACCAATCATCCTTCTTTACTGTCAAATGCTTTGTATAGTAATGCCATAAATACGACCAAATATGCTATTTTATCTATATATTTCAACCGTTTATTTATTATTTAGGAATAATAAGAAATAAAGGTCTATTATGGACTAATGCCACATAATCAAATTTTATTCATTTAATAAAATAGTAGTGGCGTTATTACAACGTTTATCAGGAGATAGTCGTCATGAAATATTTTATGAAAGTTATAGCTCCACTCGCCGCATTAACCATGCTCTCATCTAATGCCTTCAGTAATGAATCTGTTGAGGATGTCATTGCTCGTGCAGAATCTGCTGGTCCAGCGAAAATCAGTCGCCACGCAACCATTTATGGTATGGATGGCCATACCGTATTAAGAGAAGGCACCAATGGCTGGCATTGTATGCCTAATATCCACATTATACCGGGTGATAAACACCCTATGTGTAATGACGCAGTCTGGCAAAAATGGATGCATGCCATTGCCAATAATGAACCCTTCTCGACCGATCGTATCGGTTTATCATATATGTATCAGGGTGATGCCCATGTGAGTAATTCCGATCCCGGCGCTAGTGATCCCAATAATGGTGATGTCTGGGTAGAAGAAGGGCCACACATAATGGTCATCGTGCCTAAAGAAATGTTAAAAGGTGTTTCAGATGATCCCTATAATGGTGGTCCTTATGTGATGTGGAAAGATACGCCATATGCACACATCATGTTCCCACTTGAGGACAAAGAATAACTTCACGCTAGATAAATACTCAGTCAAAACAAGTAAGGCCCGTCATGGGCCTTATTTTCACGCAAGTCTATCTTTAAAATTTCTTTTTTAATTCCATCCGCTGCCCGTTATGCTGGATATCCAGCTGCCCCAGAAAAGTCATTCCGAGCAAAGCACGTTCTGGCTCATCGCCATCAATCACAATGCCAGCAATATTATAAAGTTTGATATCGCCGAGCTGTACCCAGTCCAGAGTCACTTCATAAGCCATTTCAGTACCGGACGCAGTCTTCACGCCAATCACGCTACCTTTATAATAATCTAGGCCTAATCTTTGTGCTGTCGCCTTATTGATCACAATTGCTGAAGCACCGGTATCAACAATAAAATCGACACTGTAGCCATTAATATTACCTGTCGTCATATACATGCCTTTGGTTGGCCATAAATGAACAACAGGTTGCTCAGCCGGTAAGGCATAATGACTACCAATATGATCAGCCAGTAAATAATCGTGCTCCACACCATCCACTTTCAGCACCGCTTTACGACTGTTGGCTGAAATCAAGGTTACACCTTCAGGTGTTGTCTCGCCTTCTTTCAACATGCGTCGTTGTTGATCGATTTCAATCACGGCATGACCATTAAACAAACCAACTACAACAATTTTAAGTTCATCACACCGTGCAAACGAACTATTTAACAGTATAATAGCACCTGCTATCCATGCTTTTAACATCAAATAGTTCTCCTAATTAATAGCGTCATCGACAGAATAATAACAAATAAAATGAATATATCTCGAACACACTCTGTTACCGGCGTCATTTTGGCCGGTGGACAAGGTCAACGCATGGGCGGACAGGATAAAGGCTTACTCGATTACCAAGGTAAAACATTGGTACAACATGTTATCAACACGCTCTCCAACCAAGTTGATGAGCTCATCATTAACGCCAACCGTAATATAGACCGCTACCAGCAACTCGGATATCCCGTTATCGAAGACAGCATATCAGGATTTTGTGGTCCCTTGGCGGGAATGTACAGTGCAATGGCATCTGTCGATACCGATTTTATTCTGACAGCACCTTGTGACTCACCGATGATTTCACCACAACTTCGTCAACGCATGATGGAAGTATTATTGATCAATAATGCTGATATTGCAGTTGCTCATGATGGTAGCCGCATTCAACCTGTATTCAGCCTATTGTCCTGTCATCTTAAAGCCGATCTTAAACAGTACCTTGAAGATGGTGATCGTAAAATCGATCTTTGGTTTCAACGCCATAAAATAGTTGCTGTCGATTTCTCAGATCAAGCGGACAACTTTGTTAACTTCAACCGACCTGATGATATGGCATCGCAACCCGCTCTTGCAAAAACTGATACTCCAATAATTGGTTTTTCGGCTTTCAGTGGCACTGGCAAAACGACATTATTGACACAGTTAATCCCGGCATTAAAACAAAAAAATATTAATGTGGCTGTCATCAAACACGCCCACCATCAATTTGAAGTTGATGTCCCCGGTAAAGACAGTTATCAAGTTCGACAAGCAGGTGCCCAACAAGTGTTAGTCGCATCAAGCAGACTGATGGCGCTGATGCAAACCCGAGAGAACGATCCTAAACTGAGTGAATTAATCCCGCACATTACAACAGATGAAATAGATATAATTCTAGTTGAAGGCTTTAAACATGAAAAATTTGCTAAAATTGAACTACATCGACCGAGTTTAAATAAACCATTGCTATATCCAGATGATGACAATATCATCGCGATTGCCAGTGATGAAAAACTACGCCTTGAACGCCCAATCGATCTACTCGATATCAACAATATTGAAACTCTTGCTGACTATATTGAACATTTTATTGCGAGTTGGTGACCATGCCTGAATTTACTCCACAACCTAGCTGTGCTGATCCAGAAGATAAAAACCGACTAAGTATTGCTGCTGCCAGACAGCGTATTGCTGATTTAATTACCCCGCTAAACGGTTGGCAACGTACTGCAATTCGTGACTCCCTTGATCGCATTCTTGCAGCAGATATAATTTCTCCAATTAATGTTCCATCACATAACAACTCTGCTATGGATGGTTTTGCAGTTCGCTTTAGTGATCTTGAGAAAGAGAGCACTCAGCTAAAACAAGTCGGTATCGCGTTTGCTGGTCAACCATACTCTGGTGACGTTAAGCCAGGTGAATGTATACGTATTATGACAGGTGCCGTGTTACCGCCTGATTGCGATACCATTGTGATGCAAGAACAAGTAGAAAGTCAGGGTGAGAACATTACAATACACGGCCAGCATCCTAAGGGAAATCATGCCCGTTATGCTGGTGAAGATATAAAAAAAGGCGAGGTTGTGCTAGCAAAAGGTCGCCGAATTATTCCTGCTGATCTGGGACTATTGGCCTCACTTGGTATTGCAGAAGTCTCTGTCATGCGCCGCATCCGTGTTGCCTTTTTTTCTACAGGTGATGAATTACGCTCTATAGGCGACACCTTAGAGTCTGGTCAAATTTATGATAGCAACCGCTACACACTCTATGGCATGTTAATTCGCTTAGGTGTTGATGTCATTGATATGGGAGTGATCCCCGATCAAAAAGAACCGCTTCGCCAAACTCTCATCGAGGCATCACAGCAAGCCGATGTCATTATCACTTCTGGCGGCGTATCTGTTGGCGATGCCGACTATGTCAAAGAAATGCTGGTTGAACTTGGTCATGTCGATTTTTGGAAAATTGCTATGCGACCTGGAAGACCGCTCGCTTATGGTCAAATCGATGACACCTTATTCTTCGGGCTTCCCGGTAATCCTGTGTCTGTCATGGTGACATTTTACCAATTTGTAATGCCGGCATTACGCCAGCTAATTGGTGAAGCTAATATCGATAGTATGACCATGCAAGTAACCTGTAGCGATGACATTCGTAAGCGGCCCGGTCGCTTTGAATATCAACGTGGTATTTTATACATTGATGAACATGGGCAAACTAAAGTTAAGACGACGGGCGGCCAAGGCTCAGGCATACTACATTCCATGAGTTATGCTAACTGTTTTATCCTGTTAGATGAGGCCTGTGACGGCCTCCCGGCTAATAGCGTCGTAACAGTGCAACCTTTTGCAGGACTAATCTAAATGTCTGAAATTTCAACACAAAATGGTAAAGAAATAAAAGAATTTAATAAATTACGCAAACGGCTGCGTCGTCAAGTTGGCCAAGCAATCGCCGACTATAATATGATTCAAGATGGCGATAAAATCATGGTCTGTTTATCCGGCGGCAAAGACAGTTATACCTTACTCGATATTTTGCTAAACCTGCAGGCTCATGCACCCATCCAATTTGAACTGATTGCCGTTAATCTGGATCAAAAACAGCCTGGATTTCCTGAGCATGTTCTGCCGGATTATCTGACAGCAAAGGGCGTGCCTTTCCATATTATTGAAAAAGACACCTACAGTATTGTTAAAGAAGTCGTGCCAGAGGGTAAAACAACCTGCGGTATCTGTTCTCGCCTGCGCCGTGGCTCCCTCTATGGTTGGGCCAGACAAAACGGCATTACTAAAATTGCACTCGGCCACCATCGTGACGACATTATTGAAACTGCTTTTCTCAATATGTTCTATGGCAGTAAAATAAAAGCCATGCCACCGAAGTTATTGAGTGATGACAAAACAAATATTGTCATCAGACCGCTTTGTTACAGTAAAGAATCTGATATTACCCGCTATGCTGAGTGGCAGCAGTTTCCAATCATCCCGTGCAATCTATGCGGTTCCCAGGAAAACCTACAACGTCAGATTATCAAAGAAATGCTTCAGGGTTGGGAGAAGCAACATCCAGGACGTTTAGAAAACATCTTCCGTAGCTTGCAAAATATCGCACCTTCGCAGTTAGCTGATAATAAGCTGTTTAGTTTCAATGATTTAGAATTACAACGTCAAGCACCAACAGGCGAAGAAGATGCCAGCTATGACGATCTACAAGTGACGGCTTTAGTTGGCCACTAGTCGCTGAATTGAGTAACAAATAAAAAATCAAATCATCAGATGTTTTCATTACCCTAAACAACAACAGTCTGTTTCAGTTAACGTAACGGACAGGACATTAACCACGTAATTGAGAAATCTCTGATTCGCCTTCTTGCTGTAAATACGTTAAGAATGTTTGGGCGGCTAGTGATAATTTTTTACCCTTACGATGTACAGCATACCAGGAGCGACGCAAAGGAAAACCTTCAACATCAAGCATAACTAACTTGTCCGATGATAATTCCAGACGAATACTATGCAAGCTAAGAACAGCCACCCCGAGTCCAGCCATCACTGCATGTTTGATTTCATCGACACCACTTAATTCAAGATAAGGTACAACCTCGGTAAGTCCAGCCTCATGAAACACCTTCTCCACCGCTTTTCGTGTCCCTGATCCGGATTCTCGACCAATGAAATTTTGCTGAGCAATGTTAGCCAAGGGTATGTTTTTTTCGTCACATAAATCGTTCGACGGATGTGCCACGACAACCAGTATATTTTCCAGAAATGGGTATTCCACTACCGGCATTTCATCAGGTACTTGTCCAGTGATATAAAAGTGATCCTCATTCGCCGACAAACGGGCTAATAGTTTTGCTTTATTAGCCACCACTAACCGCGGTTTCACTTTTGGATAACGTTTTAAGAAATTACTTAACAGGTAAGGAATAAAATCTTTCGCTGAACTATTAACGACGATATTGACTGGGCCTGCTACATCTTGTTGTAAATCATCCAGTGCCACTTCCAAATCTGCCAAACGTTGCAAAATATCTTGACTCGCATCATAAACTTCTTGACCTGCTACAGTTAAATTGACCGTACGGCCTATCTGTTCAAATAAAGGAGTACCGATATTCTCTTCCAAGCGTTTTATCTGGATTGACACTGCTGGCTGAGTAAGATGAACTTCTTCAGCAGCACGCGTGAAATTGCAATGGTAGGCTACCGCTTTAAATAAGCGTAATTGTTGTAATGTAGCGTGGATCATATTTTCATAAACAAATGTAAATGCAATATATAAGAATTATTATCTTGTATTTATAGGTTATGTCAACTAAATTTAAAATCATAGTAGTAATACTCTAAGCAAAAAGAAATCAAAATCTATAATCAATAGGTTATTACCTAAGGAGATACAGATCATGGCTAAAACCTACCAAGCAGGTGTTAAAGATTACAGGGATACCTACTGGATGCCTGAGTACACACCAAAAGAGACAGACTTCTTAGCCTGTTTCAAAGTTATCCCACAAGAAGGTGTCCCGCGTGAAGAAGCGGCTGCGGCAGTTGCAGCAGAATCATCGACAGGTACCTGGACCACAGTATGGACTGACTTGTTAACAGACTTGGAACACTACAAAGGTCGCGCCTATGCGATTGAAGATGTCCCAGGTAATGATGAAGCATTTTATGCTTTCATTGCTTATCCAATTGACCTGTTTGAAGAAGGATCTGTTGTTAACGTACTCACATCATTAGTAGGTAATGTTTTCGGCTTTAAAGCAGTTCGTTCATTACGCTTAGAAGATGTACGTGTCCCGGTGGCCTATGTCATGACATGCGGCGGCCCTCCTCATGGTATCCAAGTTGAGCGCGATATCATGAATAAATACGGTCGTCCAATGCTTGGTTGCACTATTAAACCTAAGCTAGGTCTATCAGCTAAAAACTATGGCCGTGCTGTTTATGAATGCCTGCGCGGTGGTTTGGACTTCACCAAAGATGATGAAAACGTAAACTCACAGCCATTTATGCGCTGGAAACAGCGTTTTGATTTTGTCATGGAAGCCATTGAAAAAGCAGAAATGGAAACGGGTGAGCGTAAAGGTCATTACCTTAATGTCACCGCGCCCACACCCGAAGAAATGTATAAACGTGCTGAGTATGCCAAAGAAATTGGTGCGCCCATCATCATGCACGATTACCTGACTGGCGGTTTTACTGCTAACACAGGTTTGGCTAACTGGTGCCGCGATAACGGCATGCTTTTACACATACATCGTGCGATGCATGCTGTATTAGATCGTAACCCTAACCATGGTATTCACTTCCGTGTATTAACCAAGATGTTACGCCTGTCAGGTGGTGACCACCTGCATTCAGGTACCGTAGTCGGTAAATTAGAAGGTGACCGTGCTGCTACGCTTGGCTGGATTGATTTAATGCGTGACAGATTCATCAAAGAAGATCGTAGTCGCGGCATAATGTTTGACCAAGACTGGGGCTCAATGCCTGGTGTATTACCAGTTGCTTCTGGTGGTATTCATGTTTGGCATATGCCTGCATTAGTATCCATCTTTGGTGATGACTCTGTATTACAGTTCGGTGGTGGTACCTTAGGTCATCCATGGGGCAATGCAGCCGGTGCTGCAGCTAACCGTGTCGCTTTGGAAGCATGTGTTGAAGCGCGCAACCAAGGTGTCGAGTTGGAGAAAAATGGTAAAGAAATCCTGACAGCCGCTGCTGAAAATAGTCCTGAACTGAAAATGGCAATGGAAACCTGGAAAGAAATCAAATTCGAATTTGATACCGTCGACAAATTAGACGTTGCGCATAAGTAAACAGGTACGTTGGTGGTGGCCTTTTGACTACCATGGCAACAACCTGAAACGAATTTGAAATTAACTGAGGATTAAACAATGAGTGATATGCAAGATTACGCATCAAGCTTGGGTGATGTTTCTAGCCGTAAATTTGAAACATTCTCTTACTTGCCAGAGATGGATGCTGAACGTATTCGCAAACAAGTAGAATACATCGTCAGCCAAGGCTGGAACCCTGCTGTAGAACACACTGAACCGGAAAATGCATTCGGACATTATTGGTATATGTGGAAGTTGCCTTTATTCGGTGAAACGGATGTTGATCGTATATTAGCAGAAGCTGCAGCCTGTCATAAAGCACACCCAAATAACCATGTCCGCTTGGTTGGCTATGATAATTTCGCACAATCTAAGGGTGCGGAAATGGTTGTTTTCCGTGGCAAGCCTGTCTAAATACCTTGCTTAAATGCCCCTGGTTACTCAGGGGCACTTTTTTCGCCCTTTTCTTTGGGCAAATTAATCCGACTCCGAGGTGACTCCGATGAGCAGTGATACCATCGCACAGTACACAGTAAAAACAGAGCCTTTTTATCGTTCTGTTGCGAATGAAGTTGAATTATATGAAGCCGCCTACGCTCGCCGCATGCCTGTAATGTTAAAGGGCCCCACAGGGTGTGGTAAATCGCGTTTTGTTGAATATATGGCCTGGAAACTTGGCCGTCCTCTTATCACCGTAGCATGCAATGAAGATATGACAGCCTCCGATCTGGTCGGGCGCTTTTTACTCGATAAGGACGGTACAAAATGGCAAGACGGGCCACTTACTATGGCTGCACGTTATGGTGCTATTTGTTATCTCGATGAAGTCGTAGAAGCCCGCCAGGATACAACAGTTGTTATTCACCCATTAACGGATCACCGACGTACTTTACCGCTTGATAAAAAAGGTGAGTTAGTTGAGGCTCATCCCGATTTCCAGCTGGTTATTTCCTATAACCCAGGCTATCAAAGCCTGATGAAAGATCTCAAGCAATCAACCAAACAACGCTTTGGTGCCATGAATTTTGATTACCCTGAATCAGAGCTTGAAGCTGAAATCGTGGTAAAAGAAACAGGGATTGATCAAGAAACTGCTAATAAACTGGTGCAAATTGCTCATCGTACCCGTAACTTAAAAGGTCACGGCTTAGATGAGGGTATTTCTACTCGCCTGTTAGTTTATGCAGGTCAGATGATCGTTGAGGGCGTTGAACCATTAGCAGCATGTCAAATGACATTAGTAACACCATTGACGGATGATCCGGATATGCGTGAGACATTAGACGCCGCCGTCAATACTTTCTTTGTCAGCTAATTGAGCATTTTTTCAAGAGGATCTGCTTATGAGCATCAACCTCGATGAATACAAAGAAGAGCTAAAAGCATTGGTGCCCGAGCTAGAAGGTACGCTAGACAGTATTTTCCACGAAGCAGCTCGTGTCATGTCGCCTGCTGCTTTACAAGAATATTTGCAGGGAGCAAAAGGCTTAGCTGAACTTGGCCGAGGAAAGGGCCCCACGATCGCATTTCTCGAAGATATACCTCTGGTTGTCAAGGAGTGTGGTGAAGATATTATTCGAGACTGTTTAAATGCGGCAATGAAACTGTCTTCAATGACATCAGGTGAAGTTATCACATTGATGATCAACAGCTTACCGACCGCAGCGCGTAGATTAGGTGATCCAGAATTACTGCGTAACTACCTGAACTTGATTCATCAGTTATCAGCGAAAATGGCGCGAGGTCTACGGCCCATGCTTTCAAACATGGATGAGCTACTATCAAAACTAACGCTGTCAGGTTTACGTCGTTGGGCTAATTTCGGCGCTGATGCTTACCGTCGTGATCTGAAAAATCTAGTCAGGTATTTCTCATTAGAGACAGCTGACAGTAAAAAAATGCTGCAAAAAGAACGCCGTGGCACCTTATTTATTGATACCCAACGCAAACTCAATTTTTATTTACGTGCCTTATGGGGACGTGACTTCTTCCTCAGACCGACATCCACTGATCATGAGGGCTTCAAACCGTATATTGAACATCATGTAATGCATTTACCCGATGCGTTGGACGATATTGGCGATATCAATGGGGTGATGCTTTACCGTGCGCAAGCAGCTCATTTAGCGGCTCATATCAATTACACGGAGCAAGCAATTTCAGCTGAAGCCTTAAGCCCTGCCCAGATGTTTTTCATCGGTCTCATTGAAGATGCCCGCGTTGAATATTGCGCTGCACAAGACTTTCCTGGCCTGAAGAAACTTTGGCACAGCTTGCTGATAATTGAACATCAAGGTCAAGTTGAACACCCAGCCATACTCACATTAAAACAATTTGCACTCATGCTAAATGATTCAACCGTGCATTGCGGTGACAAAGCTGTAGATGCCATTGCAGATCAATTCCATGCAGAAATAGAAGCCAATAAAAGCAATAATCAGTTTAGTTGGAATTTAGGTATCGAATTATTCAATATCTTTGCTGAACGTCGCGATGTACCGAGTCTGCGAATTCTAGAATCATTACCAATTCCATATCGCGATGATAATCGCTTTATTTGGCAGTTTGAAGAATTTATCTGGGATGCGCACGGGGCTGAATATATTCCTGCCAGTCAACGCCAGGTAAGACGGTACGTAAGTGCCGTTGAAATGGCCAATGAAGTCGATTGTGAATTGGCGGGCGATGATGCACAAGAAGTCTGGATCTGTGCAAGCAAATTTATGCCTTATGAAGATGCCGGTGAAGCAACTGTCAGTTTTAATGAGATGTGGGGTAAGGAACCCATGTCTGATCCCTATCATTACCAAGAATGGGATTATCAGGTGCAGTTATATCGTCCAGACTGGAGCACAGTCTATGAACGTCGCCCTCAGCGCGGTGACGGTGATGATATAGAGAATATCCTAACCGAGTACAAACCCGTAGCTCACCGCATTAAACAAATTATTGATATGCTGACACCCGAGGGTGTGCAACGCGTTCGTAATATGGAAGACGGTGATGAAATCGATATAAACGCTGCTGTCGATGCAATGATTGCTATTCGCATGGGCGAACAACCCAATCCGCGTATCACTATGCGGAATGTTATCAAGAGCCGTGATCTAGCTGTTACCGTTTTACTTGATTTATCAGAATCAACCAATGATGTCGTAGACGGTAGCGATAAAACCGTGTTAGAACTCACCCGTGAAGCAGCCACTCTTGTTGCCACTGCGATTAACGGGATCGGCGATCCCTTTGCCATTCATGGTTTTGCTTCAGATGGCCGTCATGATGTGCAGTATTTCCGTTTTAAAGACTTCAAGCAGCCTTTTGACCATGATACGAAAGAACGCTTGGCAGGTATGAAAGGCGGTCTATCAACTCGCATGGGAGCCGCAATGCGTCATGCTGCTTCTCATCTGCTCAAACAACCCGAGCACCGCAAATTGCTGTTATTGGTGACAGATGGCGAGCCTAGTGATATTGATGAACGTGATCCACAGCATCTTCGCCATGATACTAAAAAAGCAGTCGATGAATTGTATGCTAATGGTGTACTAACCTATTGTCTTACACTAGACCCCAATGCTGATAATTATGTGAAACGGATCTTTGGTGATAATAATTATACAATTATCGATCATGTTGATCGTTTACCCGAGAAACTACCGACCCTATTTGCCAGTCTCACCAGTTAAAGGACACAAGCATGGAATCAAAAAAATACGTTGGCATTGATAATGATATCCATGGTGGTATGACTGATACAGCTAAAATTATCCGTGATGCCTGGGCTTTTGGTATTATTCCAGAGTCGCAAACCTGCGAAGGTTGGCCGGTACAAGGTTTAGAAGATTTGTGGCGTAAAGTAAATGCCGAGTGGGAAAAATATGGTTTTTCTGTTAACCAATTACCCGATGATGTTCGCCAACGTTTTATGCGAGTTCATTCGGAGGCTTTAAAAAAAGCCAAAGCGGAAGGTTGGGATCCAGAAAAAGATTTGTTAGGTGACTAACTAAGTTCAATCATGGGAGGGTAGCGATAGTGTATACCCGACACCTTGATGTACCTGTCTATGAATACCGCGATATCCTATTGGATGCCGCACTCTACAATGCCGTTAAACTGAGTTTAAAACGTGTTGATGACACCCTTAGAATACGCTTAACTGGCCTGAAAACACTTGATCTGATTTTACAGGAAGATGCCTGGATCGTCGTTGATCGCGCCTTCAATGATGTCCCCGTCATCGCGTGGAATCAGTTTGAACGTAGTAATGAGTTAAGCCTGCATCGGCCTGTCAGTTGTGAACTTAGACTATTTCATGCCCATGGCGGTATATTATTGGAACGGATACTAAGTGAAACTGAAAGCACCTTAAAAGGAATGCTGAAACAACAAGGTAATCATCATGTTTTACAGTTTCCTAAGACTGACTAATGCACTATCAGCGCGTTGATTTCAACAAAGCATTAATTTGACCATCATGCAGTTTTGTCAATGATAGCAATGCTATTATAGCGCCTGACAATGCCCAGGCCATATCTGACTGGGTATCCCAGATATAACCTTGTGTAGCTAAAAAAGCAACGGTGTCGTCGCCGGAGGCTACCGCCACCCACCATTCAATTAATTCATAAAAGGCACTGATGGCTAGAACTATCGCTATCACAAAAAAACGTAACCATGCTCTGCTGTTCACGACATCTTTTCTAATTAGAATTTCTCTAGCGATCAGGGCTGGCACAAACCCTTGGAAGAAATGCCCGACTTTATCATAATTATTACGTTCCCAACCAAATAAACCATCAAAGAAAGGTACCTCGGCATAGGTATAATGGCCACCAATAAAGAGCACAATACAATGCAGTAATATCATGATATAGAGCAATGATGTCAGTCTAAATGCGCGATAAGTAAGCAACAGAATGACTCCCGCTATAAAGGCAGGCAAAACTTCCAGTATCCACGTAAAGGTATCTTTAGGCTGTATGCCAGACCAAACAAAAAAGGCGATATAGCAAAAAATCCATAACAATTTAATAGCTGCTCTCCTCTACTCTAGCAAGGGCACTAATATGATTAAACTTTCTTAACAAATTCCGATTTGAGCTTCATAGAACCAATACCAGCGATTTTACAATCAATATCATGGTCGCCTTCAACCAAGCGTATGTTCTTTACTTTAGTACCCACTTTCACCACGCTCGATGATCCTTTGACTTTTAAATCTTTAATGACCGTCACTGTATCACCATCGGTGAGTGCATTACCGTTTGCGTCTACCGCAGTCAACGTATCGCTGTCCGTGGTATCCTCATTGCCAGACCACTCATGGCCACATTCCGGACACACATACATCATGCCATCTTCATAGGTGTAGCCCGAATCACAAGTGGGGCAGTTGGGTAAGTCGCTCATCTATACTCCTAAAATTCGTCTCTTCTCATCACAGGTAACGTGTCTGTCAGTAGTGATTATACGTTGTCCTGTTAAACTGCATAAAGAAAAGGCGGTGTTCCTGTACAGAAACACCGCCTTTTTATGCAAACTACAAGCAGGTTACTCTTAAAGCCAAACGCTTAAGACACATCAAAACGATCTAGATTCATAACTTTATCCCATGCTGCAACAAAATCGTTGATAAACTTTTGCTGTGCATCAGCGCTGCCATAAACTTCCGCTAAAGCGCGTAGCTCTGAGTTTGACCCAAAGATAAGATCGACTCGCGAAGCTGTCCATTTTGTTTTACCCGTTTTACGATCTGTGCCTTCAAATTCGTCTTCTTCCTTGGATGTTGCTTGCCACACTGTAGCCATGTCCAATAAGTTGACAAAAAAATCATTGCTAAGTACTTCGGGTTGCTCAGTAAATACACCCTGTTTGCTTTGACCAACGTTGGTATTAAGCACACGCATTCCCCCAACTAACACTGTCATTTCTGGTGGTGTTAACGTTAACAGCTGCGCTCTATCTAGCAACAATTCTTCCGCTGACACTGCGTATTTTTCTTTTTGATAATTACGAAAACCATCTGCAACCGGTTCCATAACATCAAACGCTTCAATATCAGTTTGTTGTTGTGATGCATCCATTCGTCCCGGAGTAAAAGGAACAACAATATCGCTTCCGGCTGCTTTTGCTGCTTTTTCAATAGCCGCACATCCACCCAGTACAATCAAATCAGCCAGTGACACTATTTTAGGATAATTTTCCTGAATATCTTCAAGTGTCGCTAGTATTTTTTGAAGTTGATCTGGCTGATTCACTTGCCAATTCTTCTGCGGCAACAAGCGAAGACGTGAGCCATTGGCACCACCTCGCATATCTGAACCTCTGAATGTTGATGCAGATGCCCAAGCTGTTGTCACCAGTTCCGAAATAGTCAATCCAGAACCTAAAAGTCGCGCTTTTAAATCAGCAATATCACCTTCATTAATCACATCATGATTAAGCTCAGGTACCGGATCTTGCCAAATCAACTCTTCACTTGGGACTTCAGGCCCTAGATAGCGATCGCGAGGTCCCATGTCACGATGAGTTAGTTTAAACCAAGCACGGGCAAAGGCATCAGCAAATTCATCAGGGTTTTCATAAAAGCGACGTGATATTTTTTCATAGTCTGGATCAACCCGTAATGCCAGATCAGTTGTTAACATAGTTGGTGCACGTCGCTTTTGAGGATCATGAGCATCAGGGATTGAACCTGCACCTGCACCATGTTTAGGCGTCCATTGATGTGCACCTGCCGGGCTTTTAGTTAGCTCCCAATCATAGCCGAATAAATTCCAGAAAAAATTATTACTCCACTTGGTAGGTGTACTGGTCCATGTCACTTCCAAACCACTAGTAATGGTATCTCCTGCCATGCCAGAACCAAAGCTACTCTTCCAGCCTAAACCTTGTTCTTCAATAGCCGCAGCTTCAGGTTCGAGGCCACAATGCTCGGCATCACCTGCGCCATGGGTTTTACCAAAAGTATGGCCGCCTGCTATTAGAGCGACAGTTTCTTCATCATTCATTGCCATACGAGCAAATGTTTCTCGAATATCTTTAGCTGCCGCCAGGGGATCTGGCTCGCCATTTGGACCTTCCGGATTAACGTAAATCAACCCCATTTGAACAGCGGCCAGCGGATTTTCAAGATTTTCATGATCACCTGAATAGCGTTCGTCATCTAACCACGTATTTTCTGCTCCCCAATAAATATCTTTTTCTGGCTCCCATATATCTTCTCTGCCACCGCCAAAGCCAAAGGTCTTAAACCCCATTGATTCTAATGCCACGTTACCAGTCAGAATCATCAAGTCAGCCCACGAAATTTTACAACCATATTTCTGTTTAATTGGCCAAAGTAAGCGACGTGCTTTATCCAAATTAACATTATCTGGCCAGCTGTTTATAGGAGCAAAACGTTGATTCCCTGTACCACCACCACCGCGGCCATCACCGGTACGATATGTCCCTGTACTGTGCCAGGCCATACGAATAAAAAAAGGACCATAGTGACCAAAATCAGCAGGCCACCAGTCTTGTGAATCCGTCATCAATTCTCTCAGATCATGTTTAAGCGCTGAAAAATCCAAATTATTGAACTGTTCAGCGTAGTCGAATCCATCGCCCATGGGATCTGATTTTGCAGAATGCTGACGCAAAATTTCCAAATTCAATCGATTCGGCCACCAATCTTTATTCGATGGGCCAGTACCGGCTGAGTGATTAAATGGACATTTACCTGCAGTCATAACTATACCTCCTGCGTTATTCACGCTCTAGCGTTGCTATATACACATATGTATAAAGCTGACATGTGATACATGTTAATGACAGGTATAACACGGTGAAAAAAAGAACGCTAATCAATTAAAGCGAATGAAATGATTGAAAATTTATATGGTGTCACAGACCTCTTAGTCACCTGCTTGCTGATTGCAATATATGACAATAAAGAATCAAGGCTGGCTCCTCATTTATCTTTAATTCAAGATAAAGTAATACCCTCTTTTTTTGCGTGGTTATAACATCATCAGCGTCATTATTGAACACCAGTTATGTGGACTGGTTCACGTTTTTGCCATCTTAATCAAGTAAATGTGCAGTAATTAGGGTTAGAATCCTTCCTGCAATAAATTTTAAGTGTCCCAATTAAGTGGAAAATCAGTGCTTAATAGGGACACTTTAACTTAAGTTGCATAGCTACAATTAATAAATCTGGTTTATCAGAATATAAATCATTATTTTTAAACAAGGAGTTTTACCCGTGAAGACAAAAATAAGCCAAAGCTTACGTAATTTTATTCGTGACGAAGAAGGCGCCAGCGGTATTGAGTATGCTCTAGTTGCAACAATGGTTGCAGTAGCACTTGTTACCTTCGTGACCCCAATCAGTGACGCAATCAAAGCAGTGTTTACAGATATTCAAGCTGCACTTTAGGTGTAAAGTCTGACATTGATGAGATGATAAATAGCTAGATAGCATGGCATTGCCTTATGCTGAGGGTCTGCTTTTTATATGGGTTTGTTGGTGTGGGTTTCTGGATTACAGGTACCGTAAACTACCAAACCTGTTGACCCTTAGTGCCTATTTGCCAGCAATTTTAGTGATGATTATATCTAGTCACGGCTGGCTCGGCGACACCATATCATCTAGCCTCATTGCATGGTTAGCCGCTGTTATCCTTACGCTACCAGCCTATAGCATAGGCTGGTTAGCTGCAGGTGATGTCAAGTATTTATCAGCTATTGGCTTATTATGCGGGTTAGAAACAACACTTATATGTTATGTGGTCGCTGCCCTATTAAGCTTTATTTCAATCATGGCGGCGCCATTTTATAAATATTTGTTGCTATTTATAAGCAGTAAAACACGTCATTACTCATCAATCACGCTTAGCAATCAATCGATCCCTTTTGGTAGTTTTTTATCGTTAGGTGTCATTGTCGGACTTATTGCACGCTAATAATGCCACAAGGAGTTATGTGCTGAATGCAAGGTAGCGTAAAACCAATAATCAAACAGAAAGGTGCGGCAGCTATTGAAGCAGCGTTACTGTTTGTCATTTTCTTTGTCTTATTCTATGGCATCGTCGGCTATTCTTTGCCCATCATGATGAAAGAGGCATTTCAACATGCTGCTGCCAATGGTGCGAGATCAGCACTTGCTGTGGAACCGGATAGCTTTGCGTCGACCAGTGATTATATTGATACTGGCGTTACTCCTAGGGTAAGACAAATTGTCGGTGAAAGTTTAAGCTGGCTTCCTTCAGCAACTAAAGCCACTGTTCTTGGGCCGTCAAATCAAAATGTGCAAGTGAGCTACACGCCAGCAAGTGGTGTGCTGACCGTGATTGTTAGCTATGCAGATTATAAAACGTCCCCACTTGTCCCGGTACTGACTTTTCCTGGTATTGGTGATGTACCCAAATTACCGGATGATATAGCGGGCACCGCAATGATCTCTCTGTAAATAACAACACACTGACTATGGAAACAAGTATTCTATGAAGAGCTCCTCATTACGCATTATCGCCGTGCTACTAGCACTTGGTGCAGTCTTAATAGGCTATATGGGTTACCAGGCAAGTAAAACACCTGAAAAACAGGTTGTAGATGCCACACAACCACAAACTGTTCAAGTTAACGAATATCCTGTCACTATCGCTACCCATGATATTTCAGCGGGTAAAATACTTTCTGAGTCAGATATCTCTATCGTAATGACAGAAAAACAATATAACGATGCATACACCAGCAAACAAAGCCTGCTGGGGCAGCAAACACGCCTTGATATTATCAAAGGCGAAATTGTTTTAAACCAACATCTCCGACAACACGGCCCATTAGTCGAAGCTATTCATTCCAATGAACGTGCCGTCGCTATTAACGTTGATGAAGTAACAGGTACTGGCGGATTTATAAAGCCCGGCGATCACGTTGATGTTGTGTTCTACCTACCTGCTGGCAAAGAAGTTGGGGCAGATTCGACCGCTCGTATTATCTTAGCCAATACGCGTATTCTAGCTTACGGCGATGATCTTGAGGTTATTGATAAAGAAAAGATACGTCAACGTTCACGTGCTGAGCTGAATGAAGAAACAACACACCCCAAAAGTTCCGAGTCAGATGAAACAGAAGGCGTTGAAGAACCCCAGGGTAAAAAGAGTAAGACAGCAGTTTTAGCAGTTAAGCCCGCTGACCTACCCAAACTACTACTCGCTGAATCAACAGGTCGTTTGAGGCTGGCAGTACATGGCCGGCCCACCTCTCAGACTAAGAATGACACAGCATCAGAAAAAATCATTAGCCTCAGATCACTTAGTGGCAATGCAACGAACACGACATCAATGGCAAAATCGTCATCAAAACAACCAAAATATCGCGCGACGACTAGCAAAGTTTATGTTCACAAAGGGGCTAACACTGAAGCGATTACTGTAAAGCGGGGTAACACATGGAACTGAGAGTTGGTCACTGGACAAATTTTTTACTGATCGCTGCAGCTTTAATGCTGACAGTCTTGCCTGTTCAGGCAAGTAAAGAGCAAGTTGTCGTCATGCCTATGGGCGGGCATAAAACATATCATTCAGCAAAACCGATAAGTAGAGTTGCTATTGGCGATGAAACTATTGCTGATCTTGCTGTTCTTGATCAACATCAGATACTGATCACACCTAAACAACCGGGTGCCACTAATTTAAGCTTATGGCTTAAAGGTCGACAAACACCTCAGCAATTCAGGCTTATAGTGACGGCAGATAAATCAGCTGCCCAGCATACCTTACAAGCACTTGGTGCATCGACGCTGAATGTTGCAGAAGCGGGTAACCAGCTGGTCCTCACTGGGGAAACTGACTCACTGGAGCAACATAATGCCGTAATAAAAGCTTTAGACTTAGAGGGTGATAAAGGCATCGACAATTCGAGGTCATCTTATAGTTCACAAGTTCAAATTGATATTAAAATTGTTGAAATCAGTAAAGACCGCTTGCAGTCAGCAGGTTTTTTTCTTGGAAAAAATAATGGCGGTATAGCAAGAGCAATTTCTTCGCCTGGTAATGTGTCAGCTATCGAGCTCAACAATGCCATTAGTTTGAGTAGTAACAATGGTTTCCTACCTCGTAGCGAAGCCTTCAACTTTATTTATGGGCGTGCATCTAATGGTTTGGTCGGTATCATTTCATTGTTGGAAAACAATGGTTTTGCCTATACCTTGGCAGAGCCGTCATTAATGGCAATGAGTGGTCAAACAGCACATTTTCTGGCCGGTGGGGAGTTTCCAGTTCCTATACGAGGTGGTAGCAGTAACGATAATGCTGTCACTATTGAATATAAGGAGTTTGGTGTCCGTTTATCATTAACACCCACCGTTATAGACTCGCAACAAATAGCCTTAAAGGTCGCTCCTGAGGTCAGCGACTTAGACTTTAACGCAGGCATTCAAAGCGGTGGTGTCACTGTACCTGCTTTACGTGTCCGACGGACTGATACGACTATTTCATTAGGTGATGGTGAAAGCTTTGTTATCAGTGGATTGATCAGTCAGAATACGCTTGCCAATTTTGATAAAGTCCCTTTTTTAGGTGATATCCCCATTCTCGGTGCTTTCTTTCAATCAAAAAGCACTGACCGCAATGATCGTGAATTATTGATGGTTGTGACGCCTCATTTGGTCAACCCAATCGCTAAAAATGCTGAACTACCTGAACTACCTGGTGCGAAATACCGTAATTACGAACATAACTTTGTTGATTTCTTTTTTAATGAGAATGGTGATTCTGACAGGAAAAACGTCGTTCCTATGGGGTTTTCAAAATGAATATGAGTACTGATTATAAGCGTTCCTATGTCATTATTCCTGCTCACGAAAACCAGCACCAATGGCTAAAAAACGTATTGTCTGAAGAGGGTGAAGTCATTGAAACCAACACATCTTCGGTCGAACACGTAACAGAACTCTTCGATTTGACAGGTAGTCAGGTACTGTTTGTCGGGATGACAAAAGAAAACAGCCGGCAAATCTGCCTATTTATTGACGAACTCATTACTTTAAAGCCGCTTTTACTCGTTGTAGCCATTGCTGACGATTCTGACAGTGACCTAGTCCTTAATGCTATGCGTGCAGGGGCGAAAGACTTTATTATTACTGGCAGTCCAAAAACAGATGTGAAGAGGCAAGTCGAGCGACTACAAATGAAAGCGCCTGCTGCCCACCATGGTCAAACCCAAAATGCTAAGGTCACGTCTATTATCAATGCACGACCAAGCGGTGATGTACCAATGCTCGCATTGCATTTAGCCCTCGCCATGCAACAAGATGGCGAAAATGTTTTGCTGATTGACCTGGGCATGCCAGCTGCAGACTGCCTATTATATCTCGGCATGCATGCCACATACACATTTGTAGATGCTTTAAGAAGCCTTCGGCGTCTTGATGCTACTTTAATTGAAAGTGCCTTTGCCAAACATGAAAGCGGCCTGAAATTATTAGCGTTACCAGACAATCATCTCAACCTTACTGATATTCCATCTGCTGATATTTTTGTCATTTTAGGTGTTCTAAAACAACATTTCAGTCAAATTGTGATTAACCTTGGCGGCGTAGGCTATTCAAATTTTTTACATTTATTAGTTACCAACTCCGACAAAAATCTGCTCGTGCTTGAGCAAAGTGTGCCGAGTTGTAAGCAAAATATGGAATTAATGAAACTGCTTTCACAGGGCAGCGCTGACATGAAAAAAGTGAAGCTGATCGTCGATCGTTATTTACCGACATTGCCACCTGATGCAGAAAGCCTTGCTAGAGGTCTTGATATCGAATTGATGACAACACTGCCGTCTTCGGGTATGTCACGTCTTAAAATGATGAATACCGGTGAAAGTATGTTTGAATGCGCGCCACGCGATCCATATAGCAATACGGTGAAAAAAATATCACGTGTCGTTATGTCTGATGAAAATGAAACGGTAATTAAAAAAAATAATAAGTCCTGGCCATCTCTAATTAACCCATTCAAAAAGGTCTTTGGAGGTTAACCATGGTATTACGTTACGCCCATAACGAGCAGAACATTAAAGCTAGTCAGCACTACCAAGATATCAAACATGATATCCACCGCCATCTAGTGCAATGTATAGAGGATGATAACGTTCCAATTAATGAATGGCTTCCAGAACAGCTTAATAATTACGTTTACAGTCACGTTTCCGACTACGCCAACACGCAACAATTGATTGTCACCAGTCAAATTCTTGATGAACTGACAGAGGAAATTGTCCATGAGCTTGTTGGTTACGGCCCCCTACAGCCTTTACTCAATGATGGTTCGATCAATGACATTATGGTCAATGGCGCTGAAAAAGTATTTTGTGAGAAGAACGGTAAGCTTGATCAGTCAAGTATTCGTTTCATCAATGATGAACACATATTACGAATTGTCAGGAGAATGATTGCACCCGTTGGGCGGAGACTTGATGAATCAAGTCCTATGGTTGACGCACGCTTGCCTGATGGTAGCCGTGTTAATGCCATTATCCCCCCCTTGGCTCTTGATGGACCCTGTGTATCGATTCGCAAATTTCGACAAGATATGTTGCTAGAAACAGATTTGTTGAGTTACGGCACTTTAAGTCAAGATATGTTCGAGTTTCTCAGTCAAGCCGTGAAAACAAGATGCAACATCCTCATTAGTGGTGGTACTGGTTCTGGAAAAACCACGCTTTTAAATATTTTGACTCGCTTTATTCCCCCTGCACAACGTCTAGTCACTATCGAAGATGCAGCTGAACTACAACTTGGTCATAAACATGTGGTTCGGCTAGAAACACGGCCACCCAATATAGAAGGTCAAGGTGAAATTACGTCACGTGATTTAGTCAAAAACTCACTCCGTATGCGCCCAGACAGAATCATTGTGGGTGAGGTGCGAGGGGAAGAAGTTCTTGATTTATTACAGTCAATGAATACAGGGCATGATGGTTCGATGAGTACAGTTCATGCTAATAACACCCGTGATGCGCTTGTCAGACTCGAAATGTTAGCCTCACTTGCCAAGTTTCAGGGCGGTCGTGAAATAGTAAGAAATATGATTTCAAGCGCACTAGACATTCTAGTACATATCTCACGATTTCCAGATGGCAAACGACGCATAACAGCCATCAGCGAGATTACTGGTTATCAAGATGGTCAGTTTATGAGTAATGAGCTGTTTAAATTCGATACCCACCAAGAACGCTACATTCGTGTCGTTCCTCGACCCGCGAGTGAAAAACTACGTAACTCTTCTTTCCAGCAAGCAGGTTACAACGTCGACTGGGAGAAGAATTTTGTCTAATCTCATACTGTTGGAATTTATTTTTGCCGGCTTATTACTTCTACTGGCTGTGGCAGCAATTTTTCTTAGTCAGAATCATGAGGTAAAAGAAAAAGTTATCCATAATTTCAGCCGTGCAGCACAAATCACTATCGGGCATGATACAACCCAAACACAACCTACGGAGCTGACCGCTTTACAGCGTTTAATTCGCCGTGCTGGCATCACGCCAAAAACGTGGCAAATCTGGCTAGTTATTGCAGCAATACTCTTACTTACAGTACTGGCGGGGACATTCAGTAATTGGTGGTTAGCACTGATCGTACCGTTTAGTGCGGCTGTTATACTAAATTTCTGGCTATGGCACCTTGGCCAAAAACGTATTAAGCTTATTATCAGTCAATTACCATTATTCATAGATCAAGTAATTCGCAGCCTATCCGTTGGCAAAAATATGGAAGGTGCTTTTGCAAGTGCGGTAAAAGAAAGTCAGGATCCAATCAAAAGTGTTTTCGAACGGAGTATTAAACTCAGTGCATTAGGTGTCGACTTCAGCCAATCTATTCAGGAAACAGCGGATCTTTATCGCATAGAAGAACTCAATCTCATTTCATTAGTCATTCGTGTTAACCGCTTTTATGGTAGCAGTGTGCAGCATTTACTTGAAAGTACTGTCAAGATGATTCATGCACGGGAAGCTGCCAGAAGAGAACTCCGCACTTTAACCGGTGAAACCCGTGTCACAGCCTGGGTTTTAGGATTACTGCCCTCAGCTGTTGCCCTCTATATAATCGCAGTAAGTCCAGGCTATCTGGATGTTATGCTTGATGACAGTAGTGGGCGAATACTATTAATGACAGCACTCGCCTTTCAGGTGTTCGGTGGCTTGTTGCTCTGGCGTATGATAAAGAGTATCTAGTTATGCCTGTTTGGATGATTACTCTAGTAATAATGACGCTGCTGTTAGCGATCGTATTCTTATGGTTAGCAAACTATTACGCACGCCGGGCAGATAACCTTGCTGAACAACGTTTCTATGAACTATTGAAAAAACACAATGACGATGAGATCGAATTAAATTGGATCAACCGTGCCATTAATCGTATGCACAAAGGCCAAATCGTTCAGTGGTTGACTATTCTTACCAACGAAGAAACAACACGTCTGCTAAGACAAGCAGGCTGGTCACGGCCCAACACGCCCGCCCTATTTGAGGCTGGCAGAATCTTACTGCCCATAGTAATTCTCCTCCTGTCTGCTCTCTACCTGCTATTTTCCGGCATTGATTTTACAACTAACTTGGCTGGTAAAATATTCATAGTAACCATCCTCAGCTATTTACTGCCCGTCCATATTGTCAGACGCTATGCCAAGCACCGTTCAGACAAAATTGTGCGAGAAATGCCGACTGTACTCCACATTTTACGGATGTTGTTTGATGCAGGCTTATCCCTTGAACAAACATTAGATGTATTACGAAAGGAAGGTGAAACACTTACACCAGAGTTTAGTAAAGAATTGAATATTGTGCTCAAAAAAATTGACGCTGGGCAACATCCAGCAGAAGCACTTGGTGTAATGGCTGCTCAACTAGAAATTAAGGAAGTAACAGATACAGTAGCTATTCTTAAGCAAGTCAGTTTACACGGTGGCAATATTCGGCAAACATTACAAAACTTTTCTGCCCTGATGGAAGAAAGACAGTTATCAAAGACCAGGGAATACATTAATGTGCTATCTGGAAAAATGTCATTGGTCATGATGCTGTTTTTATTTCCAGCTTTATTGATATTTTTAGCGGGGCCCGGATTTATTGCCCTGGCGGAAGGGTTACTATCACTATGATAAAAGTCTTTATTTTATGCTTTTGCTTGTTTTCATTAGTAGCCTGCGGCGGCATGCAATCGAAAACAAGCCAAAATAAACAGTCTACAAAAGACTGTAGTCATAGCACATCAGATGAAGAGTCAATGCAATTGGACCTCGCTATCACCTTAATGGATGAAGGTAAGCTACATGCTGCATTGGCTCACCTCGATAATATCGATACACGTTCACTTAAAGCGGACTACCTGCGTGCCGAAACTTTACGTCAGCTTGGCAACACAACACAAGCGAAATCACTCTATTCCAAACTTTTGGATACATGTATGGCAGGCAGTGGACAACATGGTCTTGGCTTAATCGCTGCCGAACAAGATGACTTACCCACCGCATTAGCACATTTAAAACTTGCCACAATGGCTTTGCCGATTGATCCACGGGTCAGGAATGACTATGGCTATGCCTTACTACTTAATAGTCAATTTTCACAAGCACGTCATGAGTTTCTCACGGCACTAGAACTCGGCGATAAAGCAAATCATGCAAAGAATAACCTCATTTTGTTGTTGCTATTAACAGATAAACAACAAAAAGCAAAACAATTAGCACAAAAGTTTGCCATTAATTCAGCTGTTTTATTATCGCTGCGTGAGCACTCAAATTCGTTAAAAAGAACAATTAAGCAGCATCAACAAATAGACCAATAACAAGAAAAAAAAGGGATGAA
>QGCW01000020.1_pt1 | contig 39558 bp, 36 predicted proteins | sample 4702261 | NCBI WGS metagenome assembly QGCW01 (sample SAMN08941162, study PRJNA450518) | Sediment metagenome, whole genome shotgun sequencing project. | biome: grassland soil; feature: grassland; material: soil; isolation source: soil 14 days enrichment with methanethiol ...
GCATAGGACTCCGGTCCTCTGACGTCCACCACTAGATAATCTTGAGCCTGAAGCGCTTTGACTTCATTAACTTCCAACGGTTTTAAAGTAAGGGGATCAGCAACAGATTGCACGCCTTGTGAATTTATTTTCTCCATTAAGGAAAAATAAGGTGGTTTATAATGCTGTTCACTAACCTTAGCATCTATAAATTCGTCCTTTGATTCGTATCTCAACATTGAGTTTGCAGCACGTTCATGACCCAGTGTTGATAGTTCTCGATCTGCCATCCCCGAGCCACATACTGATCCCGCCCCATGCGCAGGACAGACCACGGCTTGATCGCCCAACTCCAGAATTTTTTGTAGTGAATCATATAAATTACCCGCTGCCTCACGCATTTTTTCCGGGTAAAAGTCTGTTCGTCCTACATCTCCGATAAAAAGCGTATCACCAGTAAAGACGACTATAGCCGGTCCTCCCTGCTTTTTGTCATACACTACATAACTCATGCTGTCATTAGTATGACCCGGCGTATGAAGCGCTTTTATTTCAATTCCGGAGAAATTAATACATGTGCCATCCCGGATTACTTCTGCATAACTTATTTCATCATCCTGCTCGGGACCATGTAGTACTTTGGCACCGGTCAAGCGAGCCAGAATCGGCGACCCAGTAATGAGATCTTCGTTACGATGAGTTTCCAAGATATGAGTAATTTTTACATTATATTTCTGGGCAAGCTCAAGGTACACATCGATGTCCCGACGCGGGTCAATAACTGCTGCCTGCTTGTCATCGCCAACGATCCAACTAAGATGAGCCAGCCCTTCAGTCTTAACTTTTTCTATAAACATGGTCAGCCTCCGTATTTCGGTTATTGAAAAGAATAACGTTCGCATTTACGCTGGGTTAGCAACGTAAAGGACAACGAGTCCGACAACATGCGTTTGTTAGACTAATAAATTGCTTATTATCAAACAAATAAAAGAGCCTTTTGTATAAATAATAAACATTACGGGCAATGCAATCACATCAAATTGGCTTGCGACTTCACATAATAAGCTCTAATCTGATTTAAACGTTAGAGTTCTCTTATTAATAATCAGGGAAAGTCAGGCAATGACAAATAAACGAAAATATTCATCCAACGTAGTCGATGGCACTGGAAAAGCACCTGCCAGAGCAATGTTACGCGCTGTTGGGTTCAATACTGCTGATTTTCAGAAACCTCAAATTGGCATCGCCTCGACCTGGAGCATGGTCACGCCATGCAATATGCATATCAATCAATTAGCCGATTTCGCCTGCGAAGGCGTCGACGAAGCAAATGGTAAAGGGGTTATATTCAACACAATCACCATCTCTGATGGCATTGCAAATGGCACCATAGGCATGAAATATTCATTGGTGTCCCGCGAAGTAATTGCCGACTCGATCGAGGCTGTTGTTGGCTGTCAGGGATTTGATGGGTTGGTAGCAATTGGTGGCTGTGATAAAAATATGCCGGGATGTCTGATTGCTATCGCCCGCCTGAATCGCCCCGCTGTATTTGTCTATGGTGGAACGATTCAACCCGGTGCTAATCATACGGATATTGTTTCGGTATTCGAGGCGGTGGGAAAACACGCACGGGGAGATATGACGTCTGAGGAATTGAAACAGGTTGAACAAACGGCGATTCCCGGTGCCGGATCTTGTGGCGGCATGTACACAGCCAACACAATGGCTTCTGCAATTGAAGCATTGGGCATGAGCCTGCCTAACAGTTCTGCGCAAGAAGCCGTATCACCATCAAAAGCAGAAGATTGCCGTCGGGCTGGGGCTGCCGTCATGTCTTTGTTGGAAAAGGACATCAAACCTACCGACATTATGACCAGACAGGCGTTTGAAAATGCTATTACCACACTCATCGCGCTGGGAGGTTCGACCAATGCCGTTTTGCATCTGTTAGGGATGGCTTATGCGGTGGATGTTGAACTTACATTAGATGATTTTGCGCAAATTGGCCGCAAAGTGCCTGTCTTGGCAGATCTTCGTCCCAGCGGCAAATATATGATGTCGGAACTTATTGCCATCGGTGGCATTCAACCGTTGATGAAAAGTCTGTTGGAACAAGGACTGTTACACGGCGATTGTCTGACTGTGACAGGCAAAACACTGGCTGAGAATCTGGCCGATGTGGCGCCATATCCTGCCGGGCAAGACATCATCCGCTCATTTGATCAGCCGATAAAAAAAGACAGCCACCTTGTCATTCTGAAAGGCAATTTAGCGCCTGAAGGCGCTGTCGCTAAAATTACCGGCAAAGAAGGTTTACGTTTTACCGGCAAAGCCCGAGTCTTCCACTCCGAAGAAGAGGCTCAACAGGACATTTTGAATGGCACCGTTGTTAAAGGTGATGTCATCGTTATCCGTTATGAAGGACCTAAAGGCGGCCCGGGTATGCGTGAAATGCTAAGTCCAACTTCAGCTGTTATCGGCAAAGGGCTTGGTAACGATGTTGCCTTGATAACCGATGGTCGCTTCTCTGGTGGTAGCCATGGCTTTGTGGTCGGTCACATTACTCCTGAAGCCTTTGAGGGCGGTCCTATTGCACTGATTGAAAACGGTGATGAGATTACTATTGATGCAGAAACCGCTGAGATAACGCTACATCTAAGTGATACCGAGCTTCAAAAAAGACACATGGCATGGACACCGACCCCACCTCGCTATACTCGGGGGCTTTTAGCGAAATACGCCAAAACCGTTTCCTCGGCTTCTGAAGGTGCGGTTACTGATAAAAATCTCTGAGTATGGTCGGTATGGTGAAAATTCCAAGCTAGCAAAGCAAGCTCGTGATGGTTTAAAAAATAAAATCAACGTGGTTTTTGAGGCGCAGGAGAAGGAGGTAATCACCAACAGACAAAATAGACATCATAATGAAGAGGTAAAAGCACTAAATTTTAGAGTTAACGAAAACCCTGAAATTGCTTTTCAATATTGATATTTATGGGAAATAAATGGAGGCTGAGGTCGGAATCGAACCGGCGTACACGGAGTTGCAGTCCGCTGCATGACCACTCTGCCACTCAGCCTTTGTGTGACTAGTATATAGTAAAAAGCCGCGATAGAAACGCGGCTTTTTTAGAAACTGGAGCGGAAAACGAGGTTCGAACTCGCGACCTCAACCTTGGCAAGGTTGCGCTCTACCAGCTGAGCTATTCCCGCTTTGAAGGTGAGCATTATAGGCGTTTATAGACTAATGTCAACCCCTCACCCGTTAGGAAATAAGCGTTGACCACGCCGCTCTTAAATAACTCATCATCGAGCTAATCGTCAGTCCCGCTGCTACATAAAGTAAGACAATGCCGATATCAAAAACAGGTAAACCAGCAAATGGGGTATAGAAAAGCAAGCAAGCAATAGAAATCATCTGAAATGCCGTTTTCAATTTACCAATATAAGAAACTTTTACAGCATTACGTTGGCCTAGCTCAGCCATCCATTCCCGTAAAGCTGAAACAGTAATTTCTCGACCAATAATGACAACAACGGGTAATAAAATATACCAAGTGGGGGTTTTATACAGTACCAATACTAAAGCTGTTGCTACGATAAGTTTATCTGCCACCGGATCGATAAATGCGCCAAACGGCGAAGTTTGATCCCATTTTCTGGCTAAATAGCCGTCTAGCCAATCTGTCAGGCCGGCAATAACAAAGATAATCGTCGCCCACATAGCTGCAAAGTCATAGGGCAGCATAAAAACGATAATCAATACCGGAATAAGGATGATTCTGAGTAGGCTGAGGGCATTAGGTATATTTAACATGGTCACTTTCTATTTGGCATTTGCGGTATGGTAGCACCTTACGGTTTTTATTTCTCATCATGAAAAACATCATAGATCTTTTGAGCCAGTGCAGGACTGATTCCATCTACTCGCACCAAATCTTCCACGCCTGCTCGTTGCACCTCTTGAATACCGCCGAATTGTTGTAATAATTTTTGTCGCCGCTTAGGGCCCATGCCTTCAATGCCTTCCAACGGAGAAGTACGACGGGCTTTAGCACGTCGTTGACGATGACCTGTTATGGCAAAACGATGTGCTTCATCCCGTACTTGCTGTAAGAGATGTAAAGCTGGTGAATCTGCTTCCATATGCACTTCTTCATCCATTCCCACCAAAAATAATGTTTCCTCACCAGGTTTTCGGGCCGGGCCTTTAGCAATGCCAAGAATGTCTAAATCAAGCTGTAAGTCAGCCATCACCTTTTTTGCTTCTGTAAGCTGACCTTTACCACCATCCACCAGTAACAAGTCCGGACGTTTTCCCTCACCTTTTTGTAACCGTGTATAGCGACGGGTTAAAGCTTGATGCATGGCAGCATAATCATCACCAGGTGTTATTCCTTCAATATTGAATTTACGGTAGTCACTTTTTATTGCCCCTTCTAAACCAAACACCACGCATGAAGCGACTGTTTTTTCTCCTCGGGTATGGCTAATATCAAAACATTCAATGCGCTGGGGCATCTCTTCTAAACCTAACGCTTCCTGCAGTGCCTCAAAACGTTGCAATAAATTTGATCGACTACTCAAGCGTCTGGTCAAACTAATGTCGGCATTGGTTAACGCCATTTTCAGCCACCTTACACTTGCCCCTCGTTTAGGATGGCGAATAGTGACACGATGACCTGACTCACTTTTTAACACATCTTCTAATAACGCCATATCTGTGAATTGATGACTGACTAAAACCTCAGCCGGCACATTTTTACCCAAGTAATACTGGGGAATAAAAGCAGCTAAAACATCTTGCTCAGAATTAGTCAGTAAATCTTTGGGGAAATAACTTTTACTTCCAAGACTACGACCTCCCCGTATAAAGCTAACCTCGACCACGGCCATCCCATCCCGAACAATCGCTGCTAACACATCAAGATCGCCGCCCTCGGCACTGACATATTGCCTTTCCTGTACCCGCCGCAGACTGATTATTTTGTCTCTGATAAGACCTGCACGCTCAAAATCGAGCTGTTCTGACGCTTGTTGCATTTCTGCGGTCAACTCATCCATCACCTGCTGATTTTTACCTTCTAGAAATAGAATGGTATGTTGCAAATCTTGCTGGTAATCTGCTTCTGAAATTAAGCCGACGCAAGGCGCAGTGCAACGTTTTATCTGATATTGCAAACACGGTCTGGAACGGTTCTGAAAATAACTATTTTCACACTGACGAATTGGAAACAATTTCTGCAGTAAATGTAAGCTCTCACGAACAGCGCCAGCGCTGGGGTAAGGGCCAAAATAGCGCCCTTCTTTTCGCTTGGCACCTCTATGTAAGCTCAAACGTGGAAATCTATCAGCGGAAATATACAAGTAAGGGTAGCTTTTATCATCACGCAACAAAATGTTATAACGCGGCATTAACTCCTTGATTAGGTTATTTTCAAGGATCAACGCTTCATTCTCGGTATGCGTCACATTCGTTTCAATGCTGGCAATTTGAGCAACCATCACTCGGTTTTTAGCACTGAGTCCGCTCGCACGAAAATAGCTTGAAACGCGTTTCTTTAAGTTTTTTGCCTTCCCGACATAAATCACAGTATTCGTGCCGTCCATCATTTTATATACACCGGGCCGGTTGGTCAGTGTTTTTAAAAATGATTTAGCATCAAAAGTTGTGTTGTTTTCCTGTTCTGTGGTCATAACAAATCGATATTAGTTCTCAATTCTATGAACAATGATAGTCATTGTTTTTACTGTTCCTGAAACATAATAGATAAGATATAACCTCAGGAAAATATACGTTTTTTTCAGATAACTATTATTACATATCCCCAAATATCAGCAAATTATGTCTTTATCCGAGTCATAAATAACAAAGGATGATAATTAATCTGTATCTCCACGGTAAGTTTATGGGAAAATAACTGGTTTTTAGCAATAAGCAACACCACTTCATGTCAGTTACAACAAGCCCATTATCACCGCTCGTTCCAAGCTCAATAAAACAGCAGCTCTATGCGGGCCAGCTTTACGGCAGTGCACAAGCGCTGTTATTAGCAAATGCGGCACAACAACACGATGGACCTATACTGGTTTTGACTGACGATGCAGCGACAGCAGATCGGCTAGAAATCGAAACACGTTTTTATATGGGTGAACACCCGTTACCTATCTTACATTTCCCTGATTGGGAAACACTACCCTACGATCGTTTTTCTCCACATCAGGATATTATCTCTGAACGTTTAGAAACGCTCCATCGCTTGCCTGCTATCAAAAAGGGAATCTTACTGGTCCCTATTGCGACCCTGATGCATCGTCTCGCACCTAAAGCATTTTTAGACGGCAATACCTTATTCATCAAAACAGGTGACATTTTCGAGCTTGAACCGTGGCGTCAGCGACTCGAAAAAGCAGGCTACCGCTATGTCTCACAGGTAATGGAACACGGTGAATTTACCATTCGGGGTGCGATTGTCGATCTGTTCCCAATGGGTAGTAAGCAACCGTATCGTATTGATTTATTCGATAATGAAATTGATACGCTGAGAACGTTCGATCCGGAAAGCCAACGATCAGTTGAGACCATTGATAAGGTAGAGTTACTGCCAGCTCGCGAGTTTCCCGTCAACGATCAAAGTATTCAACTATTCAGACAACAGTATCGTGATCTGTTTGAAGGTGATCCGCAGCGATCTATGATTTACACTGAGGTGAGTGATGGCAATATGCCCGGCGGCATTGAATATTACTTGCCTTTATTTTTTGAGCAGACAAGTCATTTATTAGCTTATCTACCTGAAAGTACCTTACTGTTTCATATCAATGATCCACATCACGCTGCAACTGATTTTTGGAATGAGATTAATCAACGCTATGATGCACTGCAACACAGTAGCGACCGCCAGTTGCTTCCGCCAAAACACCTGTTTCTCCCTGTAGAAGAATTATTTAGTCACTTTAAGCGTTTCTTTCGTATTCAAACGCAAACATTTGAATTAGAACAAGCACAGGGTAAACATAACTACCAGACCAGCATCCCACCGCAACTGACCTTCAATGCCCGCCATGATAATACCTGCGATGCTTTATCACAGTTTATCAATACCTTTGATGGTCGTATTTTAATTGCCGCTGAAACGGCTGGTCGTCGAGAGACTTTACTGGATTTATTGCAAACAAATGCTATTCATCCCAAACAATATAAGAATTGGCATGATTTTTTAGCGGGTGATGCACCGATAGCTATTACCGTCGCTCCCCTTGAACAAGGGATCATACTGACTGAGGAAAATATAGCCGTCATTGCTGAACCACAATTATTTGGTCAGCAAGTCATGCAACGACGCAGACGCAGTCGTAAAAAGCGCGACTCTGACGCTGTTATTCGTAACCTTGCTGAACTGAACATCGGTGACGCCGTAGTGCATGAAGATCACGGTGTAGGCCGCTACTTGGGTCTACAAACGCTGGATGTCGGTGATATCACGACTGAATATGTCACGCTGGAATATGCCAGCAACGATAAACTATACGTTCCTGTTGCAGCGCTTGATTTAATCAGTCGTTATTCTGGTGCGGCGCCTGAACTGGCACCCTTACATAAGCTAGGTACAGGACAATGGGAAAAAGCGAAACGGCGTGCTGCTGAAAAAGCGCGTGATGTCGCTGCAGAATTATTAGATATTTATGCTCAGCGTGCTGCCCATAAAAAAACACCGCTTGATGATCCTGACGATCAGTATGCCAATTTTGTTTCAGCCTTTCCTTTTGAGGCTACCCCCGATCAACAAGATGCCATTGATGATGTTGTACGTGATATGACCTCAGATACCCCCATGGATCGTCTGGTATGTGGTGATGTTGGTTTTGGTAAAACGGAAGTCGCCATGCGTGCTGCTTTTTTAGCAACGCAATCGGGTAAACAAGTTTTGGTGCTCGTCCCCACAACTTTATTGGCACAACAGCACTATGAAAACTTCAAAGATCGCTTTGCTGATTGGCCTGTACAAATTGAAGTCATGTCTCGTTTTCGTTCGAAAAAACAGCTCGACAATGTCAAACAGGCTATAACCGATGGTCGCGCAGATATCATTATCGGCACGCATAAATTATTACAACAAGACATCAATCCCAAACGTTTGGGCCTGTTTATCCTTGATGAAGAACACCGTTTTGGCGTCACGCAAAAAGAACAACTTAAGAAATTACGTGCCGAAATAGACGTACTGACCCTCACGGCAACGCCGATTCCACGCACATTAAACATGTCAATTTCGGGTATCCGTGATTTGTCTATTATCGCCACCCCACCCGCACGGCGACTTGCCATTAAAACATTTGTATTACAATGGGATGCCGACACGCTTCGTGAAGGTATGCTGCGTGAAATCAAGCGTGGTGGTCAGGTCTATTTCTTACATAATAAAGTTGAAGATATCGACCGAGTGGCTCGTGACATTCAAGCGCTGATACCTGAAGCCAAAGTGGCCATCGCCCATGGCCAGATGCGCGAACGTGAGCTGGAAAGTGTCATGCTCGACTTTTACCATCATCGATTTAATGTTCTTGTCTGCACCACTATCATTGAAACTGGTATTGATATACCTTCAGCCAATACTATTTTCATCGATCGCGCTGATAAACTCGGCTTAGCTCAGCTCTACCAAATCCGAGGCCGCGTGGGCCGTTCTCACCATCGGGCCTACGCTTATTTAATCGCCCCACCACAAAAAGCGATGACTAAAGATGCTGTAAAACGCTTGGAAGCAATTGAATCAATCGAAGATCTGGGTGCTGGCTTTACCTTGGCCACACACGATATGGAAATTCGTGGTGCTGGTGAGCTATTGGGTGATGATCAAAGTGGCCAAATGCAGGAAATCGGTTTTGGTTTATACAATGAATTATTAGAGCGAGCAGTTAAAGCCCTCAAGTCTGGCGATGAGCCTAGCCTGTCAATGTCACAGCGTCAATTTATTGAAATTGATTTACATGTCCCGGCCTTGATCCCCAATGACTACCTATCGGATGTGCATACTCGTCTTGTATTATATAAACGTATTTCTGCTGCCGCCGACAGCGAAGCACTGGAAGAGCTACAAGTTGAAATGATTGATCGTTTTGGCTTATTACCCGAACAGGTCAAAACGCTTTTTGCTGTTCACGAATTACGCTTTAAAGCCAAAGAAATCGGAATTCGTAAAATTGATGTCTATGATCAAGGCGGTCGAATTATCTTTGAGCAACAGCCTAATATTGAGCCAATGGCAATTATCGAACTGATTCAATCACAACCACAAAAATACAAATTAGATGGTCAGGATAAACTCCGAATTATCGACTATATGCCAGAGCCAATTGACCGGATTAATGGCCTGATACAACTTTTTAGTTTATTGATGGCAAATGGTTAAGCGTTAGCAAAACCAGTATGAAGTGGTCGAGTGTTAAAGGCAGTGTTTATATGCATCAAGGCTTATCCAATGTAACCTATTACTACACGATACAAATGATATTGCGCTTTCCTCTTGCTTTAACGAGCCCTTAATGAAACGCCCACCAACTAAAGGTCGCGGCACCGATACTTTGCCTGATAACCGCTTCAGTGACTATCATACTGAAGAATTTGATGATGGCTGGTCTTCAGGTACGTCAGACAAAGTAGTCACACAGGTTCGCTCAGAAACAGTCAAAACAATTATTTCGCACAACCGCTCTCCCGATGTGCCTTTTGAGCAATCAATTAACCCCTACCGTGGTTGTGAGCATGGTTGTATTTATTGCTTTGCAAGGCCTAGCCATGCTTATCTGGATTTATCTCCAGGACTTGATTTTGAAAGCAAACTCACCGCTAAAGTCAACGCTGTAGAGTGCTTACGTGAAGCACTTTCGGCTAAAAACTACCAGTGTAAACCTATCAACTTAGGAGCCAATACGGACCCTTATCAACCTATAGAGCGCAAATACCAGTTAACACGTGGTTTACTGGGTGTGTTTAATGATTTCAATCACCCCTGCTCAATTATCACTAAATCGTCTTTAATTGAGCGTGATATAGATTTAATCTCTTCGCTGGCAAAAAAAAATCTGGTTCATGTCACTCTTTCAGTGACAACCCTTAATCACGACTTATCCAGAAAACTTGAGCCAAGGGCTGGCTCGCCTCAACGTCGATTACAAACCATCCATACGCTTCGACAAGCCGCTATTCCCGTTTCAGTCTTAATCGCCCCAGTGATTCCTGTATTAACCGATCCTGAAATGGAAACAATACTAGAAGCCGTTCAACATGCCGGTGCGCAGCATGCTGACTATATTCTACTTCGCTTACCTCTTGAAGTAGCGCCGTTATTTAAACAATGGCTAAATGATCACTACCCTGATATGAGCCAGCATATACAAAATAGAATTCACGATTTACGCGAAGGGAAAGACAACGATCCACGCTTTGGTCACCGCTTAAAAGGTCAAGGCATTTATGCGCAATTATTTAAAAAACGCTTTCAATTGGCGGCAAAACGTTATCAGCTAACAACCCCGCTGCCCGCTCTATCACTAGATCAATTCAATTCAAACCCGGCACAATTATCACTTTGGTGATAGTAGACAATGCCATCAAAAAATAACCCATTAGTTATAAATTAAAGTTTTATTGCTAACAGTCGACACATAGTATGTCAATAAAATAATTTGTTGTTTATGAGTTATGAATGAAATACCGAGAAATATAACAACATCAGTGACTACACCAACAACACAGCGTGTTGGTAGAGAAGTTCGCTTTTATTCTGTCACAGATGAAGAAAAGCCGCCCGTTATTACTATTGAGCGGCGGCGTAATCCTTCACGCCGGAAACCCGCGCAAAAAAAACCATCTATTGAACGGCGTGTATCATCTGACCGGCGACGAGCTAAATTTAGCCGTAAAGCCTAAAGCGATACTTTCTGCCCTGTCGCGACTGACTCTAGAGCACCAACAATAGCATTGCAGTTTGCTCGTGCATCTTGCAGCGATAAGAATGGCTGCTTGTTATTTAGGATACAGTCACTGAAGTGCTCAATTTCAGCATTAAAGTGATTGGCGATCTCTAATTCAACCATATGCTCTTCTCCTGCATCGGTCCACCATGAAATCAAAGGGGCATCATTTGGGTTTTGCCAGACGGTATGACATTTAATCCCCCCTAATGTACCAATAATTTCATATTCACTTCGTCTTGCTCGCTCAAAACTGATATCAAACTGCGCGAAACGGCCATCACCATAGTCAAACAGACCACTTAAACTGATATCAGCACCACTGTCCAATAACTTGGCCATTGCCATCACAGATTGAGGCTCATCATCAAACCATTTTCGTGCAGTATGAATAGCATAAGGACCAATATCCCACATAGCGCCGCCACCATTATCTATATCTCGTTCCAAACGATACATACGGGACGGTTTCATGGGGAAAGAGAAACAACTTCTTACCGTTCTGACCTCACCAATAACCCCTGATTCCACCAACTCTCTAACATAATCATGCTGATGGTGAAAACAATACATAAAGCCTTCCATCACGGTTACACCCTGCTCTTTTGCAGCAGTGGCAATGGCATCAATATCAGCCACTTTTAACGCCATCGGTTTTTCAATCAACACGTGTTTGCCAGCCGCTATCGCTTTTAATGCCCACTCTGCATGCTCTTCATTTGCCATCGGTAGATAAATAGCATCAATGTCGTCACTATCCAACAACTGTTGCGGGTCATCTAAAGCTTTGACTGAGGTTTCATCCGGTGCATATTTATCGAGTGTTGCTTTAGCCGCACCAGCACGTCTGCTGGCAATCGCCACCAGTTTGGCATTTTTTGCTGCAACAATGGCGGGTAATAAGCGCTCATTAACACGGGCGGCGCCTAATATTCCCCAGCGTAAAACCTGTTCAGTCATGATGTTTTCCTATTCATTATGATAATGATACATCTTAACCAGTTCACGGCACTGACAGCAAATGCACATACCCTTGTAAATGGTGGTGTTTTTATCTGTCCCGTTTTCACCTATGCTTAATAGTCTTATTGTAAAAATATGGGGAATAACAATGACAATTGAAGTTGGTCAAAAACTACCTGACGGTACGCTCACTGAAAGCGTTGAGTTTGATGCAGACAGCTGCCCAACCAACCCAGAAACAATCGATGTTCTCGAGGCTACAAAGGGTAAAAAAGTGATTATTTTTGGCGTTCCTGGCGCCTTCACCCCGCTTTGCTCTGCCCAGCATTTGCCCGGTTATATTGCACTCGCAGATCAACTAAAGGCGAAAGGCGTTGATGAAATTTGGTGTATGGCTGTCAACGACGTATTCGTGATGGCATCATGGGGCCGCGAGCAAAACGCTGCCGGTAAAGTCCGTATGATGGCTGATGGTAGTGCCAGTTACGCTAAAGCTTTAGGCTTGGATCGTGATCTAACAAAAGGAGGCATGGGCGTCCGCTGTTATCGCTTTGCGATGCTTGTTGAGGATGGCGTTGTTAAATATATTGGTGTTGAAGGTTCAGGCGAGTTCGGTGTTTCAAAAGCTGAAACATTATTAGAGCAACTCTAAGCTAGAATTTGAAAAGAAAGGAGAGGCCAGCGCTCTCAGCTGGTCTCTTTCTTATGCTCACTGACACCATCCGCATTGCCGACAAAAACAGCTGTTGCAAGGTTTGTAAAGATGCCATGTTCTACAATGCCGGGCACAGCATTAAGCTGAGCATTTAATGTTTCCACATCAAAGCCTTTTTCAAACGTCATATCCAACACCAAACTACCATAAGATGTCACGGCCAGACCATCGCCCGATGCGTTAGCACGCAATTGGCCTTTACCGCCCAGTTCTTGCAAACTGGCTAGCACCATTTGCCAGGCAAATGGCATCACTTCAACGGGAATAGCGTAGTTCTCACCTATGTTGTTCACGATCTTTGTCTGATCAACAAGAACAAAGAATTGCTCACTGGCTCTAGCCAGTAACTTTTCTCGCACCAGATCCTGCCCACGTCCTTTTAATAGCACCATTTCAGGTGCAACTTCATCCGCACCATCGACATAAATATCTAATTTATTGATTTGATCTAACGATAATTGCTTTAAGCCAACCTCTTGCGCAATACGCATACTGACAATAGAACTCGCTACCGTAGTGACTTCTAACCCTTGTCGTTGCCGTTCGACAAGCGCTTCAATAAAGTAATTAGCTGTTGAGCCCGTCCCTAAACCGACTACCATGCCATCTTCAATTAATTCTGCAGCATGTAAAGCAACGCGTTGTTTGGCATTGAGTGTTTGAGACATAATGCGACCTCCTCAAGTAGACTGGAAAAACAGTGGCAGTCAGCATACCATTTGTTGCCATACTTTTTCATTGTAATAAGGAGCCAACATGCCAGATTTTGATCCAGTGATAGACCATATTGAGCAAATAACAGGGCAAAAACTCCTTCATCCCCACATCGTTGCTGCTGGCGGTGGCAGTATCAACACCTGTTATAAACTGCAGTCTGACACTACCAGTTATTTCCTGAAAACCAATCAGGCACATCGCGCAGCCATGTTTGAAGCTGAAGCACTCGGTTTACAAGAACTTGCTTCTTTAGCGTCCATCCGTATTCCAGAAGTTATTTGTTTCGGTCATACTCAGCAATACAGTTATATTGTCATGGAATATATCGAATTAGGCCCGATGACAAATAAAACGAATCAACTAATGGGCGAACAATTAGCCCAATTACATCGCCATCAACAAAGCTATTTTGGCTGGTCAATAGACAACACTATTGGCAGTACTCCGCAACATAATGACCGCTCGCATGACTGGTTAAGTTTTCTGCAACAACAACGAATAGGTCCACAATTAGAATTTATCAAACAAAGCGGCTATAGCAGCCAAGTTTACGACAAAGGCCGTCAGCTTAATGAAAAACTGGCTACTTTTTTCAGCAACTATCAGCCCCAGCCTTCGCTCTTACATGGTGATTTATGGAGCGGCAATGCTGCTGCCGATCAGGCAGGTAACCCAATTATTTTTGATCCGGCTTGTTACTATGGTGATCGGGAAGCCGATATTGCAATGACAGAGTTATTCGGAGGCTTTAATCAACAATTTTACCGTGCCTATGATGCGGAATTCCCTCTTGATCAGGGTTATAAAACACGTAAAACACTTTATAATCTCTACCATATTTTAAATCATGTGAATCTTTTTGGCGGTGGCTATCTCAGCCAGGCCAGTCATATGATCGACCAATTACTAGCAGAAACGTAGGATATATTATGAGTCAAATTAAGGTGCTTTTTGTCTGTATGGGCAATATTTGTCGTTCCCCAACAGCTGAAGGTGTATTTAGTAAGTTAATCAATGATATGAATGTCGCCAACCGGTTTCACCTTGATTCCGCTGGTACACATGCCTACCATGTTGGAGAAAGCCCAGATAGTCGAGCGCAAGAAACAGCTGGCCAACGTGGCATTGATCTGTCAAAAATACGAGCACGTAAAGTAAACTCAAATGATTTCGAAGAGTTTGACTATATTCTAGCTATGGACACTGATAATTTTCATTTATTAATGCAAGCCTGCCCTCAGCACCATCAACATAAAATAAAACGATTTTTAGATTTTGCTCCAGAGCATGATGTATCTGATGTACCCGACCCTTATTTTGGTGGCCAAAACGGTTTTGATCTTGTTTTTGATCTGGTTGAGGCTGCCTCACGTGGTTTTTATCATTCGGTAACCAAATAACATTAGCAAAAATTACCACGTTATTAGCCTTGAGAATATCATGCAGCTTCTAATTATGTGATTTGAACGTTCCCGTCTTGATAGATATCTATTTTTAACTGCTAAAGCTCTAAAGCATCTGCATCTATAAATTAAAAATAAAGGCGTATCACAGTTTCAGCAATGCAGGCAGGTCGAGAGGTATTTTCGATATCGATAGTTACTTCACGCACAATTTCTAACCCGCGTTTCATTGGAACTAATTGTGTCAAGCGAGATCTTGCCCTGATACGTTTTCCTGCCTTAATGGGGTAAAGGAACGCTACATTATTTAAGCCGTAGTTCACTACCATTCTAGCTTCAGGATATAAGGTGTTTTCAGGATCAAGGCTATTCGTTAGCTGAGGTATTAACGCTAAGGTCAAAAAACCTTGGGAGATAGTCGTTTTGAAAGGCGACTCTTTACTCGCCCGTTGTGGATTAGTATGAATCCATTGATTATCCCCAGTCACTCTGGCAAATTCATCTATCCGATCCTGATCAATAGTAAGCCAGTCACCAATAAATGTTTCATCATTCAAAGCGAGATTTAGTCGCGAATATACCGCTTTCAATTCAGCGCATTGTTCAAACAGGACATTCTCCTGTCTTTTAGCAGCATCAAAAAAGTGTAAATAGCTGCTTAAATAGGAAACTGTATCTTGAGATTTAGCCAATTTCTTATTGAGTGTCGCCGGCCAGTGTCGTATATTTGACTCCAATCGGTCGATAAAGCTATCCACAGGCTGATTTTTATTGTGCTGCGAATCACGTAACCCCATGATAGAACTCCTTTTCGCTTATTATACTCATATAGCGCTCATTTAACTGATCTTTCCTATTTTTATTAGCATTTTTCATACCATCATTATATTACAAATTAGTAAACTAAAGTTATTATCGACAAACACACATAGCGAAAACGACGTCTTACAGGTAAAATGATTCTTTTTTTATTTACTGGTATTTAGCTCGATGCTATACAGCACTGATAATTTGCGTATTGCGGGAATTCAGGAGGTTCTGCCACCTGCCCAGATACATGAAGAGTTGCCCATTACTGATAATGCATCTGAAACTGTATTTACTGCACGTCAGCAAATTCAGCAAATTATTCATGGTAAAGATGACAGAGTCATTGTGATTATTGGCCCATGCTCGATCCATGATCCAATCGCAGCAAGAGAATATGCCAGCAAATTGAAACCATTAGCGGATGAACTAAAAAACGAGTTGCACATCGTTATGCGCGTTTATTTCGAAAAACCGCGCTCCGTAATTGGCTGGAAAGGACTCATCAACGATCCGTATCTTGATGGTAGTTTCAAAATTAACGATGGCCTGCATTTTGCCCGCGGTTTATTACTCGATTTGGCTGAAATGGGTATACCAGCAGCCACTGAATACCTTGACCTTATCAGTCCGCAATACATCTCTGATTTAATTTCTTGGGGTGCCATAGGAGCAAGAACAACAGAAAGTCAGGCTCACCGCGAGCTGGCATCCGGCTTATCTTGCCCGGTGGGTTTTAAAAATGCTACCGATGGTAGTTTACAAATAGCCATTGATGCCTGCATTTCAGCATCTAAACCGCATCATTTCATGTCACTGACTCATGAGGGTCATTCGGCCATTTTTTCAACCACAGGCAATCCTGATTGCCATGTCATTTTACGCGGCGGTAAAAGTCCGAACTACAATGCTGAAAACGTCGCACACGCCGCTGAGATGATAGGTCGTTCAGGTCAAGCTGCCCGTTTTATGGTCGATTGCAGCCATGCCAATAGCGGAAAAAGCCATGTACAACAGGAAGCGGTATGCCGCAATGTAATTGAACAAATTGCTAACGGCGAAAAACACATCCTAGGTTTGATGATAGAAAGTAATCTCGTTGCTGGTCGCCAAAACCAAGAAGCAGGCAAAGAGTTGGTTTATGGCCAAAGTATTACCGATGCTTGTATGGCTTGGGATACTAGCGAAATCTTATTACGCGAACTCGCTGCCGCGATTCGCTCTCGTCGCCAACAAAGCTAGTTTTGCTTCATGCCTCGTGTGTGGTCATCACAGCTAAATCACTAAAACAAAAGCAATAACTCTATGATAAGACGTCGAAAAAATAGGTGTTATCGACTATAATCCTTCCCCTTTAGTGCAAAAAATAAACCACACTGCGCTACACTATATAATTTCCGATTGTTTTAGTAGGTTATTGCATGGCAGATTATGCCCTCATCCTCGTCAGTACAATACTAGTTAACAATATCGTCCTGGTTAAGTTTCTGGGTCTATGCCCCTTTATGGGCGTTTCTCGCACCCTGGAAACAGCAATGGGTATGGGATTAGCAACAACCTTTGTGCTCACTCTTGCATCTATTAGTAGTTATCTCATTAATCAGTATTTATTGATCCCGTTAGAAATAGAGTTTTTACGCACTATAAGCTTTATTTTTGTCATTGCTGTTGTCGTACAATTTACTGAACTTGTAGTCCATAAAACGAGTCCATTACTATATCAAGTATTAGGCATCTTTTTGCCCCTGATCACTACCAACTGTGCAGTACTCGGTGTGGCCTTGCTTAACGTGCAACAACAACATGGTTTTATAGAATCCGCCCTCTATGGTATTGGCGCTGCCCTCGGTTTTTCATTGGTGCTGGTTATTTTTGCAGCTATGCGTGAGCGCATCGCTATCGCCGATGTACCACGACCTTTTCAAGGTGCTGCTATTGGATTGATAACAGCAGGATTGATGTCAATGGCTTTCATGGGCTTTACAGGACTTACTCAGGTTTAAATCGTGCTAACTGCAATTATTACCATCACTCTTTTGGCACTCATATTTGGTTTACTGCTCGGCTTTGCTGCCATTCGCTTTAAAGTAGAAGGCGACCCAGTTGTCGAACAAATCGATAAACTTTTACCACAAACCCAATGCGGACAGTGTAGTTATGCTGGCTGTCGTCCTTATGCCGAAGCTATTGCCTCAGGTGAGGCCGATATCAACCGCTGCCCGCCGGGTGGTGAATCCACAATACAGTCTTTGGCCCAGTTATTAGAAGTTGAAGCCAAACCACTTGATGATGAATGTGGTATCGAAAAACCTAAAATGCTGGCCGTGATTGATGAACAACGTTGTATTGGTTGCACACTGTGTATTCAGGCCTGTCCCGTAGATGCAATTCTAGGTGCCGCAAAACAAATGCATACCGTTATCGCCGACGAATGCACTGGCTGCGAGCTGTGTATTCCACCATGTCCTGTCGACTGCATTGATATGGTTAAAACACCAGAGCATCCAGCCAACTGGCGTTGGCCAGACCCTGAAAATATGCCTGCCTTACGGGAACAACCATCATGACATCATTAGGATCGTTCCCTGGTGGTTTAGTCTTAGATGGTCAAAAGCAACGTTCTACAAACACTGCTATTCGACCAACGCCGCTTAGCAAGACATTGGTTCTTCCATTACAACAGCACATCGGCGAAGCCTCGCACCCTGTTGTTGAAGTTGGGCAGCATGTATTAAAAGGACAAAAAATTGCACAGGCCAATGGTCATGTCTCAGTGTGTCTACATGCGCCCAGCTCTGGTACTGTTTCAGCCATTGACCATCAACCTATTCCTCATCCATCCGGCCTCTCTGCATTATGTATTACCCTAGAAACAGATGGTGATGAGCGTTGGGTGGAACGCGATATCATTGAGAATTACCGGGACTTATCCGAGCATGAGCTCAGACAGCGCATCCGTGATGCTGGCATTGTCGGACTTGGAGGGGCGGGGTTCCCCAGTTTTATTAAGCTTAATCCGGGTGTGCATCATGTTGTAGACACTTTAATTATCAATGGTGCCGAATGCGAACCCTATATAAGCTGCGATGACATGTTAATGCAGGAACGCGCTGAAGCCATTCTTGATGGTATCGCTATTATGCATTACGCCTTACACGTTAAAAATTGCGTGATTGCTATTGAAGATAATAAACCAAAAGCAATTGCCGCTATGCAATCAGCATTAGAACAGCATCAGGACTGTGCCGATACGCAGCTCGTTGTCATTCCAACACGCTACCCCACCGGCAGTGAAAAGCAACTTATTCAAATCATTAGTAAGCAACAAGTTCCACAAAATGGACTGCCGATAGATATTGGCATTGTCATGCATAATGTTGGTACAGCTTATGCCGTTGGTCGTGCCATCAACCATGGTGAACCACTGATTTCACGTATCGTGACGGTCACTGGCAGCGATGTGCGTCATGCTGGTAATTTTGAAACGCTTCTGGGTACGCCTATTCATGAGCTGCTTGCTTTTTGTCAGACTGAACGCCAGCCCAGTGAACCTTTTATTATGGGCGGCCCCATGATGGGTTATCAATTATCGGGTGACCATTTACCTATTACTAAAACCGCTAACTGTATATTGGTCGGGGTTGATCAGGCGGCAGACAAAGAACCAGCGCTACCCTGCATTCGCTGTGGAGACTGTGCCACTGTGTGTCCTGTGAGTTTACTGCCACAACAACTTTATTGGTACACCAAAGCAAAAGACTTACAAAAAACCAGTGACTACAATCTATTTGACTGTATTGAGTGCGGTTGTTGCGACTATGTTTGCCCAAGCAAAATTCCTTTGGTCAGTTATTTCCGTTTTGCCAAAACTGAAACTATGAATCAAGAACAGGAAAGACAAAAAGCCGATCTCGCTAGAGAACGCTATGAAAACAGGCTCGCTCGCCTTGAAAATGAAAAACGTGAAAAAGAGCGTCGCCACCAACAAAGAAAAGCAGCCTTGGCCGCGAGTAAAGCGGCTAATAACCAATCAAACGATACAGCAAACAAGCAGGAACTCTAGCGTGGCATTTCTTCGACTGACCCCCCCGTTCCTAGCCAGCAAAAATCGCGTAACAAAGCAAATGCTGCAAGTGGTATTAGCTCTTATTCCTGCTATTGCAGCCTTGGTGTATTTTTTCGGTCCGGGTGTGATTATCACGATAATACTGGCCATCACCACCGCGCTGCTTGCAGAAACAGTTCTGCTGACACTTCGCCAACGTCCTATCAAACCTTTTATTACTGATGGTAGTGCTGTGGTCACCGCTATCTTGCTAGCGGTTGCCATTCCACCATTATCTCCCTGGTGGTTAACTGTGGTTGGCGTCCTATTTGCCATTGTTTTCGCCAAACATCTTTATGGCGGTCTGGGGTACAACCCATTTAACCCAGCTATGATCGCCTATGTCCTATTGCTTATTTCATTCCCGCTTGAGATGTCAACGTGGCCAGCAATTGCAGAATTACGCCAGCTACCTATCGATTGGGCAACTGCCTGGCAACACATTTTCCATTATTCAATCATCAATGCCGATGCTATTGATGCGTTTTCTGGCGCCACGCCCTTAGATAGCATGAAAACTCAACTTGGTTTGCAACTTGATCCTGCAACCATTATGCAACAGCCTATTTTTAGCAATATTGCAGGCCATGGTTGGCAATGGGTCAATATCTGGTTCGCCCTGGGCGGTATATTTTTACTCTACCGTCGTATCATCAGTTGGCATATTCCCGTTGCCATGCTCGCTGCATTGACAATAATCAGCATGATCACATGGTTTATTGCACCCGATGCACACGCTTCACCACTGTTTCACTTATTGAGTGGCGGGACGATGATTGGTGCTTTCTTTATCGCAACTGATCCAGTGACCGCAGCCACGACTGTCAAGGGCCGATTAGTCTTTGGTGCCGGAGTCGGTTTACTGACCTATATCATTCGTGTTTGGGGCGGCTACCCGGATGGCATCGCTTTTGCCGTAATACTGATGAATATGCTGGTACCACTGATTGATTACTACACCCAACCACGCGTTTACGGTAGTAGCAAGTCATGAATGCACTGCAAAAACATATCCTGCGAATTGGTTTAATGCTCGCTTTATTTGCCATTGGCGCTACCAGTCTGGTTGTGCTCACTGAGCAATTAACACACGACAAAATCATCGCCAATGAACGGCAGGCCTTGCTGAACGCTATTAACGCAGTATTAGCTAAACACCGCTACGATAATGATATTCTGAGCGATACCATTCGTTTAGAAGCGAATGAACAATTGGCAACTTCACAAGCCACCACCGCCTATCGTGCACGAAAAAACAATCAACCTGTCGCCGTGATTTTTACAGTTATTGCTCCTGATGGTTACAGTGGTAAGATCAAGTTACTCATTGGTATCGACTATAATGGACAAATCACAGGAACACGTGTCATTAAACATAGAGAGACGCCTGGTTTAGGCGATAAAATTGATGAACGTAAAACTGACTGGATCCTCCAGTTCAAGGGCTTATCCTTAACACAGCCTGAAAGAACTGATTGGTCCGTTAAAAAGGATGGTGGGGTCTTTGATCAATTCACCGGCGCAACCATCACACCAAGGGCCGTTGTTAAGGCAATAAAACAGGCACTTTTATATTTTGAACAACACAAGCAACACTTATTTGAATGAGATTATAGAAACGAAACCATGAGTTCAGCTTATCGCACTATCATTCATGATGGCCTATGGAAAAATAACCCTGCCCTAGTGCAGTTATTAGGTCTATGCCCCTTATTGGCTGTTAGCAATACGGTGGTCAATGGTTTAGGGTTAGGTTTAGCGACAATCCTGACGCTAGTGGCCTCTAATGGGCTGGTATCATTATTAAGAAACCATATACCGGAAGAAGCACGCTTACCTGTATTTGTCATGATCATTGCCTCAATTGTCACGGCCATTGAGTTGGCTATGAGTGCCTGGTTTCATGAGCTTTATCTTATTTTGGGTATTTTTATTCCTCTTATTGTCACCAATTGCGCCATCACAGGTCGTGCCGAAGCATTTGCATCGCGTAATACATTCGCCGCTTCTCTATTAGATGGACTAATGATGGGCCTGGGCTTCGCTGCGGTTTTGGTATTGCTTGGCGGTGCAAGAGAAGTTATTGGTCAGGGCACCTTGCTCAGCGACGCTCACCTTATGTTTGGCGAAAGCGCACGACATTTAACGATGATAGTCATTGATGACTACCGAGGTTTTCTTATGGCCCTGCTGCCACCGGGTGCGTTTATCGGTCTTGGGCTCATTATCGCAATGAAAAATGTTCTTGATGCGCGCCAGTCATCGCCTGTCGTAGACAAGACGGAAACTGCTAATACTGATTCCATTATTGAATCCACATCATGAATCAAAAAGAACGTTATGCTTTTTTTGCAGCTTTAAAAGCACAGAATCCGCAACCAACGACCGAGCTGAATTACAGCACGCCTTTTGAATTATTGATTGCAGTTATTTTGTCGGCACAAGCTACTGATATCGGGGTAAATAAAGCCACGGACAAACTGTTTCCAGTCGCTAATACACCCGAGACAATACTTGCATTAGGTGTCGATGGTCTGAAAAAATACATCAAAACCATCGGCTTATTTAACAGTAAAGCTGAAAATGTTATCAAAACCTGTCAGCAGCTTATTGAAAAACATAATAGTGAAGTGCCTGAAGATAGAACAGCACTCGAAGCACTGCCAGGTGTTGGACGCAAAACAGCCAATGTAATACTTAATACCGTCTTCAAACATCCCGTCATTGCCGTAGATACCCATTTATACCGCTTATCAAACCGAACAGGACTTGCCAAAGGTAAAACCGTACGGGCAGTTGAAGATAAACTAATGAAAGTAGTGCCGACAGAATTTCAACAAGATGCCCATCATTGGTTGATACTTCATGGTCGCTACGTCTGTATCGCCCGCAAACCACTATGTCATCAATGCGTGGTTTCCCAGTTTTGCGATGAATTTAAACGGCAACAAAGAAAGGCTGCAAAAACATGATGTTTGGTCAAGATAGACAGCAACTCCGCCAATTTTACCATGATACATGGCATAAATTTACCACCGGACAACCGTTGTCAGCGCTTGAAACTACGCTTGCTAATATTATCGAACAACACCCTGAATATCATCGAATATTTAAAACTGATGCCAGCCTGGCACAAGACTATTTTGTCGAAGACGGCCAAACTAATCCTTTTTTACATATGGGTCTGCACCTATCATTACATGAACAAATCAGCACTGACCGCCCACCTGGTATTCGTTCAATTTATCAACAACTGCAACATAAGTTTGGTGATGCTCACACGACAGAACATCACATGATGGAATGTTTAACCGAATCACTATGGCAAGCGCAACGCAATAATCAGCCACCGTCAGAGCAAGACTATCTTGTTGCGTTACAACGTCTTATCGACCAGTAGCTATTACGCAGTTGCCATGTAAGCAAAGGATACACAATGACAAACAAACTAATGAAAGCGATAGCCATCCAAGGTCAGCAACAGCCCTTTGAATTGCTAACACAGGCACTCCCTGATGTAACTGGCCATGATCTGTTAGTAGAGATTGATGCGATTGCCATTAACCCAGTGGATAATAAGGTCAAGAATCGATTAGCGGCAGTGGAAGAAACGCCGCGAATTTTGGGTTGGGATGCCGCTGCCACTGTCACCGCTATTGGCGAAAAAGTAACGCTATTTAAACCGGGTGACAAGGTGTTTTATGCTGGCGATATTCGTCGTCCGGGCTGTTATGCAAGTCATCAACTTGTCGATGAACGCATCACGGCCATGGCCCCTTTAAGTCTGAGTGCAGAACAAGCCGCCGCCATGCCCTTAACATCCATTACTGCCTGGGAAGCCTTGTTTTCACGTCTCAAAATAACGAGTGAAGAGGACAAGGGAAAAACAATTCTTATCATTGGTGGTGCCGGCGGCGTCGGTTCCATTGCCATTCAGCTTGCTAAAAAAGTAGCTAACTTAACGGTGGTAACGACCGCATCACGGCCAGAGAGCCAAACCTGGTGTCAACAACTCGGTGCTGACTATTGCATAAACCATCATCAAGATATGCTTACACAATACCAATCGTTACCAGTAACAGAACCAGACTATATTCTCTGTCTGTCTGATACTGATAGCTATTTTGATGTGATGTGCCAATTGATAGCCCCTGAAGGTATGATTTGCAGTATTGTTGAAACGACAAAACCACATGACTTAGACTTGTTAAAAACCAAAAGTGCCGGCTTTGTCTGGGAATTTATGTTCACTCGTCCTATGTACCAAACCGACACAATGCATCAGCAACATGCCTTATTAACTCAGGTCGCTGAGTTACTGGATAATGGTGTCATCACAACAACCATGAAACAATCACTGGGGCCAATGTCAGTGGATAACCTAACACAGGCTCACCAGCAAATAGTAAAAGGACAAACCATTGGTAAAATGACATTAAGTGCACTCGAATGAACACACCTTGTTTTAAGGTTCCATACACTATAATAATGCTCAACGCCAAGATTGATATTAAGGTTGCTTGATGGAGCCAAATGATAACGGTAAGTTCTTTTTAGGGAGTTTACTGATCTTCTTCTTTTTATTTATTTTCGCCCTTATTGTGTTGATAAGTGCACAAAATGCCGTCAAAAATGTGGTGCAAGTTGAAACCAGTCAATATCAACTTAGTCTGGCGGAGCAACGACTAAAAGAATTGGATACCGCTGAAAACCTGACACCTGGGCAAGAAATCGTTAAAGATATCTGTTCACGCTGTCATCGTGCGGGCTTAATGGGCGCGCCGCAACTCGCCAATGCCAAAGACTGGTCACCGCGGATAGACAAAGGTATTGATAAACTTTATCACAGCGCACTCAATGGTTATAACAAAATGCCTGCTCGGGGTGGTCGCTCCAAACTTGATGACAATCAAGTCAAGGCAGCCGTCGATTATATGGTCTCATTAGCCAAAGAAATGGCAGAGCAAGAAAGTAAACTGTAACTGACATAGCCCTTTATTTCTTTGAGATAACAGCCGATTATTTGTCTGTAATATTCACTTATAAAATCATAAATCAGGTACACTACTAAATAGTGATTTTTATAGAAAATGCTTTAATTTAATTACTATAAATTAATAAAACGCTAAGCAGCAATCACCGTTATCGATTGTTGTAGCGTAAGGTGAAACATAATGAAAAAACTGTTTGTCTTTTTAGCTTTATTTGTCAGTATCATTGGTTATTCTATATTTAGCCAAGCAAGTCATGGCCCTTATAACCCGGACCGTGATCCCTTCAAAGATTTTGAGCTCGCTCAAATAGAAGCCGCAGCACACGACAAACTCATTCTGATTCAAATCGGTGGCAACTGGTGCAGCTGGTGCATCAAACTTGAACGCTTTTTTATAAAAAACCCAACTATCGCAGATATGCGTGACGAGGTTTTTGTATCAATGAAGGTCAATGTCAGCCCTGAAAATTACAATGAAGATTTCCTAAGTCAATTACCTGAGTTTGAGGGGTATCCATTCCTTGTCATCACAGATGAAGATGGCCAGGTGCTCAACTCTAAAACCTCGGGCAATTTTGAAGAAGGCTCTGGTTACTCAACATCCAAATTCAAAGAATACTTTGACTACTGGAAAAATGCGGATATAAAACCCATCTTATAATGATAGATAAAGGGAACAAAATGAAACTGGAAACATTGGCATTACACCATGGTTACACATCAGAAGAGACAACAAAAGCTGCGGCTGTGCCGATTTATCAGACTACATCTTATACTTTTGACGACACACAACATGGGGCCGATTTATTTGATTTAAAAGTAGCTGGCAACATCTATACCCGAATCATGAATCCAACGACAGATGTACTGGAACAGCGTGTCGCTGAAATGGAGGGAGGTATTGCTGGGTTAGCACTGGCCTCCGGAATGGCAGCCATTACCTACGCCATTCAATGTATCTGTAGCGCGGGTGATAATATCATCAGTACCAGTCAACTCTATGGCGGCACCTATAACCTCTTTGCACACGCCCTGCCTCGACAAGGCATCGAAGTTAGGATGAAATCTCACGATGATTTCAAAGGCTTTGAAGCGGCGATAGATGAAAAAACTAAAGCTATTTTTTGTGAGTCGATTGGCAATCCAGCAGGTAATGTCGTTGATATCGCCAAGCTAGCTAAAATTGCTCATAAGCATGGCGTACCGTTGATCGTTGACAATACGGTTGCGACGCCGTTTCTTTGTCGCCCCATTGATTTTGGTGCTGATATCGTTGTTCATTCCCTCACTAAGTACATCGGTGGTCACGGTACTACTGTTGGCGGTATTATTGTTGATTCTGGTAAATTTGACTGGGTAGCCAATAAAGATCGTTTCCCGATACTGAATGAACCCGATCCTTCTTATCATGGCGTTGTTTACACTGAAGCCCTCGGTCCCGCAGCCTTTATTGGCCGTTGCCGAGTTGCACCATTGAGAAATACCGGCGCTGCCATTTCGCCAATGAACTCCTTTTTGATTCTACAAGGATTAGAAACCTTAGGACTCAGGATGGAGCGCCATTGTGAAAACACTGTCAAATTAGCTACCTACCTCCAAGAGCACCCTAAAGTGTCCTGGGTCAAGTATGCGGCGCTTAAAGATAGCCCTTATTACAAAACCTGTAAGAAAATCACTAAAGGCAAAGCATCCGGTATTTTAAGCTTTGGTGTAAAAGGTGGTCTCAAAGCAGGAGGTCAATTTATTGATGCCCTGCAAATGGTCTTACGGCTTGTTAATATTGGTGATGCCAAATCATTGGCATGCCATCCGGCATCTACAACCCACCGTCAGCTTAATACAGAAGAACTGGCCACAGCTGGTGTAACTGAAGATATGGTTCGTATCTCTGTTGGTATTGAAAATATTGACGATATTATTGCTGATATCAGTCAGGCACTCGATAAGGTTAAAGTCACTAAATAAAATAGTATAAAGCCCCCGTTTGCAACTGGGGGCTTTTTATCTGCGTTTGCTAACCCATGGTACAATCGTTATCAAATAATAGTCGTTGTTACAGCTTAAGCCAGTAAATCACGAATATTTGATAAATGGGCCTTGCCTCTTTCTTTTCGTTCTTGTGGATCAACTTGTGTTTTTTCAGTTGCCCAAACAAGATCGTCTTCCGGTAACTCCAATAAAAAACGACTTTCTTCACAGTCCGTTTTTTCACCATAACGTTTACGGGTTTTTGCCATAGTAAAACACAAGCTACGTTGTGCTCTGGTAATACCTACATAAGCAAGACGTCGCTCTTCTTCTATACCATCCTCTTCAATACTCACCCGGTGTGGCAAGATATCTTCCTCCATACCGATAATAAACACATGAGGAAACTCCAGCCCTTTAGCTGCATGGAGCGTCATAAGGTGAACAGCATCTGTCTGGTTTTCATCTTCTTGTCTATCCAAAATATCCATTAAGGATAAGCGAGCGACAATATCACCAATGCTTTTCTCTTCCAGATCATTATCAACAATGCGACCAACCCAGGCGAGTAGCTCATCAATATTTTCCATACGTTTACTAGCTTGGTCTGGCGTACCGGCCACTTCCTCAAGCCACGCTCGGTAATCAATCTCTTCAATCATGTCTTTAATGGCGTCCATCATATCGCCACGTTTAACGCGATCAGCAATATCCACCAGCCAATTACTAAAATGTTCAATACGCAGCATGGCTTGTTGGGATAATTTTTCTGCTAACCCTATCTCAAAACAAGCGCCAAACATACTTGTCTGCCTTTCTGCGGCATAATTTCCCAGCACCTGCAACGTCGACGCGCCAATCCCTCGACGTGGGGTATTGATGACACGCAAGAAAGCATTATCGTCATCTTGGTTGGCAATCAGGCGCAGGTAAGCCATCATATCTTTCACTTCAACGCGTGAGAAAAATGAGGTCCCGCCTGTTAGAAAATAAGGGACATTATGCTCACGTAAGATTCGTTCTATAGGACGAGATTGATGATTACCACGGTAAAGAATAGCGTAATCTTGAAAGCTGCTTTGGTGCTTCAGTTTATGATAAAGCAGCTCAGAAACCACTTTTTCTGACTCATGTTCCTCATCGCGACAAGCAATAACCCGAATGTCATCACCCTCACCCATTGCACTCCACAGTCTTTTATCAAACAGATGGGGATTATGACTAATTAATTGATTTGCCACCCGGAGAATACGGCCAACTGAACGGTAATTTTGCTCTAGTTTGATCATATGGAGGCGTGGAAAATCTGTTTGTAGCTGACTTAAATTCTCAGGTCTCGCACCACGCCATGAATACACAGACTGGTCATCATCTCCAACAACCGTTAATGCCTCTCGAATCGCCACCAACTGCTTCACCAGCTCATATTGACAACCATTGGTATCCTGATACTCATCTACCAACAAATAATGGAGCCGTGCCTGCCAGCGTTTAAGCACATCTGGATGTTCACGAAACAACAATACGGGTTTCAATATCAGATCATCAAAATCAACGCCGTTGTAGGCGCGTAATGCCTCGATATATCGTTGATAAATCTGGGCTGCTGTTTTTTGCTGATCATCTTCTGCTAAAAGCAAAGCCTGTTCAGGCAGAATAAGTTGATTTTTCCATTCAGATATTTGCCATTGGCAACGTTCAGCATGTTCACTATCTGCTGCAAAATCACGTCCCATCAGATCACGCAACACAGCCAAGCTATCTTGGGCATCAAATATAGAAAAGCCGCTACGTAAACCAGCCTGTTTATATTCACGCCTCAGTATCGTCAATCCTAAATTATGAAAAGTTGACACCACCAAACCACGACTGGAAATACCACGTTGCGCGGTTAAATCAGCTACCCGACTTTTCATTTCACGTGCTGCTTTATTAGTAAATGTCACCGCAGCAATATTACGAGGCGCAATCCCGCACTGTTCAATAAGGTAGGCAATTTTTTGCGTGATTACTCGGGTTTTACCGCTTCCTGCACCTGCTAACACCAACAATGGACCGTCAATATGACGAACGGCTTCACGCTGTTGCGGGTTAAGTTCTTGCACTAAAAGAAACCTCAGATACACAGGTTGGAAAATGACACGTTACTACGTGAAATGAGCGAGTCATAGTAGCCTTATTTGAGTAATTTGCAAGCTAAACCATGGGCTCATTTATTAATAATGATAGTGATCCAAGCGGCGATAGCCAATGGCCTCCATCAGATGATTACGTGTGATCTTATCACTGTCAGCTAAATCAGCAATTGTCCGCGCTACTTTTAAAATTCGATGGTAAGCACGGGCAGATAATCCCAAACGAGCGATAGCCTGTTCAAGCAATTGATAATCAGTGTCAGCTAATAGGCAATACTTTGAGATATGTTTAGTCTGTAGCTCAGCATTATATTTCCCACTCCTACTTATCTGGCGCTGTCTGGCAACAGCTACACGTTCACCGACCTGCATGCTGGATTCTTCATTCGATAAGGTGGTAGGCCTTAACGCCGCTTTATCAACAGTGGGCACCTGAATCAACATATCAATGCGATCCATTAAGGGGCCAGACACTTTACTGCGATAGCGGCGTACTTGCTCTTCTGTACAATGGCAACGCGGCTCGCCCAAATAGCCACATGGACATGGGTTCATAGCAGCAACTAATTGAAACTTGGCAGGAAACTCAGCCTGATGTGCTGCCCGCGACACGATTATTCTGCCTGACTCAATTGGCTCTCGTAATACTTCTAAGACATGCCGATCAAACTCAGGCAACTCATCTAAAAACAAAACACCATTATGGGCCAATGAGATTTCACCCGGCTTGGGTTGACTGCCTCCGCCAACTAAAGCAACAGCGGATGCTGTATGGTGAGGAGATCTAAATGGCCGCTGTCGCCAGTTTTCCGGCTGGAAACCTTGTGAAGATATGGATTGAACTGTTGCTGTTTCCACAGCCTCCTGCTCACTCATTGCTGATAATAAGCCAGGTAAACGACTGGCCAACATCGTTTTCCCTGTACCCGGCGGTCCTGTTAACAACAGACTATGCCCCCCTGCAGCAGCTACTTCTAATGCGCGTTTCGCCGAGGCCTGTCCTTTAACATCGGCTAAGTCAGGGTAATCTATTCGTTGTTGCTCTTGCTGCTCTGACTTCGCCAAAGCAAGTTGCTGTTGTCCGTGTAAATGGGCACACACTGCCAATAAATGATCAGCGCCTAAACACTGACTATCTGATATCAAGCTAGCCTCATCAAGATTCATAATAGGTAGCACCAGCTTTCTATCTACCTGCTGAGTCGCCAGTGCTGTTGGTAAACTACCGCGTATGGCCCGGAGTTCACCAGTCAAACCCAGCTCACCAACAAACTCCTTATTCGCCACAGCATGCGCTGGCAGCTGGTCAGATGCCACTAGAAGGCCAATGGCTATAGGCAAATCAAAACGGCCACTTTCCTTAGGTATGTCAGCGGGCGCTAAATTGATAGTAATTCGGCTTTGTGGAAATTGAAACTGGCTATTGATGATAGCGGAACGTACACGATCCTTACTTTCTTTAACCGCTGTTTCTGCCATGCCAACAATTGACATGCTCGGCAAGCCATTTGATAAATGAACTTCAACTGTAATAGCCTGGGCGTGCATTCCAATAATAGCCCGGCTATAAATAGTAGCTACACTCATTCGATATCCTTATCTCATATTGCGTAGTCAAACATTATAAATAACTAACGTGATATTTAATATCGGTGTAGTCGCATAGTAAAACAAGAAAGGCTAATAAATAGGTAGGTCGTAGCTTCGTGTTATGTTATTTGGCGGTCTTTTAATTAGAACTCACGCATTGCTAATCGAGATAAGAACAACAATAATCCACGAGTTCTATGACGTTGATCTCAAAATATGACTGACCAGGGATTTTAAATGACTGGCCACCCATGACGGGAATCCAATCTTCTGTCGTTTTCAATCGATAGTTCAATTGACCCGACATAATTTCCATCAATTCCGGCTTTTCTGTACTAAACGCATACTTACCCGGCATCATAATTCCCAAGGTCTTCACGGAACCATCAGCAAAACGAATGGCACGGCTAGTCACCTTACCGTTAAAGAACACTTTCGCTTCACGGACCGCCGTTACGTTTGCAAATTCGGACATCGCTTAGTGTTCGCTTTCTCGCGATGCTGCTTCCAATTCAGCCACTCGCTTTTCAAGCATGTCCAGTTTTTCGCGAGTACGTAATAACAGCTGGCTTTGTACATCAAACTCTTCGCGAGTCACCAACTCTAATTTAGTGAACATACTACTTAACGCAGTTCGAATATTTTTTTCAACATCGGCCTGCATCGACACTAATCCGGGTGGTAGTGCATTGGTTATACTTTGTACTACCTCTTCAAGCTTTTTGGGGTCGAGCATGATTACTTCCTAATTAAAAACCGATATTAGTATTCTACTTCAATAATAAATAGACTGAAATAATACGTCATCGTTTAATGGCGTGTTTATTTATTATGCCATCTTAACCCGTTGAATCATATTCGCTAACTAATTGGTTTGCAGCAATAAGGATTTAGCAGCCAACAAACGTAGGATGAGAGTGTTATAGCTGGAACGCTTGCATTTGAAACAATGAGTTGGATAAATTCCTCATCCCAGCAACATGAAATCCATTCTCAAAAAAAGGAAAATGGGTTATTTTTCAGGTCCTGCAAGCCATGAGATGATGTCTTGCTTTTTTAATAAGCCACTTTTTTTTATTTTTTGACCCTGTTCATCAAACAGAAAGGTTAACGGCAATTCGCCACGCCAACGTTTGTCGACGTCAAAATAGAGTGTCTCAGGGTAGTCGTTGGCAAACACCCATGTTTCGGTATTTTCCAAGCCAAAACCAGCCAGTTTATCGTGAACCACTTTCTCATCTAAAAAAGGGTCGGTCACGACCGTCACCAAATTAAGCTGAGGCTGTTTTGCCTTTAACGCTCCCAGCATAGCCAACTCTTTCATACAATAAGCACAGTTTTCGCTCCAGAACACAACAATATGTGACTCATTTTTATAAGCCTGCTGTATTTCAGCGAAGGAACCTTTTACGAAAGGTTTCACTGGAAGCGCAGCATTCAATACCAGCGGCATGCAAGCTAATAGTAGTAAATAACCAGCGTTAATAAATTTATTCATGGCCAGCACCGGGTATCGTTTTCATTTTTAAAGATGTACTTTTTTCTTGTTGTCCTTCTGTCCACATTAATAAGAAGCGATCACCTATGGCCATCACTATTGGGTGCGTTGCCCTATAACCTGGTGTTGATACCTGCTGAACAGGTTTCCAGGTCATTCCCTGGTCATTGGACAGGCTATAAACGACCTGAAAGCCTGTTGCAGTAATATGATCCCAACTTACTAACACGGCACCTTCAGCTGACACAGCAATGTCGCTATGCACAGCTGTTTCATCACCAAGGCGTTGGGGCTCACTCCAGCTCTCCCCTTTGTCGTCTGATTGCAAATAAAAAATACCAGAATGTTGTTCATGGCCTGTACCTACAGTGGCATGAAAACGCTGCTGTGTTTTATCAAAATCAAAACCACCTCCAATGTGTGGACAACCTTGAAAATGCCAATCAAACGTACCTACGGTGCTGAGCCGTTGCCATTGATTATTGTTGATGCTACCCAGTGCCATATCGGAAGGATCTTTATCGCGGTACATTACATAAAAATCGCCATCATCGATAAACTGAGCTGTATTCCAGCAACAGGCACAGCTGCGTTCATCTAAAGTTTGATTTGGCGACCAGGTTTCACCCCCATCGATCGAGGTAGAATATTGTAATCCTTGTGCCGCCCCTTTACCTGAGTCTTGCCGGCTATCCAGCCAAACCAAGCTTATCGCCTCTTCATTGGCATCTATAGCAAAAAAGCCATGCGGCCCTTTATGCCAATCTGCTGGGCTGGGCATCATTTTCCAGCTTTTTCCCGCATCATGCGATAACATTGCCACCATGGGGCCTGCATTATGCGGTGCACCTTCCTTTTTATTTTGCCAGACTGCTATAACGGTATCACCCTGCACCGCAAGGCGAGCATCATTGCCCCGGTGGAATCGGCCCTCAACCTGATGTCCTTCAGTAATATTAACGGCTTTAGACCATGTTGCTCCCTGATCACTTGAAGCCTGATACCAAAGGCTATCTTTACCTTGTATGTTTTTTCCTAATAAGAGATGTAATGTGTCATTGGCATATTTAGCATCAACACTCGTTACATTCTCAACTGAATAAACATCTTTTTTCTCTATATCACTCTCAGATAAAGCGACAGCACTGTTGATAAGCAAACATAAACTGAATAGCCATGAGGTTAAAATTCGGTGTGTATTCATCATGTCCTCTCGTACAACGGGGCTTAGTCACTAAGCCCCATCATCTATCTAAATTTTAGCGTTATTATTCACTACAGTTTATATTCCATACCAACAAACGCTTGTCTCGGTGCTGCCGGCGTATAACGCTGTGACGGACCAAATGTAATATTCGCTGTTTCTGCATATAAACGATCCGTCAAATTCGTCACACGGCCAAACAAGGCAAGCTGATCATTAAGTTGATAGCGCATTTTAATATTAGCCACATCGTGACCGGAATAACGGGTTGTATTAGCATCGTCTAACCAATATGACCCAACATGCTCCCATTCAACCATTGCAGTTAAGCCTGCAACTGCATTAGGGGTATAAATTAATCTTGCATTTGCCACATTTTCTGGTGCTTCACGCTGTTCATTATCACCATTTTGTTCATCATCATCGAATTCATGTTGGGAAAAACTATAGGCAATTTTAGATGTAAGCTCATCCGTTAGTACAGACGCGAGTGATAACTCAATACCTTTATGCAACGTTCTACCGCCATTAACGCTAAAACGTGTTTGATTAGGGAATGATCCTGCTCTACGTTCGACTATCGTATCTTGAATAACCAGATAATACAGTGCTGCAGCAAACTCATTACGTTGTGTCTTGAGTTTATAACCAACTTCATAAGTATCTGTTGTTTCTTCATCAAGCGTGAAATCAACGGTCTGTTCATGTAATTGATATAGCCGGGTAGCCTGCGGCACTCTATAGCCATTCGCATAACGGGCATACGTCGTCTGCTTGTTATCAATCTGATAGGTTAAGTCTAGTTTAGGGCTGAGATGGTTAAAACTAGGGTCTCTATCTGAATTCGCCCTTGCAAACGTTGATGTGGCATAGACACCATCATCTGTCTTATTGGTGTATTCAAAACTATTGTAATCGTAGCGTAATCCTGCGCCCAATGTTAACTGGTCTGTAAGTTGGAACTCCAAACGTGTATATGGCGCTATTGCAGTATAGTCAACTTCATAGTCTAAAATTTTTCCTGCAGGGACGGTCATGGTATCAAACTGCTGTGTGTACTCACGGCGCTGCTCTGTATATTCAATATCAAGACCAGTGATAACACGAGCAAAGCTTAAATCCATATCTGCTTTCAATAACAAACCCGCACTGTTTTCTTTCGTATCATTAAAAGGGAGACTATCTTGTTCCCACGTCGCGTTATAACGATTACGGTTATGGCGGACATAGGCAATAGTATTAAATTCCACTGTATCTGATGCAATGTGATTCCATTCAACGCTCAGTCGGGCATGATCAAATTTCCGAATTGGATCCACGCCTTCTGCTATGGCATCTGTAACACTGTCACCCGCGTCTTCTGGCCTATCTCTATAGCGTCTGAAGTCATTAATGGAGCTGGTCATTTCTGCTTCCGTGCTATTAACATTCAAACCGACTTTAAAAGAGTTGTCATAATTAAAATCATTGACATAATTAACTGAAAATTCTTGTCGGTCATATTCTGAATGATCACGCCAACCATCGCCGTCAGCATGTGAAACACTTGCTGAAATGGCAGAACGCTGATCGATTTCAACACCACCACTCGCGGTATAACGACGAAAGTCATCACTGCCCACTTCGGCAGAGAATTTTGGCCCAAGCTGGTCCATAATACTAGGAGAACGGACATTGATTGTCGCCCCGATTGCATCAGAACCATAGAGCGCAGTACCCGCGCCTTTCATAACCTCTACAGAGCCAGCATCACTAAAATTAGTAAATGCCAAAGCGTTATGATTGAAAAAGCCTGATGATTGAACAGGAATACTATCTTGTAGATACAAGTAATAAGGGTTAGTGCTGGTCGGAAGGCGTATGCTTGCCATATGACCAAGTGTCGATCCGGTTTGATTAATGCGAACACCCGCAATGGAATTCAGCAGCTCCTTTTGAGTTGCTGATTTATCCAACTCGACTTCATCACCTGATTTCCTGCCGATACTGACGGGTAGATCAAGAGAGGATTTGGCAGAACGCGTCGCCGTCACCGTCATATCATCAAAAACAACGGTTTCTTCAGCATAACTATAAGCGGCAATGCCCAATAAACACACACCAGATAATACTGGCTTGAAAACAGACTTCATCAACTGTACTCCAAAACAACATACACTTGGCTTTAACACTTACTTGCGTGTCAAAACTTATTTATACTGAAGGACTATACAGTTCAAACTCGATAAAAAAAGGGCTTTGAGCGGTTAATTTCAGTCATGCGCTTTATTTGTGTTTTTTGACCTAACGACCTTTTCTAAAATAGGTCATATAACACACTTCCATGCACATGCTTTGTTCTGACGAGCCAGCAAGCATCAGCAAGAAAAATGATTTTGCGCAAAATCAACGGACATAATTGACACTGATAGTATGCCGTCCTGCATTCGCTATCAATGTGAAAAAATTATCTTAGCCTTTTTTCAGGACGACTCAGTTTTCAACAGGTTTAACTAACCGGAAACCTAAGCCACCGCTTTTAGCCTCTTTAGGAAAACGAAAGCGATAAGCCGATCGCATATAACTAACACTACCATGCCATGCACCACCACGCATTACACGACGTTCACATTCACCGGCTGTCCCAAACCATGCACTACCATCATTAGGCGCACCTTCGTATGACCAGTGCCAGCAATCTTGAACCCATTCCCACATATTGCCATGCATATCATGAAGTCCAAAGGCGTTAGCAGGAAAACTCCCCACAGGCATAGCACGTTTTCTATACTCTCCCTCTTCAGTGCAATTGGCAGCCTTAAAAGCATTTCCCTCAAAATTGGCTTGTTCAGAATTAATACAATCACCCGTGTTAAACGGCGTTGTGGTTCCTGCCCTTGCAGCATATTCCCATTCAGCTTCTGTTGGCAGGCGATAATTTTCACCCGTCTGTGTATTTAACCATTCGATAAAAACCTGCACGTCATCCCATGACACATAAGATGCAGGCATATTACCTTGCTCACCGCCTGCTCCTTCGCCTTCAGATTGAGGGCATACGCCTGCCTTGATACATTGATACCAAGGTGCTGCTGTCATTTCGGTCTTAGACATCATAAAGGCAGGTACAGTGACAGTATGAACGGGTAATTCACGTTTTTTACAATCAATTCCACTGACACATCCCATTTCAAACTCACCGGCCGGGATTTCAACCATGTCAGGCAACGCTGGCACTTTTTCATTAGCAACAGTCATTGAAGAATGAACAGCCAATAAGACGATAAAGAACAATGAACTCAACAACTTTAGCGTTGAATATGCTCTGCTGGGATATCTGTTATCTTCTCTGGAAGCCAATAAAAGGTGAGCCATAGTAGATCCTTAACGTGATAAGTTTGAGAACAAGCATCCTATAACCGCTTGTGTTTAAGGTCAATATAAGTTGCTAATCCCAACTTTCTTTATATAAGGCTTAGCCGATGTTTCGCAATAGGTAAACGGCTATTTCCTTCTGTTGTATTTAAGATAAGGCATTGCAACTAAACGTGCATATAAAGGGTAGCCCCCTATCATTACTAGAAAGGGGGCAGATAAAAAAAGTTAATGGGGGAGTCGAAAAAATGCCCCCACTGAACATCTCCTTAAGCTAGCTTATTCAATCACACCACAGGCAACACGTTTGCCACCGCCGCCGAGCGCTTTAGGATAATCAGAATAATTATCGCTGCCAGCGTGGATCACAAATGAACGACCTTTAATATCACTCATTTTTAACCTGGGTGCCAGAATTGGTTCATCTGCATGGCCCATAGTATTGACATAAAGAAAAGGCAAATCACCAAGGTGACCTTCTCCCCATGGCGTGCCATGTTTCGCCGTTTGTTGCGGATCATAATGACCACCAGCAGACAATGCTGGCACTAAATAACCCTGTTTAATTTTAGGCTCACAACTCGGGTTTTGATGTAGATGAAAACCATGTAAACCGGGTGTAAGATCATATAAATTTGGTTTTAGCACCAGGCCATGGTCGGATTCGCTCACCATGACTGTGCCTATCGTCTCACCCACGCCATATTGATCAACAGCATACATGGAAACCGTGGTTGCCATGACTGACATGGGGAATAGTGCAGTAAACAACATAAATGCTTTTTTCATGATGACTCTCTCCTGATTATTGCGATAAAAATTGAGCACGCTTAATTCAGTTTGTAACTAAAACATAAGACAGTGCAACTGACTAAAAGTATCCGTCAAACACTATGTCAAATCAAACACGCGCTAGTTCAGATAATTTATCAGTCCCATTTCACGTTCATGTTTGCTCACAATTGTCTGCCTCAGCACAGACTCTTGAGCCATTATGGCGACATGCTGCTTCGCTCTGGTAATGGCTGTATACAATAATTCGCGATTTAACAAGGGACTAAGTTGTGTCGGCAATAAAATACATACTCTATCAAACTCAGATCCCTGACTCTTATGGACCGTCATCGCATAAGCCGTTTCATGGGCAGGTAAGCGGTTCAGTGCCAACCAACGTAAACTATCACCATTGTTAAAGCAGGCAGCCAAACGTCCTTTTTCATCATAAAGTATCAATCCCGTATCGCCATTAAATAAGCTCTGGCGATAATCATTCTGAGTGATCATGATGGGGCGTCCATGATAAAAACGTTGGTGGGTACGCCAGGTTTGTTTTGCCAGAGCACGTTCTATCAGGTAGTTGACCGTCTCAACTGATTCAGGCCCTTGTTTCAGCGCACATAAAACACGACTTTGCTCAAACAATCTCAGACATGTTTCCGCTGTTTGGTGTGTTCTAATAGCCTCAAAAAATGCCGTATACAGAACCATGACGCGTTGTTGTATTATCGACCGCTCAACGCGCTGTTGCCAGTCTTCACTAGCATGCGCGCTTAAATACTCAATAACAGCGTAATCGTCACCTTGCTTCACTTTACTGGCTAACTGCCCTACCTGACTATGCTCATCAAAACGATAGCTGTGCTGTAGTTGCACAACACTATCAACTAATGTGGAAGTCATAGCCACTTCCTGCAAATTCATCCCGGTATATGTTGTCACCTGCTGGCTGAAAGTCTCAGAAAAGTTCGGTTTTCCCTGACATATACTGGCCAAAATAGCGCCTGATTCAACTGATGCTAATTGCTGACTGTCGCCCAATAAAACCAATCGTGTCGATGATGGCAACGCTTTAATCAATTTTGCCATCAGCGTTATATCAATCATTGACGCTTCATCAATAATCAACACATCAACCGGCAATGGCCTGTCAGCACTATACCTCCCTTTGGGCTTATTTGATGTTATGCCTAATAAGCGATGTAAGGTTTTGGCTTCAACAACCTGCTGTTCGATTGAAGATATAGCTTGCTGCAACCTGGCAGCAGCTTTCCCTGTAGGCGCAGCTAAGGCAATTCTCATGTCGCTGGACTGATTAAAAAACAGTTCTAACAACTTTAAAACAATGGTTGTCTTTCCTGTACCGGGGCCACCTGAAATCACACAAAACTGGCGTGTTAACGCCATTAATACAGCGACTTTTTGCCAATCAATACCCTGTTTTGTACTCTGCCATTGAGAGAAATCTTGTTTTAACCTTTCCTCATCGACTATCGGCATAGTGTGTAAGCGCTGCCTAATGGCTAACGCGACCAAGCGCTCATCCTGCCAATACCGATAAAGATACAATAATCCTGAATCAGTCAGTACTAAAGGCGTCAAATCACCAGGCTGACCGACTAAGCGGCTTTGCCTTAAGCGGCTTACCCATTCATCAACGCTTTGCGGCAATAGTTCATCCAATAGTGAATCCTGCTGACCTGTTTGGGCTAAATTTAAACAAACATGGCCATGAGACACCGCTTCACTAACTAATGCCCCGGTATAGACAATTAGATCATCATTCGTATTATCACTCCGCTCTATAAACTGGGCGAACTGACAGGCTAATTCGCTAAAAGCCGCTTGCCTTAATTGCCTTAAAACGGAATGCTTTTGCATCAGCTCAGCCATCAGATAGTCCTTGCAAACAGTTATCTAAGGCATCTAATAGTGTTGTGCTTGGTTTGTCATAAAACACACCTGCTTGCTGCCAATCAGGTCTCATCCCACGAATAAACAAATAATAAGCACCACCTAAATGCTGATCCGGATCATAGTCGGGCAATCGCAAACGCAAATAACGATGTAATGCCAAGCTATAAATCAAATACTGTAAAGGATAATCATGGCTGATCATGGCCTGCTCTAACTCGGATAATTGATAGGCTTGCTCGCTTGTTCCCAGCCAGTTAGATTTGTAATCCACAATGTAGAATCGCCCCTGATGCTCAAAAACCAAATCAATAAAGCCTTTCATAAAACCGGTAAGATCAGAAAAACGTAACTGCGAAATAACGTTCGCTAATGGCGATGTTTTAGCCAGCAACGGCAGTAAAGCCTGCTGAACAGTCTCAACAGTCAATCCCGCCACTGGAAAATAAAAAGACAACT
>QGCW01000021.1_pt1 | contig 39184 bp, 63 predicted proteins | sample 4702261 | NCBI WGS metagenome assembly QGCW01 (sample SAMN08941162, study PRJNA450518) | Sediment metagenome, whole genome shotgun sequencing project. | biome: grassland soil; feature: grassland; material: soil; isolation source: soil 14 days enrichment with methanethiol ...
GCGGCGGGTGAGAAGGGAGACACGGGCGACACTGGTCCGACAGGCGCAACAGGACCGGCAGGCCCTACAGGTGCAACAGGACCGGCAGGCCCCACAGGACCAGAAGGACCAACAGGTCCGGCAGGTGCCGATGGAGCTGGCGCGGTTGACAGCGTGAACGGCGAGGTCGGTGCTGTCACTCTCGACGCCACCGACATAGACATTGCCGCGATCACGCCCACTAACTACACGCCCTCGAACGCTTCAATCGAAGGGCACTTGTCTGGCGTAGACACCGCGCTCGGCACGCTCGACACTGATCTGACCGCCGCCGAGGCAGACATCACAGCCGCAGAGGCGGACATCGCCACGAACGCCGCTGACATCGCCACGAAGTTCGGCAGTTCTGACATCGCTTCTACGGCGGAAGTCCGCGCGGCTACGGCAGGAAACAAGCTCCTGAAAGCTGCGCATCTAGGGGACGCCGCTGCGTTCGTAACGCTGACGTTCGCAACGCCATCCATCACGCCCGCATGGACGGACGGCCAATCCCGCGAACTGACGATGACCGACGACACGATCCTCAACATTCCAACAGGCGGCGTCCCCGGTCAGACCATGCTCTTGCCTGTAATCATGGACGGCACGGGCGGACGCGCTCTGTCCTTCGGTGCTGGCTATCTTCACCCTGACGGAACGACGGTCGAACTGGATACGACCGCCAACGCCAAGAACCTCCTTTGCATCGTGTGCCGCACCGCCTCGGAGTTTTGGGTCACTGGAGCGAAAGGATTTGCTGCGCCATGACGAATATACTTCCCGGCCACTCTCGACTGATCGTAGCGGGCGCTGCGGCGGCAGGTACGCCTGACCCGGTCGTCACGTTCGGCGGCTCCTACGCTACAGGTGCCAACGGTACTGTCTACGAAAGCTCGGCCATAGCTATCGGAGCCGCGACCGGCGTGCGCTCTGTTTTCGTCGGCATCCGAACGACCAACACCGTAACGGGTGTGAAGGTCGGCGGAGTGGGGGGCGTTGCTCTGACGAAAATCTTTGACGACGCCTCGAATACGGGAGCGACGTTTTGGGCGGGCCTCGTAGCGACCGGAACGACGGCAACGATTTACGTCACTTGTAGTTCAGCCGACCGCATGGTTATCGGCGTCTGGCACGGGCAAAATGTCGGCGACCCTCTCGCGCCGGTCGATACAGCCTCGTTCCCAAACGGGACAAACAGTCAGACCATAGACACGGTAGACGGCGGCTTCATTCTTGCAGTCGGGATAACGTACTCGTCATCTGGCACAATCACGTTCTCCGACATCACAACGGACTTCAACGAAGAGATCGGAGAGAACAGTCAGCGTGCCCACGGCGGGTCACTTGACGAGCTATCAGCCGCCACAGGACGCACGTTGGCGTTCACAATCAGCGGCGGAGCAAACTGGCAAGCCGCAGCAGTATCAATGAGGTAACAAAATGACGCAACTCATCCACACAGCGACCGGTGAACCGTGGCGCGGCGAGAGCATAGGCAGCGTCGCCTATCCGGTAAAAGTCGTTCGCACTTGGAGCGCCGAGAAGCTCGCGCGTATCGGACTGGAGCACGCGCCGGTGCCGGTGCCCGCGCCGTTCGTCCCGACAGCCGACGACGTGAACGCGGAGTGTGGGCGGCGCATCTACGCGCTGTTCCCGATCCACAAACAGCTCAACGCACAGGCACGCGCAACGGAGCTTCTACTGGTCGGCCCGACTAATTGGTCGGAGCAAGAACGCGCCGAGGCCGCGTACATTCAATCGGCTCGCGACTGGATCAAGGCTATGCGCGAGGTCAGCGACGATCTAGCGGGCGCTGACGGGATCGACCCCACGTTCGGGGACGACAAGCACTGGCCGACGTTCCCGCTGCCGACCGAGGAGTGACGCGCGAGCAACAACTACGCTTAAACGTAGCGCCCACCTCTTTCCGCCCATCTCGCCAGGCGCTATGTGTAGACCGCATTAAATCAACATCATGAGGAGCTACACATGGCCGCCCGTCGATCAAAAGAACAACGCCTCATCGCATTCGCGCGCCAGGTCATTGACCGCGCACACCAGCACACGCCCATCAGCTCGTCCGAAGTCCACCAGCTTGCCCGCGAGAACGGCCTTCTCGAAAGCCGCGTCGTCACGTCGGACAACCTGGCCGCTGTCCAGGGGCAACTACCTTCTCTTGAGGAGGGCGATAGCTACCTGTGCTTCTCGGATGACCTTTTGCCTCCGTACAAAGGACGTACCGCACATGCCTCAGACAAAGATCAAAGCCGAGATGGTGACGGGCGACGTTAGTTCCGCCGACGCCGTCTCCTATGACAACTCGACCAGCGGGCTTGCCGCCGAGAACGTGGAGGCCGCGCTCGATGAAGTCGTGGTGTCCATCGCGGCCAACGCCAGCGACATCTCCGACAACACCACAGACATCGCAACCAACGCCAGCGACATCGCGGACCTCACAGACGGTACGACGCCAGCCGGGAACGCGACAAAGTGGGGCGGAGCTGCCTACACTGTCTCGACCTCAGACCCGAGCGGCGGCGCGGACGGCGACTTCTGGTTCAAGTACACCGCGTAAGGAGCGCTCACTCACATGACGATGCACGTCAAGGTAAGCGCCGCGTGGAAGGAAGTCACCGAGCCCTCCGTCAAAGTCGGCGGCGCTTGGAAGCCTATCGCGAACATCTACCGCAAGATCGCCGGGGAATGGGTGCCCGTGTTCGAGGCCAACACAATGGAGCTGATCGAACTCACCCAAGCGTCCACAGTCACGAATTACAATCTGTTTGGTAGGGCAGGCTCGCCGACCGAAGCCGTGCACGTCCGACTGACCAACACCGGGACAATCGGGGCGACCTCCACAGGTACGGCAGCTCTCCGCATCCTCGGCTTCCCGTCCGGCTCCATTGTGGAGATCATCAACCAAGGTGAGATACAGGGCGCAGGCGGAGACGGCGGTGATGCTGGATCGTCCAACAGTGGCGCAGGCGGTGACGGCGGTAATGGCGGCGATGCTATCGAGGCCGACCAGGACTTCACGCTGAACAACCTCGGCGGAGCGATCCGTGGCGGTGGAGGCGGCGGTGGCGGAGGCGCAGGCGCGCGGGCGAACTACTGGAAAGCATCCGGCTCGTTCCCGCCTTCTGCAACATACACCTACATTCGTGAGGCAGGCGGCGCGGGTGGTCGAGGCCGTGGCTACTCACAGTCGGCTCAGAGCGGCGGAGCGGGTGCCAGCGCCTCCGATCGCTACCGCGAGTACGACGGCTTGTACTGGATCGCTATCGGCGATGTGATCGTTGAAAGTGGCGCAGGCGGTGCAGGCGGCGATTGGGGCTCCAATGGTGATCACGGCATCCGTGGCGAAAGCCGCTTCGATCCCGACGTAGGCTCCGACACAGTCGCGTATCCAGCGCGCGGCGACCGTGGCAGCGCAGGCAAGGCCATCGAAGACAACGGCAACACTGTCACGATCACGAACCTCGGCACGGTCAACGGTGCCATCACCTAAGTCATCAAGCCCGGTTATCTGCACTTTCTCGATTGTGTAGATAACCGGGCTTTTTTGCGTTTCTAGGTGATAACCGTCAGTTCGTTGAACTTGAACTGCCCGACATAGGCGTACATCAGGGGTATATGCGGTGCATTACCTAATCGAACCTCAACACGAAAAAGCCCGGCAGTACAAGGACTTACCGGGCTTCCGCTCTCGTCTCACTCGACCTACGTTTCACCTTGCCAAGGTGATTATCTGTTCAGTGTTGACGGGCGTTTGAGAGGGTGCCGTCAGTCCAACGCAACTTCAAGGCCGGTTTTGAGCGGGTGTAGCTCAGTGGTAGAGCGTCACGTTGCCAACGTGAAAGTCGTCGGTTCGACCCCGATCACCCGCTCAAAGCCGGTCCAGGTTTACGTTCTCGCTTCATCCCTGCAACCCCTGCGCCAGCATCAGGAACCAGATCGCGACGGCGAGATACCAGATCGAGGTCGGGGACAGCTCCGGGTTGCCCCGGTCCACCCAGCCGAAGGTGCATCCTAGAGTGCCCGCAATCAAACTCACCACGTAGAGCGCGGCGGCGACGTAGGGTGCGAGGTCGATGGTCATGTCAAACCCTCCTCGTCGGCATACGCCCGATGTACTCCTCGACCGCGTCCACGAGCATCAACTCTCTCAGACGCTCCTGGTAGGTCGGGTGCTCGGACCAGCGTTTGTGGTAGGCCCTGGCGGCGCGCTCATACGTCTTTGCCGCGCTCATGGACGTGTAAACCATATTCGCCCCGGCAATGGCTCGCATCTTTTCGAGTTCAATGGTCATTTCGTCTTCTCCTTTTTCGCGGGCTTGCGCCTGGTCTCGACAACGCGGATCACGTCCTTCGCCACGTTGATCTCGATGGGACCGGCAATCGACATGACGGCGAGGACGGCAAGAATGTGCGCCGTCGTCTCGTACCCCGCCAGGTATGCGGCGAGCGCCACGCCTCCCCTGATACCGGTCCGCAGCAAGTATGCGGCTGGGAAGTACCTGGCGAGCACTGCGCCAAGTGAGACGGTCATTCGCCTGGCTCCTTCTCCGCAGGCGTCCACCCATGATGCGCGGCGATGTCCTCATTCAACTTGGCGATCTTTTCGTCCCACGCCTGTACGAGATCGTCCTGGCCGTTCGCCTGCGCATGATGCCTTTCGCTGTAGGCCGTAGAGCGTAGGTTCTCCAGCCTCCACAAGGTCGTATCGTTATTGCCGTTGGTCGGTGGTCCCGCTGCGACGCACATTCTCATTCTCCCTTGCGGTTGTAGAGACTAAGTTCATGTTGTGCTTCTTGAAGTCGACGCTCCAAGCGGTGAAGAACGTCCTCGTAGCGGTCAATGATGTGCGCCACGGCGGAAACGTCGATGACGACCGGATCGTAAACTCCGCGCAGATCGTCTCGCCGGTCCACGCCGTCCAATGAGATCACCCTCCGAAATTCGCAACCACCCTCCTCCAGAATTGTTCGCGTGACCTCGGCGTCTTTCGGCGAGAAAGCAACGACGGTGGTTCGATTGTCAGTCCCCGCCCCTAGTCGCGTAGTGCTCCCGGCTCTCCTAACCGTGACCGCCAAGCAATCGCGCAGCGCTCTAATGTCCCCCAGCGATACTGTTCCGTTCATCATCTATTCACTCCTTTTCTGTTGCTCAGTTCACTTCACCGCCCGCAGACGGACGACGTTGTCCAGGTGGTCCACCGCACCGCGCAGCTTCTCCACGTCGTTCTTCGCGTAGACCTTCTCAGTCGTCCGCGTCTCACGGTGGCCGAGTACGTCGCTGATCCGCGCCATGGGCTCGTCGCCGTTGTTCAGCCAGGTGGCCGCCGTGTGACGCAGGACGTGCGGCGTGACTTCCGCAGGATCGAGACCGGCACGCGCCACAGCGCCACGGAAGGACCGCTGGATGGTCGTCACAGGCTGGCCGCCGTACTCGACGCAGTATCCAGACACGGACGTTGAACGGGCCTCCAGGAGCGCCGCACGGACGCCTGTGGACATCGGAACGACGGCGCGGCCTTTCTTGTGGGCCTTGCTCATCGGGTCGAAGGTCGTCTCGTTGTAGTTGATCGTGCCCTTGTCGAAGTCCACGCGGTCCCATTGCAGGTCGAAGATCGCACCGCGACGCGCGCCAGTGCCGAGGGCCAGGATGACAAACAGCTTCGTGTGCGCTTCCGTGCAGGCGTCGAGGAGGCGTCCGGCTTCTTCCGGCGTCAGCCAACGGTCACGAGCTTCGCCCTGCTTAGGCTTCCAGATCGTGACCTCGTCGCGGAACATGCGCTTCTTCTTGCCGTAGCTCATGATCGTGGCCAGTCGGTTCAGCTCCGACCAGACTGTCCACGCCTTGCGTCCCAGCTCGAAGCGGTCCTCGGCGTAGGCCATGCAAAGCTCATCATCGATACTGAGAGGATCGAGCGCGCCGAAGTACGGGGCGAGTGCCTTCCAGTGACACTTCATGGCGGCGATGGAGTGATCCGACTTCTTCTCGGCGATCTTGAGTGCCAGGTACTTTTGCCAAATGTCCTCGCACGTCACGCCATCGACGGCCTGCGTCACGCGCTCGCGGCCCTTCACCCAATCAATTAGTGCAGTACGCGCTTCCGCTTCTGGTTGGCGCGGAACTCCGAGGCGAACGCGGTGCCTGCCCGCTTCATCCGTCCATATGGCACAGGCTTCACCGTGGAGCCCGCCGAGGGTGTAGTCGCCGTATTGGAATGCCGATCTAGCCATTGATCCAGTTCCTTTGCTGTGATGATCCATGACCGCCCGAGCTTCGCGCCTATCAAGTCTTTGTCCCGAAGCGCCTGGCGTATGCGGCGAACGTTGATGCCAGTCGCTTCGGAAAGTAGTGCAGGCGTGTAGGCCGGGCGGATGTACGTTTTTTCGTTCATGTGCTTGTCCTCAGTCATATACGTTTAAACGTAGCGCCCGTCAATAGGTAATCGCCTAGATCGTCACCTATTGTTTTGTCAGTGCTTGCCGACGATGCGCTGCATGAGCTTGCCGCAAACCGTGTCATCCAGCGGCCTATCGTGGAGGATGCTCTCCAGGATCGTGCCGAGAAGGAGGCCGGTGAACGCCAGGCCGAGGCCCATGTACGTCAGCGTGGCGAGTAGGGCTATCGCGCTCATTTCTCGTCCTCCTGTATGTTCACGCGGCCAGGCTTGAAGATCGAACGGTTGATCGCCATGAACGCTTGCTCCAGTTGCGTGCGCCCGATGGCAAGCCAACGCTGGTCGATGTAGAAACTGTCCTGCAAATCATCGAGCTTGCGAAGGATGCGCTCCTCGTCGTCCTTGAAGCCGTTCACGCGCACGACATTGCTAAGAGACTGCGCGGAGTAGCCTTTGACGGGGAGAGGTTTGTGCTGCACACTTTCCGTCGCCTTCAACATCACGACGTACCTCTTTGCGTCCTCCAACGTCGCGCGCTCGACTAGAAGCTCGCTGCCTTCGAAGACGCCGAACTGGCCGCTGTACGCCATCTGTTTGATCGTGTACTTGCCTTCTTCGAGTACCGTAGTGTTTTGAGCGCTCATTTCTCCACTCCTGTTTCGAGGCGGTCTGCCACCAGCATCGCGTAGCCAACAATATCATGCCAGCTATCGTGGTAGTTCGGGTCGCCGTTGAGGATGCGTCCGATCTTGTGTGCGATCATCTCCAGGGCTTCCTTCTGGTCGTTGGCCAGCGATCCCCACTTAGGCGACGCCATCATGTCGTGCTTGAGGTTTTGCGTGATGTCGGCGTGTCCGGTGAACGATCCGTACCTCTTGCCTCGTTCGTCCAGTGTGGCGTCGATGGCGGTGGTCTCGGCTTTCTTCTTCGCGCGTGTCATGTCGGCCAGCTCCTCGAATGTTTTCAGGTTCTCGAACGTGATCTCAGTCCCTTCCGGTAGGTCGTGACCAGTGATCCGCTCGTAGTCGTCTCGTGCTTTCGCCATCAGTCGCCGTCCTCCACGATGTCTTGGCGCGTCAGCTTGGACATAGCCTTGCCCTTGAAATTCATTGCGATGAGTTCCCGGTAGCGGGTCAGGAACATCTCTCTCGCGGCGCGAGCGGGCACTGGCGTTATGACCGTATGGTGTGGACCGCACGGGAGCATTTCCCACTCACGGTCGCACGAGCGCATCACGTCCCGCTTCTCGGTCGCCGACGCCACCCAATCGGCTTTCTTGATGAGCGCTGCGATGTCAGGAGGAACTGGCCACTCGACGCCGAAGACCTTGAACAGTGCCTCATCCGCGCGCTCTGCAATGTGCTCGTACCAATCACGAACCGCAGGAGGCATGGACTTCTTCATCGGCCAGTTGACATCGCTGACGACCGTCTCGTGCACGTCATGGAGAAGTCCGTACAACGCCGTCCGCGTGTCCAGGTCGAGGAGCTTCGACACGAAGACGCTGTGCTGGGCGACGGAGATCGGCGTCCTTGCGTGTCCCGTGTACCTGTTGAGATGCGCGAGTGCGTGGGCCACTTCCTCGACCGTGATCTTTCCAGGATCAGCCGACCCAATCTCGTAGTGAGTGCTGCCGTACTGCATCCAGTATGGCGACGCGGGCTTCTCGAACTTGATCTCAGTCATCACATCCCTCCAGTCATTGAAGCCTGCGCCAGCATCACGCCAACCGGCTTGCCGACCAGCGTCCACAGGGCCGCCCCAACGATTGCCGCCTGGCACCACCACGCCACGTCGCGCGCCACGCTGTAGACCGTGTGTACCTCGGCGACGGGCGTGTACGTTTTCACGTAGTCTGCGGGCGCAGGAACGACGGGTGCGGCGACGTTGATGTAGACGCCGCCTGCCTCTCGGATCGGAGCGCCTGCAAATGCAACATCCTTCGCCACTTCTTTCGAGGCTTCCTTGGTGGACGCGGGCTCACTCGTTTCGGCTTTCTTTTCCGCTGCATTCTTGTCCTCCCTGATCCGATCCGTGATAGCCGTCTTCAATTCATCGAAAGTCAGCTTGTCGAAATTCGGAATGTCGAGGGCCTTAGCCTTCTTCACAGCCCACGGAGGATGTTCGAACGTCTTTCCGCCCGACGCGGTCGCGCCCGTCTTCTTCTTCGCGTTGTAGCCTGCCATTGTCTTACTCTCCTGTGTTGTCGTCATCAGCATCATCGTCCTCAACATCTGAGAACGTGTCTTCACGCAACGCGGTAATCCACGCTTGCACGTCCGGCGTCCTGGCGAACCAGGTGTCGGTATCAGTGCGCAAACGGTACTTCCAGATCACGGCCTTCTGCGCCGCGACATCTGATGGCGTGGCCGGGAACCAGTGAAGGATTGCCAGGTGTCCAGGATTGCCGAACTGAACCAGCTTGAGGAGGTCGCCAGGACCGTGCAGCGGTGCCCATCCCACGTACAGTTGCTCATCGTCTCCGAGCTGATCGCCGATGATGACCATATAGCCTGGTTGATCGGGTGTAGGACGCATCAAAAGAAGACGACCGGCTCCGAGTTGCGCCTTCGCGTCCTTGTCGTTCGGAACCGCGCGCAGCAAAGCGAACGCCTCTGTCACGTCCTGGACCGTCATCAGCTTTTTCCCGAACACGTCACGATAGCATCCGTGCGTCTCCAGGAAGTCCTCGAACCTAGCCTTCCCAGGCGCGTGACCCTTCGGGAACTTGGCAAGGACTTGCTCCACCGTGAACAACTCGCCAATCGGGTTTAGATCATCCGGCAGCATGGCTCAGTCCTATCTTTTCTTTGATGTCACGCACGTCGCGCAGAAGCGCTTCCAATAGCTCGGTCGGCACGGCGGCGGCGGTTTGAAGGGCCATGTACCCGTGTAGTCCGACGACCTTGTAAGGGCCGGGCTCGGGCAGAAGGTGCGGCGGCGGGATTGTGACATCGCGGAAGTGCCTTCCCCAGCGCCCCGAGTGGTTCACGATCTCGTTCACGCGCGCCTGGTTGATGCCGAAGAACGTGGCGATGTCCATTTGCCGGTCGCCGCGCTGGTGCATGCCCTTGATCTGGCCCGCCTGCGCGAACGAGATTGGAATGGGCTTTAGCAGATTACTCCGCCGCATCAAGCACGGCCTCCTGGACCAGCTCAGACGGGTGCGAGAGGATGTCTTCGTGCTTCATGTCCTTCACGTCCCTCGCCGTGGACCGTATCTGTCCGGCGTAGTTGATGTACTCCAGGCGGAGCATAGGGTCGTCCAACTTCTTGTTGCCCAACTCCACCAGTTTGTCGGCAGCAACATTGAGTATGCGCACAACTTGCGCGCGAAACAGTGCAAACTCATCCACGGGTGTATCGACCATATCCATCTCTCCTACGGGTTATCGCACCATTCAGGTTACGCTAAAACGTATGCACCCGTCAACCATTTAAGCGTGAAGTACAGACCTCGTGCGATTACTTGGCGGAGCGGTGACGGAGAAAGAATACAGCGGGGCAAGCGATTTCTACTTGCACCCGCCTGTTAAGGTCTTCACTCGATGGTCTTTTATTCTCTAGAGTACCGCCCGATAACCAGGCCCAAGACCTCGCCGTCCAGCTTCTTGCCGTCCATTGCGCGGACCTCAACCTGATTGCCGTCCGCCCGGTGCACGACGCCTACCACGACCTCGGCCAGGCCAACCTCGGGCTTGCGTACTTTGAAGGCAACCCTCTTTCCTTGCATGTCCGCCATGCTCACCGCGCTCGGCTTGACGCAATGTAACTGACTGCCGAGGACGTAGGTGCGGGAGGCATGGCCGTCAGCTACCAGGACAGTGAATTGGTCCTCTGCCCGGTAGTCGTTCGCCGCCGTGATATTGCCGATCCCGAAGGACCGCTCGTCTATCGTCTCCTCGTCCATGTATACCCCTCGCTCCGCCCGGTACAGCACTGTCAACAGGTGCACGCCATGCGCCCCCTGTGAGAAGATCGGGGAGACCAGGGCTTGAGTAAACCCGTGATCGCCGCCCGCAGACGCCAACAGACGCCGCGCCGCATCTCCAGAAGCCCGTGGCATGGCCGCGAGCGGGATGAGGTCGTCTTCTGAAATTGGAGGATTACCTCTCCCAACGAAAAAGCGAAGCAGTTTTTCAATCACAACCGCACGAATTTTACCGGACCCGTGCTGAACCGGGCTCTCGTAACGCTGGTAGGTAGACAAGCCCGAGCCTTTCGTCGCCCCGGCGTAGGCCAGATAATCGGCGGTTTGCTGCATGGTAAAGCCCGCGCGCTCGCGTAGTCTCTTAAGCCTGATGGCGGGCGTCTTCTCTAGCTTTGTACGTGTCTCCGTAGCATCGCCGTCCACAGAAAATTGCGTCTCTACCAGCGTGTCGCCAACAATCTTCCGCGTCGTTTTCGCCTTGTTCTTAGGTGATTTCCTAGTCGCGGACTTCTTAGCTGGGGGTGCCATCGTGCTCATCTCACATTCCTACATCTTGTGTGGACCGCCATCCAAGTACGCTTCTAGAACACAAGATGTACGTTTTCAAGTAATTTCTTCGGGTGACATCGGGTACGTTTTCCGGTATGATTAACGATCCACAGCCAGCCACGAGAACCAGCGCCACATGACCCTAGCCTCTATTGATCCCGGAGTGACCGGCGCTGTTGCGACGATAGACGTGGAGCGCTCGACGGTCCAGATATTTGACATGCCGGTCGTTAAGGAAGGGAAAAGAAGCGTAGTGGATACGCGCGCGCTGGGACACTTACTTCGGGCGGTCGGGACAACGGAAGTGGTGCTGGAGCACGTCCAGTACATGCGCGGCGACGGGCCTATGGGCGCGTTCAGCTTTGGCGATGTATTCGGGAGCATCAAGGGCGTGGTCGGCGCGCTCGATCTGCCGTTGACGCTGGTCCGGCCTCAGGTGTGGAAGCGGGCGCTCGGACTGATTGGACTATCCAAGGAAGCGTCGTATAACCTGGCGCTGAAACTGTTTCCGGCAGCGGGCGGAGTGTTGGTAGGGCCTCGGGGCGGTTTGAAGATCGACCGAGCCGAGGCCCTACTGATAGCTCACTGGTTCATGTCAACCGGACATGCGGGCTCTTATAGTCGGAAAGGATTGCGTGACCCTTCTCCCGCGTCCGCTCCCAAAAAGCCAACCCGAGCTGGTTCAGCCCGACGCCGCCGTAAGACTGAACGGTCCGTGCCTTCCCCTGCGTCTCGATCACCACGTCCGGGTGCACGTCGGAAACGGTCTTCTGTAGCGCCTGCGATATGACCTTCATACTGGTCCGCGTCTGGAGATGCTGGTCAGCCGCGAACTCCGCACAAACCGCAGTGATGACCGGCGCTGGCAAGGCGATGCGTGGTTGCGTCTCCGTGCACTCGATGAGGAACGAGTAGATCGGGTCGTTGCGGGCGCGGAACAAAGACTTGGCCTCGACCAGCTCCTTTGGGATTGAGAACTCTCCCCGGTCGCTCGCCGCGATGAAGCCCCGAAGCGCCCAATTGAGGATGCCGGGGAACTCCTTATCCTTCTTGAGCAACGTGAGAGGAGCCAGGCCGCGCAGGTCTCGCTTCTGATCCTTGCGCGTGAACTGCCGGAAGAACTGCACGACGACCAGGCGCTCATAAACGGCGTCGGTCGTGTCCGGTATCTGAGGCAGGTGGTTGGTCGTGAACAGAACGCCGCCACCAAACCGGATTGTGATATGCGACTGGAACTTGCGGTTCACCGTCATGGCGTCCTGCGTTATCATCGCCTTCACGAGCTTCGGGTTTGCGACCGTGCCTTCCTCGATTGCGTCGTCTGAGATGACCGCCTGGACGTTGAGAAGCATCGACTTGCCGAACTCCGTTCCCAGCTCCCCGAGATCAGGCGAGATGATGTTGGCCTTGCCGTACAGCTCCGTGACGACCTCGGCGAACGTGGACTTGCCGGTGCGCGTCGGGCCTACCAGGATCAGCCCCTTTTTCAGCTCTCGGTTACGCTTGGCCAGCGCCCCAACAATGTTGATGCCGGTCCACTCCTGTAAGAACTGCGCCATGGACTGAATGTCTTGCTGCGTCCGGTGCGGGTCTTCGAGCATGCGCAAGAGCATCGCCTCCCACGCGGGACACGTTGCCGATGGGTCGTACTCGATACCCGCGCGCCTGGTCGTGTAGTGATCGGGCGACCAGGCCACCAGCTCTGGCATGCCGTCATCGTCTTCGCTGTCCAGGTCGATGCTTCCGTTCGGGCAGGCGATGTACGGCAGCTTGTCCATCTCCACACCTGAGACCGTGCAGTACGCCTCAATAGTCTTGATGAGTGGAACCACCGACTTGCCGTACTCGACGCCACAGTCCTCACACGCCCGGTACATGGCATGGTGGAACCAGTTGTTCTCCTCGCTCTCCGCGTCCACGATGTCCCACGCGCCGTCGCGGTAGACGTACAGCTTGCGGTCGGTGAAGATGAGGCGCTTGTCCTCGTCTCCAAGTCTCTCACACATGAGGCTCGCCACGCCCGTTAGTTTCAGTTTGTCATTGCTCATTTGCTTTTGCTTCCTTAGCGAGGCGTCTTTTCTCGGCGGCGCGTTGCTTCTCCATGAAGTCCCATTTCGGAACCCAACGGTCTAGCTTGTCTTTGATCTTCCGCGCCTCCTCGTCCATGTCCCAATGCTCGTTCGGCGCGTCACGTCGCTTGATGTCCATCGTCTTCCGAAGAACGCGCTCCACGATCACGTCGTCATTGTCCTTGTTGTAGGAGTAAAGGATCGCGGTCGCTCGAAGCTGCGCGTCGTCCAGGCCGATGAACGGATACCCTCCGCCGAGCCTGGTGCCCTCCCACATGCCGTCATACCGCTTCTGCCACCCGCGCCCGGTCTCCTCCCAATTCAGCTCCAGGGCGCGCTTGTGATCGAGGCCGTTCTCCACCCTCTGTGGCAGCTCGTCCTTTGTCACGAAGCCCGCAGGCCCGAGGTAAAGGTCGAACTCCGCAATCATGTCGGCCAGGTCGGACAGTGCGTGCCGATGCCAGTGGTAGCACCAGATTATGCGCGCCATCTTGCCCGAACGAGCGTTGAAGCTGCCGGGCAGGCGCAGAACGCGCGAGACATCCCACACCATGTCGGAGCCCATGTGTCCCTGGAACATTTTGCAGACGGTCTCGAACTTCTTGACGGCGGCGTGCCACTCCTCCTCGCTCTCAACGTTCGTTAGGTCGTGCGGCGTGTCGAGGAACCAGTATGCGTGCAGCCCGCCTCCCGAGTGAACCAGTGCGGAAGGCTGGAGCATCCCCGGCAATGCGTCGAACGCGCGAACGGTGGTCTCGAACGACCAGCCAAGCGCGCTCAGTTTGTTGATGTCGATGTCCGCCCACAGCGCTGGGACGCTGGCGACGTTCTCCTTCTTGCCGTTCGTGCGCGATGTCCGCTTGCCGACACCGAAGTAGATCGCATTCTTCTGCGCCCGAGCACCGTGCCGATCGTTCAACTTCTCGACCGTGGCGAATGTGTTGCAGAACTCGCGGGTAACAATGTCGCCGTCATGATCTTTCACGCGGACCTCGACCAGGCCGCCAGTCTCGCCGTAGAGCGCGGAAAGGAACCGCGTGGCCTCTCCTACTTGTCTCTTTGCCATCGTATCTCTCCTGTGTGATATAGAAGGCGGGCACTCATTGGGGTAAGCACCCGCCCTCGTTGCGCTCATTCACTCATGTTACAGGAGACGGCCTTAGTCGAAGCGTCCGGCCCGCTTCTTGCCGGTGCGCGATGCTGCCTTCGGAGCGGCTTTCGCGGCCTTCTTGGTGGGCTTCACTTCTTCTTCGTCCTCATCTTCGTCGTCAAACTCGCCTTCGGCATCGACTTCGGCTTCTTCGTCCTCATCGATCTCAGGTTCGTCATCCTCCACCACCGACTTCTTAGCCTTGCGAGGAGTAGCCTTCGGTCCGGCCAGCTTCTTGGGCGCATCGTCATCCTCCTCCTGGATAGCCGCATCGTCACCGCCGCCGAACAGATTGCTCGGGTCGTCGTCCTTCGTGGCCTTCTCCCAGCCCACGATGGCCGTCTTCATCACGTCGAACTTCTCGCCGTCCTTGTTCTCAGCTTTGCCTGCCGTGAACTCGACCAGCGGGAGCATGCCGGGCTTGCGCCGAGCTTCGAGGATGATGTCCTTGAGGAGGCCCGAGAACGCGATCCGCTTGGAGATCGTGTCTGCCGTGAAGTAGAACAGTTCGCCCTTCTTCGTGCGTGCCATGAGGACCAGGCACTCCTTCCACGGGTCTTCCGGCTGGCCCTTCGTAGAGCCGAACTTGCCGAGAGGCCACTCGGACTTGTCGTTGTCGCCCATCTCCTCGCGGTCCGGCAGGGTCTCGTTGGCGGCGATCATTGCGGCAGCGCCGTACTCCATGTACTTGCCGTTGAACTTGCGCCAGGTCTTCGTGGCGTAGGGGAAGTTGACGACCAGGCGCAAGCTCGCCAGTTCTTCCTTATCCGTGCCGTAGCCGACCACGAAAACGCCCTGCTTGAAGGCGATCTCAGTGCCCGCGAAGATACCGCCCTTCACCGCGCCTTCCCGCTCCAGTGCGGCTTCGTAGGCGTCGTAGTCGAGCTTGCTCGGGTCGAAGTTGATGACCGGCGACTTCGAGCGTGAGACAGTCAATGCGTTAGTCATGTGTGGGTAATCCCTCTTTTGTGATTACGTTAAAACGTACTCGTTACGCGGCGTTATCCGAACTCAAGAACTCCACATTAAGCCGCTCGGATGGACGGCCTTCTGAGGCAAACTGCGCGATGTCGATGCCTGCGGCGGTCAACGCCTTCTTCATCTTGTCGGCAGAATAGGTGACGCGGCCCTTCACTTGTGACCACGAGATATTTGCGATGTCGGTCTGCACGAACCGGACGGACGCGGCGGCCAGTGTCTCCTTGATCTCGCTCTCAATCGTCTTGACCCTAAGCGACGCCTGGTCGAGCGCGGTCTTCGCTTCCTGGAGCATCCCGGTCAGGGTGCGGACCTTCTTGATGACCGGCGTATCCGCATCCTTGGCCGTCTTCGGGACCATTGCGGAGTAGCCGAGACAGCGTGACGAGAACTCGCAATACCGGCAGTCCTTGCCGCCGCCGATTTTGCCCTCGGGGCGTACCAGTTCAGGATCGGTCTTCATGATCCACTTGGCACGGGTGAGCTGGCCGTCGTAGCCGTCCTTGTCGAACGCTACGATGAAAACTTTGATGTCCGAATAGTCCGACGCATTCATGTAGATGAGCGCGGCGTAGTTCGGCTGGTGACGGCGCGTAATGAACTTGCCCCGCGTCTTGCCGGTCTTCTTGTTCTTGACGAAGACCTCCTCCTCGAACTCCGTGTCGCGTACCAGGCCGAGACCGTAGTTGCACTGATCTACGTGAGGAGGCTTGGGGAGCGAGTGATCGCCGACGCGCGGATCAATCGACTTCATCTCGACGTAGATGCACGCCTCATCCTCGTGGCCCGATCCATTCGTGATGTCGGGAACGCCGTACTTGGCGAGGCAATCATGCGGCATATTAACGGCCAGGCCGTCCGGCGTCGCGGAAGCGAAGCGCTCCTCGTCCACGATACGCATCTGATCGTTCTGTCCCGCCCACATGAGCGTGCCGCCCGCCGCATCCACCGCCTTAGTGACGACCGGTACGAGCGCGTTGTCTTCCATCACGTCGCCGCGAAACGCGAAGCCGCCCGTGTCGGTATATCCGTCGTCCGCTGGAACCAGGTGCTTACGGTACGAGACCTTACGTGCGCAGTCCCCGATCTCAGACGCGCCGACCGTCAGCTCGCGACCGCCGGCAAATCCGGTACGCATGTCGGTAACAACGGTGTCGAATGCTTTCTTGAAGTCCATGTCTTCTCCTGTGTGTCAGTGACGGTAACAGTTGTCGCAGTCGTGCGGTCCGTAGACGGTGAGAGGAAGCATGATCCGAGTGTCGGCGTCGTACCCGCGCACGTCCATCCACCGGAACATTCGGCCCATCTCAATCCGTCCGATGTCGGTGAGACTGTGGGCGAAAGGCTTATACGCATCGCGCACCGCCTCCCTCTGCGCCCGGGTGAGCCTGCGTTGCCAGACCAGCCGCGCACCTCCCTCCTCAAATAGAATATCCATCTTCACTTCTGTCTCTCCTTCCTGTTGACCTTATTTCGCGGCGTACCAGTTGTCTCCGATTGCTGCGGGTGCGGTGATAGGGATTGTCCAATCGACCAGGTGGTCCGCCGCAGTGACCATGCCTTGCGTGACGATCTCAGCGGCGCGTTCAGCGTGCGCGTCCGTCGCTTCGATCAGCAATTCGTCGTGAACCGAGAGAACGAGCCGCGCGTCGAGGTCTTCGGCCTCCAGGAATTTGGTCACGCGCGGCATAGCAAGACGCATCAGATCGGCGGCGCTTCCCTGGACGGTGTAGTTGACGGCCTGGCGCTCTGCCATCCCCGTGCCCATGCGATCCCGGCGCTTCTCCAGGTCGAGGACACGTCCGAACATGGTGACGACCTGGCGCGACCGCAGGCCCTCTTTCTTCTGCACTTCGATCCAGTCCTCAACGACCGGCATCTCCGCGAAATATCGATCCATGAAGTCTTGCGCGACCTCGGGATGCACCTTGAGCTGTTTGCCGAGGCCGATGCACGAGATGCCGTAGATGAGCCCGAACGAAACGCGCTTGGCCGCCGTGCGTAGCTCCTTCCACTTCACCTTCCCGACGCTCTGTTCTGTCACGCCGAACACTCTCGTAGCGACCTCTGAGTGCACGTCGCGACCAGCGCGGAAGGCTTCCAGTAGGACGGGCTCCTGGCTCAGGTGCGCGAGAATTTTCAATTCGATGTTGTCATAGTCGGCGACCACGAGCTTGTGGCCTGGTGGTGCGATGAACACGCGCCGAACTTCGACGCCTCGCTCGCCAGACGACGCGCCCGGTATATTCTGTAGGTTCGGGCCAGACGAGGACAGTCGCGCAGTGACGGTGCTCGTTAAATTCAGGTTCGAGTGCACGCGACCGGTATCTTTATTGAACACGACCGGCAGAGGGGCGGCGTCCTTTCGCTTTGGCGTGGCCGTGAGGTAGGTGCCGACCAGCTTGTCATAGGTCTTGTATTCGAGGATCGCCGGGATTGCCGGGTGCTCAAGCTCATAGGCGGCAAGGGTCGCAGCGTCGGTCGCTCCGTTGCCGGACTTGGTCGTCTCCGTGATGGTCAGGCCGAGCCCGCCGTTCTCCCGCGTGCCGTACAAAAATGCTTGCAATTGGGCCGATGAATTTAGGTTCAGGCCGGGCTTGTGCTTTTCCACGACCGCCGACGCCTCATCCATTTTCGCCTGCCACAGGGCCTCCAGCTCGCCACAACGAGCCACGTCCACAGCGATGCCGTTGAACTTCATGTCAGCCATGGCGTGCACCAGGTTGCGGTCGATCCCGCGCCAGACGTGCCACAGGTCGCGGTCCTTCAACTTCCTGCGGAGCTTACGCCACAGTCGGAACGTGATCTCCGTGTCCTCGGCGGCGTAGAAGGTCGCGTGATCGAGACGCACATCGGCGAAGTTCTCCATGCCGAGGAGAGGATCGGAGATCACCACGTCGTCAAACCGGCTTGTGTCGATCCCAAGGAAGCGGTCTGCCATGGCGTCCATCCCATGAATGCCGACCTTGGGCTTCAACAGGAAAGACATCAGCATCGTGTCATCGACGTTGGCGAAGTGAACGCCGTAGCGCTTGAGGACCACCAGGTCGTAGACCGCGTTCTGGAGTATCTTCACCTTCTTCGGGTCTTCGGTGAGCGGTGCTATCGTGTCGAGCACCAGGTCGATGTCGAGGTTCTTCCCGCCGTGCACCAGGCCGCGCTTCGAGTGTCCGACCGGAATGTAGGCCGACCTGAACTCTCCGCACTCCCAAACCGTGATCGATACGCCGACCAGCTCGCACGTCATGCTGTTGACGCCAGTGGTCTCCGTGTCGATGGCAAAGCCCTGGAGAGTGCGGAGCTTCTTAGCCCACGCCTTGAGCTGTTTCGGCGTCTGGATTAGTTCAAAGCGCATTCGGTGCTGGCCTTTCGTGAAGAACGCTTACAAGCTGTGAATTTCAGTGCCGGGGATGGCAGCATTGGCGCAATCGCATGATCTCGCTCGCGCAGCGCACTTCATGTCTGCCTATCTCGACGCCCCGGCCCGCCGCTGGAAACACGCGCGAGCGAAACTTATACGCTAAAACGTAGCGGCTAGGCGTCGATAGGATCGCGGAAGTCGATGAACACGGGGAAGCGCGGCACGCCGTCTTTCGTCAACTCCTGGTACTTGAACTTGACCAAGCCTCTGCCGGGGAACGACTTGCCTGCGGCGTGCCAGGCGTCCCAAAGCTCTTGACGCTGCGCCGCCGTGAAGCCGGTCCCGATCTCGAACTGAACTGGCGAATTTGTAATTCCGTCCACGTTCGAGACGCGATCAATCTCACAAACGAGCGCGCCGAGCGTACCCTTGCCGACCTTGCCTTCCTTGGACGACGAACGCTTCGTGCGCCCAAGCTCGTCCTTCGTGGCATCGTTCGTGTTGTGCATCTCCTCGACAACGCCGACGACTGCGGCTTCGGCATCCTCCCAGCGTTTGACTTTGAGCAGCCCGCCCTCCTTCGGCGTCGAGCGACCGTACTTGTAAGGCCCGTTCGGATGTCGGAGCATGACGCCCTCGTATCCGGCCTGGACGAACCGCTCCTCGTACATTTTGAGCTTGGCCAGGTTGCGGACCATGATGTGCGGGACGATGGTCAGGCATTCGCGGACTTCTTTGTCAGTGATGCTCTCAACAATCTCCGCCGCCTCTTTCAGCCGTTCCAGGAAGCCCCGGAAGGGTCGGTCAATGTAGTCGAAGATGTGGAACTTGAACGACGGCTTACCCGCGCGTGCCATCACACCGGACGCCGTTGCTTGCATCACACCCTTGTCCGTGGCGTTGCCGCAGATCAGCTCGCCGTCGAGGCCAGGCGGCAAGCCTGCAAGCATGTCCTGGATGTGCTCGTTCGGGATAGGTTTGAGGTTGCGCGAGACAAGTCCGCCGTCCCGCATGATGGCGCGGATGCCATCCAACTTCGGCGAGAGCAAGACGGGCAGGCCGATCTTCGAGAGGTCAGTCGGCGCTTTGCCTGAAAGCATCGGTTTAAAAAGCATTATTCGTCGTCCTTTGCGTTGAAGGTGGAGATGATGAGAGCGACCGGGAAGACGACGAACGTCAGGATCACTCCGACAATCAGCGTCGTGGCGTAGGCGTAGTGAATGATCTCGGCGGCGATGCTCATTGCGTAGGTGCTCCTAAGTCCATGAGGGGCGGCGGGGACCACCAGCTCGTCGGTGCCCAAATTCCGGGGAACTTCGTGAGATACTGACACTCTACTGCGCCTACGTTAAAGCGTACCTTGAGGCCGTACAAAGTACCGAAGACGCGGCCTGTGATCTGACACTTGTTGTAGGCTCGCTCGACCTCGGCGGCGCGCAATTCGAGTACGACGGGCGGGACCATGAAGTCGGCAGGCGGGAGGTCGGGAGCGATCAGCATGTCAGTCAATCCCTCGCCGTCACGATGAACGCCCAAACCAACACGCCGCTGATTGCAAGGCCGGTCGTGTATCCCGCCCATAACGCGGGCCAGGCCAGCATCGGGTGCGCGGTCACATACTCTGCTACTAAGTCCATACTAGGTACTCCACTTTGATGATGCCCTTGCGGGCCGGGGTAATCGAAGGCGGCGAGGTCATGTTGCGAGAGCATTGATCCGCCTCTGAATGAATGCGCCGAGGGCGTGGCACGCAAAGAAGACGCCGAGCGGGAGCCAGAACAACGTGCCCACGCCGACGACCAGTGCGGCCATGGCGTAGTTCATCTCGCCCTTGTCCCTGCCGAAGTCAGCCTCCCGGACGGCTCCGAGGACGGTCGACGACAAGACAAACCCGACGAGGAGGTAAGCGGCGATGAGTTCAATCATACCGCTTTCTCCTTCTCGTCGCCGAAGATGGCCGCGACGGTCAGGTCAATCTTGCTACCGTCAAGGTTGTAGCGCCACGCCACCTCTTGTAGTCCGGCCCGCATGGCCTCGGGAGAACCCCAGCTATCGTGCCTGTCGTGCGTCATTTGAAGCGCCGTCAATAAACCCCCGTGTTTACGCATCCATTCGGGAAGTGCCGGGAACTCCGCTAGCAATGTTCCGACTGTCTCGTTTTCCATGGTCGGGACGTACAGTTCGTCGGGTATGAGGCACCCAACTGCGCATTTGAGGCCCGTCTGGCTCCTGTAGACACACGACGACCCTTGTACGGATCTCTTCTTCTGTTTCGCCAGGTGGTCGAGCACCGTGTCGAAGATTTCTTGCTCGTTCATGCTGCTTTCCTCTCGTCCACCATTCCGTCAACAACGCCGACGCGCTGCGCCAGGGTTTGCAAGTTCCTAAAGCCCTTGAGCACTGGATCGCTGCGAAGCTCCTTCTCGACATCGCGCCAGGACATCCCGGCATGGTCTCGGAAGGCGTGCTCGATGATCTGTTGCGCCTGTACGGCCTTGTTGGACATCATCCGCAACGCACGCTTCTGCGCGCCACGGTTGGCCTTGAGCGGGTGACGGCGTCGCCTCTTGGAGCGCTTGTTGTGCTGCGCCTCCTGTTGCTGTTGAGCGAGTAGAAGGAGGGCAATGTTCGTGCCGTCGATCCGTAGAACACCGGTGCGTATAGCGCCATTGCCTAGAACGATGGTCATGCCAACCGCCCTCCTTCGCCGTGCTCGGACGAGCCCCCGCTGCCGAGTGGTGGTAGATGTGTCGCCGCGATGAACGCGATTGCAGGCCCCAAGGCCATGAGCTGCCCGTGAAGGACTGGAAGCTGGTAGTCGGGCAGGCGGTGTGACGCCGCGTTCAGCTCCTCTAGCATGGCAATCATGCGCTCCGTCGTGGCGCGGACGTGAACGCGCTGATGTTCTTCAAGCGTCTTGATGACAGTCGGCGGCGGCGTGTTGGCGTTGCCTGGAGGCGGGAACGTGAGGACGTTGTCAGGCATCGACGCGGCCTCCTTGTGAGAGTGCGTACTTGGCCTGGACTTCTCGGGCTTGGCGGACGGCTCCGAGGATTTTGCGGAGAAGGACGCAGCCAATCTCGCGACTGTCTGCCGTACCGGTGAGAGCTGCCTCGTCAACCACTTGGTCGATCTCTTTGACCAGCGCGTCGCGGAGATTGCCAAGGCGCTCGCCGCCAGGCTTAGGCGAATTCTTGTGTTTGTCAGCGTGCATGTCAGTTGTTTCATCCTCTTGCGATCTCAGGTTGGCGGGCCTGGTACTTCTGCGCCAGGCTCCTCGCTTCAACTTCGGTGAACGTGGTCGCGGCGGAGCGCTTGGGCGTCCAGGACATCGCGGAACAGTGCCAACGCGCCCATACCCGCGTACCGGTCTTGTCGAGGCGGGAGAAGACGTACTCGCGTCGCGTGTGCGGGTGGTTGCCGGTCTTAATGGCCAACAGCATTATGCGTGCTCCTCAGTGCGCGTGTTCATACCTGTGATGACGCCTCTGGCCTTATGAGCGGCCTGCCAAGCGCCTTGCTGTCCGACGACGGTCCAGTACCAGGAGCCAAGGATCAGACGCTCCCGGCAATCCTTTGTGCTGGCGACCAGGTGCGTAGACTTGCCGAGCCGGTCTTCTTCGACGGTGATCTCTGCGCGTTTCATCTGCGTGAAGCTCCTATCTCTCGGCAAGTCTACGTTGCGTTTACGTTTTAGCGTAGTTGTCAGTCGCGCTCTTTGTCGTCCGGTGCATCGCCGCACCGGTTCTTCCAGGACGAGTGGGCGAGGCGTTTTGCCGCGTCGCTTGCGTTGGCGTATAGGAGGTCGGACAGGAGGAGTGCGGCTTCCTGAACGGTCTCCGCGAACGCAGCCTGCGCGATTGCCGCTAGCTGGTAGGACGCGGGATCGACGTATTTATCGGCCTCCTCCTTGTCAGCGGTCGTGAACGTCATACCGACGCGCGTTGTGTTTGCTTCGTCGTAGTAGCTGGCGTCGGACGGGTTGATCTCCACGGCGTTCGGGTTATTGGCGAGCGCGGCGGCGAGTGCGGCAGCGGCTTCGGCCTCGGCGATGAGGTTGCGAACGTCCCGGCTGGCATCGGCGATGGCTTCGGCAGTGGTCATGTCCTTGATCTTCTTCGTGAGGTGCTTATGTTTGACGGTCATCTTGGTCTTCTCCTGTGTAGCTGGTGCAATGGTTGAAGTGCTGGCGAGAAAGATCGGGGGACGCGCGAGATGGTCGAGATGAGTGCGCCCGTACAATGCGCCCGCTTGGTACTGGCGTTCAAATTCTTGGGCGATGGTCGGTGGCATGGGCCGGTATTCCTTCGCCAGGTAGTCCATGACCAGCCTCATTTCCGTGGCGGTCAGGCGCGGGTACGTGGTCAAGTTCCGTCTCCTCTGTGTTGATGGCGGCGGTAGTGAAAGCGTACCGTTCACGATACGTTAAAACGTAGGCAGGTGTCAATGCAAAACGGTTGGCTTGCCTTCGTCCGGCGTGCTCTCACTCGCCATGATTGTGCTGGCGTCCAGGGTCGCGCCGAGGGCCAACGCCCGCAACAGGTGGTACATTTCCAGCTTGTAACGCTCCTCGACGCCCGGCTGGTCCACTTGTCCGGTGAGATGCTGAACAGTCTTGAGGGCGCGGCGCATGTTGTTGACGGCCTTCTCCGCCTTAGAGTTGGCAGCATGCGCGGCGTACTTTCCTGGATCGGCTGCAACAGCGGCTCGGGCTCTTGCGGCGGCTTCCTTGGCCTGGCGAGCATGCTCACGAAGGACGGCCTTTTCGGCTTCCTCCATCCGTGCGGCGTCTTCTTCGTCGTGCTTCGTGGGCTCAGTCATTCCTTCATTCCTTCTGTGAAGTTGGAGCCTGGTTGTACGCTTAAACGTAGTCGGTGGTCAAGCTAAATCAAGAAAAAGTCTCAAGTCGTGATGATCGCACTCAAAAGTCACTTCGAAGTCCATCCATTGAACGCGGTTGCTTTTCTTGTGCTCGACCCGCCAAATGTAGTCGATGAACATGCCGAGAGCGGCCCGCTTGATCTCTTGTGGCGCGGTGTCGATGCCCAAGTGGATCGCTGCGTCGATGGCGTCCCAATCCACTTGGCCCCACGCCACAAGCTCTGCGTTCTTCTCGTTGTCGAGGAGCTTTTCCCATCGGCGCAGCGGCTCGCTCCCGGCTTTCAGCTCCTCTATACGTTGCTCGGCACGCTCCCTCATCTCACGGAGGAAGCGCGTCTCCTTCTCCTTCTCGACGGCCTGCTTTTCCTGGTGCGTCTGTGCCCTGGCTTGCTTGTTGCGGATTTTGGCGCTGCCACGATAGGCCGCTGTCACGCCCAAGGCACTCTCAAACCGGGCCAGGAAGTCGGTGCTCACAGGCGCTCCCTCATTCTCGTTTCCCGGATCAAAAGCTCGATGCGAAGACGTTCGATCACGTTCCCCACATGGTCGGTGCCCGGCGCGGTGGTGTAATTGATCTTCACGCCGTTCGCCAAGCAATTGTGGATGTCCGCCGCATTCATCTCGGCAACAGGGACGCCGTTGTACGTGTAGTCCTTCATTCCGCGTCCTCCAATTCATCCTTCTCAAAGAGGAGTTCTTCAAGCTGTTGGATGCGTGCCTCCATCTCGGCCTCGCGTTCCTCCAGTACCGCTATGCGCTTCCACAGGGCGGAGAGGGCAACATTGATCTGGCGCGGACTTCGTCGTTTTGGCGCTACGAGCATCAGTCCGCCCCTCCGCCATAGACGACGGCGTGCATGCGACTACTAATCTCCTCAAGATCAGCGCGAACGGCTAGGTCATCAGAGTATTCGATGAGGACTTCCACGAGCTGGAGCGCATCCTTGGCGCGTTCCCTCTGTGCGTCGCGGTAGAGCATAGCGGCTAAGTCGTCCGCCGCCTCCAGCTCCTCCAAGGTCGGCTCTTTGCGGTTCCTACGCCCCATCAGTCCGCCCCTCCCGTCCAACATTCCTCGATCTGGCCGCGCAGGGTCTCGATGGTCTTGTTCTGATCGCGGACCAGGTTGCGCAGCTCGTCCATCACTTCATAGACGCGATCCAGTTCGATCTTGACCTGGTGGGGCATGGGCTGCTTGGGAGTTGGACGGTTTGCAGCGTCGTCCTCCATTATGGCCAGGCGCACGGCCAGGTTGGCAATTTCGTCTTCGAGGCTGGAGATGATGCCTTGGTTTGATCGTCCGCTCATACCCCCTCCTCCGCCATGGCCGCTGCGATGTCGTCGTTGTAGATTGTCACGGACACACTGCGCAGGCGAGTACCTAAGTTGGAGCAAATCTTCGAGAGTTCGTGTATCTCCTGCGCGTCGAGCTGCGTCATGTCGCCGGCGTCTTCCATGAGTGCGGATAGTTCCTCGTAAGTGCGTAGGATGCGCTGTAGGGTACGCACGCGCTGCGCCTGGCGCTTCTCCCGCACTTGGTCAGTCCGAACACGGCGGGCACGCGCGGCACGCTGGACCTTGGCCCGATACTGATACCAGGTTTGCGCGACCATCTGCGCAAGCATCTTGGCCGCGTCCTTGACAGACCCATCACTAAGCCTATCAGCGACACGCTTCTCGAATGCCAGGTCCGCGCCGCGCACGTACTCGATGGCGTTCGCCAGTTCCTCGGGCTCGGGGAACGCAAAATAGTAGTTGGGGATGGGGTATTTCGTCTTCGACAGATCGACCGTTCGACCCGCAATTGAGATTTTCACGTTGAGCGTCCTTTCGTTGATACACGTTTTCACGTAGCTTCAAACGTAGACGTTTTCACGTAATCCGTCAATATGGCTTGGTCTTGTAAGTGCATGTGTAGGTGCATTACAAAGATACCCTCGAAAAATACTGGAAGGAATACAAGAGGTTGCGGCCATTTGGGGTGATTTGCGGCCACCGGGAGGCGGCAATTACGACCCCCCCCCCAAACCCAGTTAATACCTTTTTAGAAAAAGTATATATAGTATTTCTTAAAAGATATATTACCGGTTGGGGGGGGGGGTCGTAATTGGCGCGGTGGATGCAACTTGCCCTGGTGGCCGCGCACCTTCCTGGTGGCCGCGAACTGCCCTTGGTTGACACTGCACTCGTGGTCGTGGTACGTTTTAACGTAGCAATGCGCTTCCCCGGTCCTGTGCACTGGTGCTCCCGCGCTGATCCGTCTTCCCTCACATCCCTCCTCACCGCGAAGGAGCAATTCACAGGACCGCACGCACTATGCAGCAACATGCCTTCGATCAAACTCACGTCGTCTCGACCTCCGTCACTCACCGCGTTTCCGACCACGCCGCCTTGGCTCAATGGCTGGAGGAGCAACGTGAGGCGGTGCGTATGGCCGAGGACTATGAGCCTACCGATGCCGACGACTTCGAGCTGTCACTGGCGCGATGGTTGCGTGCCGTGCCTCGTGCGTGCTGGCCTATGGCCATGGCGTGGTTCCAGGCGATCCTCAAAATCAAACGAGACAAGCCATCGGCGAAAAGTCTTCGGGCCTTGCGAGGCGTGATGCGTCGCGATGTCAACGAGACTGTTGCGGAGTTGCGCGATGCCTCGCCTGCCGTAGTTGCAGCGTGGCGCGTGTGGTATCCGCGCTGGGTGCAAGGGCGCATTGCCGACCTGGTTCAAGACGATCCCGACTTCCTGCTACCGTGTGAGGCCGTGCACGCGAAAGCGTTGAAAGCGCGGCGCGAGGCCGTGGCCCGGTCGAAGCTCGTGGCGCAACTTGGTTCAGTTGGGCGGGAGCTGGTCGCCTACGCGAACGAGAGGGGCGGACTTCTGCCTTGGGAGCCGAATAAGCTGCGCGAGGATGTTCGGACCGCACAAGCGCGCAAGCCGACCCGTGGTGCTATTCGTAAAGCCGCTGACGCCTTGGTTAGTTTGGAGCTGGCCGAGTGGAAGTTGCGGGCGAGCGGACACCCTTGGGCGCTGCAAATCCTGGTCCACGAATTGCCGGAAGCACCTACGTAACCTACGTTGTATCTAAGTCATTGATTTTACTGTATAATCAATGAGTTAGCACGTTTGGTTAGGGTAAGAGTTCAGCTAAAGGGTAGGGAATGCGTCGCCCTTGAGCCTGGATATGCGTGCTCACAAGACGCGAAAGGCTCCCGGTAGATCGCCATCCACCGGGAGCGCTTTTCTTAATTCAGTTGGCGACTTGGTTCACGCGCCGCAATACGCCTCGCCTAAGTCCAGTTCGAGAAGGTGCAGCTCGGCTTCTTCGAAAACGTTGACGATCTCATGCTCGATAACGATGGTTACGCCCCACGGGTCGATTGCGTCGATAATGGCGCGAGAGTAAGGCGCGTATGTACGTTCGACGCCTTCGCAGTCGTCGCCCATTGTTGGGATTAGCGTGCGCACCCATACGCCGCGTTTGCAGTCGGAAAGTTTCATGGTCTCGTTTCCTTTTCAGTCTTGAAATTTCGACTTGGTTCATCAGAGGTAGATCAGGCCGTCGTCACCCGTGTATGGGTTGACTTCGGGGAATGCCGTGCGCCACCCGCAAGCCTCTTGGAGGCGTGAGGCAACGTCGCCGAGTTCGTCGTGGAACCCTAGATCACGGTCGAAAAACCCCGCACCATGGCTATTGCGCGAGAACCAGAAATCAGTGCCGACCCGTTCCAGGTCAAACGTGCCCGCGTTGCACGAAAATTCGATCAAGTCCCGGTTGACCGCCCAAAAGGATATGCAATCGCGGATAATCTGGCGGAGTGTTTCCGGTGCGAGGTCGTCATAAGTGGCGTCCGGGTGAATTTCGCCGCAACGGTTTTCGACATCGTCCCAATCGCCTTCGCAATGATCGGTGAAAAACATCGCGTGAATGTATCCCTGCACAATTTCAGGCAGATCATCGAACGCTGGTACGGTGTCGCCGTCGCCTTTCGGCATGAGATATTCTGGCATGGTCTCGTTTCCTTCTGTTGGTTTGAGTGCTTCGAAGTGACTACGTTTAAGCGTAGCGGGAAGGCGCACCACAGGCGGAGGAAAGAACACCCGCGATGCGCTAACCGGCTAGGCTTTAGTGATTGTAGAACCAGTGACCGTCATTCTCGAACAAGTCGCCATTGCAGCGCGCGTCACGTCCATAGGCTTCGAAGTCGAAATAGTAGCGAAGGTTCTCCGGGACGCTTTCCAGCAAGCCGGTATCATCGGCATACTGTTCAGCCCAATCGGCCCAACTATCGAATGAACCCGCGTAAGCCTCGCGCGCCCTTTCGACAATCTCAGAGGCGTCTAGCGTCTCATCTACCCCGCCGAAGTTGTCCCAATACGCGGCGACAATTTCCTCGCCGTCTCCGCCTAGCTCATCCTCTGCAAGCTCCGCGACTTCGATCAATTTGGCCACGGTCTCAAGGCTGGAATATTCGCCGATGTCTTCGAGTGCCGCGCCTTCGTGGTCGTGGATCGCAAATTCTTCAGCGCTTGGAATGTCCTCGTACCATGTGCCGCGAATGTAGTAGGCGTGGCCTGCATTGTGCCGCGCCAGCGTGGAACATGTGATCGGATAATGCTCTTGATGGTCTACGGTGATGTTGGGAAAGCGGGACGCGCGCAACATGGTATCAACCTGTTCTTGCATGGCGTCCGCGTCACTGGTTGCATCGATCCATGCGCCGTGCAGCACCCCGTTGTTGTAAGAGGCGAGGCAAGCAACGTAAATGCGATCTGTCATTGTCTTGTTTCCTTATGCTGGTTTGAATGTTGTGAAGTGACTACGCTTTAACGTACCTGATAGGCGCGATTGCGGCGATTGGAAAGTGCAAAATCTTCCCAATCAAACCACCCTTGTTGCCATTCTGCCGACGCGGCACCTTCGAAGCCTTGGCCGGACCGCGCCGCGCGGTATCCAGCGGTATAGTCATCAAGTCCGGTATCGGGCGCGTGGTAGGGAAGTCCAAGCCAATCGGCGGTTTGTTCAGTCATTTTGCGTTCTCCCGGATGTAAGGTTTATCGATTTGGCGGATTGTGTCGCGCGCCGCTGTTATGGCTTCCCGCACCATGTCCGCGAAATATGAGCCATACTTGCCTTGCGCGCCGATGTGGTCGCGAAATTCGCTAGGGCTTTCGTAAATGGATTGCCCCAAGAATGCTTCGCCTACCACCATGTCATTCCAGTAGACGGCTATGCGGCTATCGAAAGCCGTATACAGTCCGCTCTCTAGACCGTCGCGAATTGTGCCGTCGTCGTCCCATGATAAATCTAAGTCATCACATGGAGATACGCACCAAACGACGCGGAATTGATCCGTCTCGAATGACCACATTTTTTCTTCGTGTCGCATTGTCTCGTTTCCTTTGTTTGCTAGGTGACTACGTTTCAGTGCGTTGTTGATGACTACGTTTTACAGGTCGTCACCTTAACAAGTCAATAACAAAAACACGTTTTAACGTAGAATATCGACTGGTATGGTCAACAATGCGGGATAGCCTCCCCTCCCGCGCGACCTTTACAGCGACGCGGTGCCCGGCCTGCACGCCCTCAACGCGCGCCGTCACTGCCGATCCGCATGCGCACTAGTGGCGATGAACTGACCAGCACGCGCAAACGCCTATGATCAGTGCGGAGGCTATCACCTAGCAAGGGTGATGCCCTACACGCTGACCCACGAATGGCGCATATATGGTGGACACGGACGAACGCGCAGGCCGCCAGGGAGGGGGTGGGGGTCAAGCGCGAGAATGGGACCCGGTATATCTTAATGCACGGAAATACCCCGACTACGTTTTCCTGAAAAACCGACTTGCGCCAGCAACTTAAGGACTGACACATGACAGCACGCCGCCCACCGGCAGAGCGCGCCAATAGAGGGCGCAAGCCCCGGCCCGATCCCAAGCGCGAAGACATGCCGACCGAACAAGTGACCCCGCTCCCGACTGGCGAGATCGTGCTGACCAAAAACAAGTCCGGCCCTGTCATCGCCAACGTCCGGCCCGACCTCGGCCCCGCAAAGACCGGCCCCGTCCGCTACCGCAAAGACCGCCCCAAGTACGACGGCAACAAAAACGTCCTCGCCACGCCTGAGAACCGGAAAGCCGCGCTCGAACTATTCGCAACCGGCGCAACCTGGCGACAAGTCTGTGGCTACCTCGGCTGCACGCAATCGAAGCTGCAACAGTGGCTCATCCGCGATCCCGAGTTTATGGAGGACTACCGCGCCGCCAAGGACATCAGCGCCGACTTTCTCCTCGACCAGGTCCGCGAGATTGCGTCCGATCTGTCCGACGAGAGCCAGATGGTTTGGGTCTCCGACGACGAGCACCCGAACGGCGGCTATTGGGAGCACCCGAACTACGAGCGCCTGAAAGCCTTGGCCACGACCCAGCGCACGTCCATGGAAGCGCTCCGTATGACCATCGAAAAGCGGGCCTCCAAACGCTTCGGCGCACTGGTCAAGCTCGGCGGAGATGAAAACAACCCGATCCAGGTCGTCGTGACCGACTACGCCAACGCCACGTTTGAGAAGCCCGAGCGCGACATCAACGTGATCGAGCACGAAGTCGCCCATATCTCGCAAGAGGGCCGGGACGACGAAGGCCAGGCCGCTTGACGGAGCCTTGGCTTGCGGGACACCGCGCCAGCACGCAGAAAGTCAACCGTATCCAGCTCCCCGTGAACTGGTCTCCGCGCTGGTATCAAGGCCGACTGTTTCAAAAGCTCGATAGCGGCCTGAAACGAGCCGTCTGCGTCTGGCACCGCCGCGCAGGCAAAGACGTGGCGATGATCAACTTCGCCGCCATGCAATCGCAAAAACGTGTCGCGACCTACTGGCACGTCTTCCCCACGCAAAAGCAGGCCCGCAAAGCCATTTGGGAAGGCATCACCAGCTCGGGCCAGCGCATCATCGACCAGGCGTTCCCCAAGGAGATCGTCAAACGGACCCGCGACGACGACATGCTGGTTGAGTTCAAGAACGGCTCGATCTGGCGGCTCGTCGGCGGAGACAACTACGACAGTCTGGTAGGCTCGAACGTGGCCGGTTGTGTGTTCTCGGAATACGCGATCACTGACCCGGCGAGCTGGGACTACGTGCGACCGATCCTGGTGGAGAGCGGAGGCTGGTCAGCTTTCATCTCGACGCCCCGTGGCCGCAACCACTATCACAAGATGTACCTGGACGCCCTCAAGTATCCCGAGGAGTGGTTTGCCGAAATTCTCAACATTGAGGACACCGGCTTCATCAAGCTCTCGGACCTGGAGAAAGAGCGTCGGGCCGGTATGTCCGATGAACAGATTGCACAGGAGTTCTACTGCGACTTCAACGCCAAAAACTACGGCGACATCTTCGCAAAGGAAATCCGAGCTGCCGAACGCACTGGCCGCATTGGCAAAGTCCCACACGACGCGCGTTACCCTGTTGAAACCGCGTGGGACATGGGCCGCGACACGACCTCTATTTGGTTTGTCCAGCGCATCGGGAAGCAGATCAATCTGATTGATTACTACGGTAGCCTCAATCACAACTTCGACCACTACGCGAAAGTCATCAACGCCAAGCCCTACGCCTACAATAGGCACATCGGGCCTCACGACGCTGACCGCAAGTGGTATGGGACCGGCCAGACAGTCGCCGACCTCGCACGCAACCACGGCATCTATTTCACCATCGCCCCCAAGCTATCGAGAGCCAACGGCATCGAGGCGGCGCGGGCCATGTTCTCCAGATGCTTCTTCGATGAGAACGCCTGCGACCTCGGCCTCAAAGGTCTTGAGCACTACCACTACACCTACGACGAGGAGCGCAAGGTTCTCAGCCGAGAGCCCGAGCACGACTGGTCTTCGCACCCGTCTGACGCTTTCCGCTACCTGGCCGTGACACCTGACTACCAAGGCTTGTTTCGCCCGCTCGGCCCGCTCGGTAACAACTACGGAGCGATGGGCCACAACGGCGGACCGCCTATGGGCTCTCAGGACGGCGCAGGAGGCTCATACGACCCTTTGAGCGCCTTCCGGTCCTAATCGACTGAGAAGGCGCTCAGAGGGCAAATTCAGAGGATTAAATGGGCATCACGTTCGAACGCTTCTCCGCCGCATCAGCAAAGCGCGTTTACGACCGGAACGGCGTTTCGATCCGACATGCCGAGGCCGACGAATGCGACAGTGTACTTCTCAATATGCGACCCATCGACCAGCATGAGTTCGAGGCGGTTGGCTGTGACCCTTGGGAACATGGCCGCACGCTTCTACGTGTTGCACATGAGATTTACATTGCCGACGTGGATCGCGAACCGGCATTTGTGTTCGGCACCCTACGCACCTTTCCGCATGTCCGAATGATCTTTGGCTTCGGGACCAAGCGCGCCAAGCGTGCCATCCCCGCCGTAACCTGGTTTGCCCAAACGTACCTACGACCGAAGTACCGGGACGAAGGCGTGACCCGCTGTGAGGTCCGCATCCCGGCATCCTGCAAACAGTCCCGCAAGTGGCTGGAGACCGCCTTCGACGCGCAGGTAGAGGCATCCCTCCCTGGCTACAGCGTGACCGGCGAGAAGATGCTCCAGCTTTCGGGCGCACCGTAAGGCTCAACGACATCATGTGTACCGCTCCTAAGATCGTGGCACCGACCCCGACGAGATCACCTACGCCTGACCCCGCCGCACTGGCCAAGGCACAAGCCAACGCCGTGGCAAAAGACCAGGCCAAGGTCCAGACCGAGCAAGAGAAGGAACGCTTCCGTCTACGCGCTTCGACACGCGGCCTGGCAGGCACGATCCTCACTGGCGGCCTCGGAGACCAGACGACTGCCGATGTTTCCCGCGTCACACTCGGGGCGTAGGCCATCATGTGCAACGCGCCCGCCGAAGGCACCACCAGTATGAAGCCGCGCACCGCGCCGAGCCTTGCCTCCACAATCACGAAGCGATCCCCGACCACGAAAGTACGCCAGGCGCAACAGCCGGGCCACATCGGACGGAACTCTGGAACGCGCGTGACCCTCGGCAAGAGCATCGAACCAACCGTATAAACGAGGTAGACACGCATGGCTTCATCCGCAGCCAAGGACGTGATCGACCGCCTGGAAAGCATGTCTGCACACCGCTCCGAGTTTGAGTGGGCGTGGCGGCAAGCTGTAAGAGTTGCTGCGCCAGACGCAGGCGACTTCTCGTCCCATCTTACCAAAGGTGGCACGTCCGGCGCTTACTCGATCATGAACACGCCAACCGCCGCCCGCCGCTCCAAGGACATTTACGACAGTACGGCCGTATGGGCGGTAGATCGCCTGGCCTCTGGACTGGAGGCCCTTATCGTCCCGCAGTCTGAGTATTGGCACAACTTCGAGATCATGGATTTGACCATGGCCGAGGCAAGCTACGACGAACGGCTCTGGATGGAGAAGCTGCGCAACGTCATGTTCCGCGCCCGCTATGACGCCGACACCGGCTGGATCACGGCGGTTCAGACCGCATTCCGACGCCTGGTCGCGCTAGGCAACGCTTTCATCTTTGTGGAAGACGGCATCGGTAACAAATCCCTGGTCCGCTACCGCTATCTGCCTCTCAACGAGTGCTATGCGGCGGAGGACCACTACGGCCAGCTTGATAGCTTCTATCGCTACTATTCGATGACCGCGCGCCAGGCCCGTCAGAAGTTTGGCGACAAGGTCAGCCCGGCACTCAAGCGCGCCTCTGAGAGTTCCAACGACGCAGAGCGCCCGTTCATGTTCGTGCAGGCCATCCACCCCCGCGCTGACTTCGGCCATCCGAGCGAAGGCGTGAAGCGCGCACCGTGGGCCTCGCTCCACATCGAGCACGAGAGCCGGACGGTCGTAGGCGAGAGCGGTTACTACGAGTTCCCGATCATCGACTTCCGCTGGATGCCCGAACCTGGCCGCGTATACGGTGAAGGTCCGGTCATGAAAGCACTGGCCGACATTCAGTCGCTCAACCTGATGGCCAAGAATGAGATGGTCGCCTCTCAACAGGCAATCGATCCGCCGCTTCTGACGGCCAACGCGGGCGTGATGAACCGGATCAACTCGAACCCGGGCGCACGCAACGAAGGCGGACTAAGCCCGAACGGCGATCCACTCGCCAAGCCTCTGTTCACAGGACAGCGCCTCGACTTCGCAACGCTGGTGATGGAAGCCAAGCGGACACAGGTCAAGGAAAGCCTCTACATCAACCTGTTCCAAATTCTCGTCCAGAACCCTCAGATGAGCGCGACCGAAGCAATGCTGCGCGCGAACGAGAAGGGCGAGTTGCTTGGACCGGCTGGCGCACGCATTCAGCAGTCCTTGTCCCGCATGACCGAGCGCGAGCTTGCGATCATGGAGCGGCGCGGACTGTACGCTCAAGACAGCGCTTTCAAACCGCCCGACAGCCTACGTGGCCGTGAAGTGGTCCCGCAGTTCAGCGGGCCTCTCAACCGGATGCGCAAGGCGAAGGAAGTCGAAGGTACGATCCAGCTCCTCAACGTCGTTTCTCCAATCGCGCAAGTCGATCAGACAGTGGTCGATAGGCTTGACGGTGACGCGATGATTGCGGGCCTCTCTGATCGTCTCGGCGTCCCGGTAGAGTTCTTGCGCAAAGACGACGCGGTCGCGGCCATTCGCGGCAAGCGTGAGCAAGATCAGAACATGGCGCAGCAGGCTGCAGTGGCGAAAGACTTCGCGGCGGCGGGCAAGCAAGGCGTCGATGCCCTCAACAGTTTACAGGCGGCGTGACATGGCAGATAGCAAGCGACCCGATTTGAAGCTCGTCACCAATGACCAGGCGTCGGAGGTGCCGGAACCTGAGATCAACTACGCGCTTGCGGCGCTCCACGAGTACACGAACATCGTTGCCGACGACTTCGGTGATGACCTCGCAGGCTTCGCACTCGTGGCGATTGCCAAGGACGGCAGCACGACGGGCAGCTATGTGCTCATGCACGAAGCTCCTATCGATCTCCGCATCATGCCGAGCGTCTTTCACGACATCTTGCAGTCGCAGGTTACGCAGGCCGAGATCACGGACTACGTCGAGGGCCTGCGGCCATGAGCCCTGATGGACAACTCGAACTGCCCATCGAAGATGTTCAACTCGAACTGCCGATAGGAGGCACTAAATGAGCACCCGTTGGCGGTCGCTAGTCACACAATTCAGCTTCCCGAAGTCGCGCTCTCAGAAGGCTCAAGTCGAGCTGACGAAAGCGTATCGGGAAGTCTTCACTGGACGCCCCGACAAGGCGCAGCAAGAACTTGTTCTCGCTGACCTCATGGCCAAGTCGGGATGGAACAGAGTATCGCCTCCCACGATGTCGAGCGAACAACTTTGGCATCGCGAAGGTAAGCGTACTTTCTTTGCCGTCATTTTCGGCCATCTCAGCCTTGCAGACGAGGACGTTCGCGCTCTCGAAAATGCTGCACGGCTGGAGGTCGTTGCTGACGAGCATTCTGACTTCAACGACTAACCAAGGAATTTCAAATGAGTGACGACCACGCGCAGGGCGGCAACGCTGGCGGAGCCTCGGGCAACGAGGGAACTCCAGCTCCAGGTGCCAATCCTGAGAACGCAGGCGGCTCGACCGGCATCAAGTTCGGCGGCGCACCAGCAGGATCGGGCGACGGCGGAAGTGATGCGGGCAACAGCGATTGGCTTGCGTCCCTATCGGACGACAACAAGCAAGTAGCGACCCAGCGCGGCTGGAAGTCTCAGGACGACGCGATCAAATCGTATCGCGAACTTGAGACGAAGTTCAGCTCGCGCGAACCAGCAAAAGGCAATGACCCGCAAGGCAGCGGAGAAGCGCCCCGACCTGGCGACTACGTTTTCAAAGCACCCGCCAACGCGGAAGCCGTAGGGTATAATCAGGAGTTCGCCGACCAGTTCAAAAGCTGGGCCGCCGAAGCGAAGATTGCACCTGCACAGGCTTCCGCACTTCACGACAAGTTCGTGGAGTTTGCAGGCAACTCACTCGGACAGCAGAGCGCCGCCGCCCAAGAGGCGATGGCCACGAAGTTCTCCGATACTGAGAAAGCCCTGACGAAGGCATGGGGCTCAACGAACACCCCTGGTTTCCAGCGGAATGTGCAGCTCGCAGAGCGGGCAGCAAACAAGCTCGGAATTATGGACGCCCTCACCGATGCGGGCGTGTTCGTCAAGAGCGGCAAGGAAACGAGCGTCGCCAACGCGGCCATCTTCGAAGCCTTGGCCAAAGTAGGCAACTCCATGTACGCCGAAGACGAGCTGCATGGTGCTGCAAACGATGGTGTGAACCCCTTCGATGGAGGGAGTGAACAGGCCGTCAGTGCGCTGGTCCGATCCGATCCGGCAAAAGCACTGATGCTCATCAACCAGCTTCCCGCCGAAAAGCGCGCACGCTGGACGACTACCGCCGCAATGCTGAAACGCAAAGCGCAGATGTAGTCGAGGCAAGGTGAGCATCCCCTTACAAGGGATAAGCCAACATGGCACTTACTCGCCTCTCGGACGCCATCGTCCCAGAAGTGTTTACCGACTACATGCTGAAAGAGACGATGGAGAAGTCCGCTATTTTCGAAAGCGGTCTCGTCGTTCCTGACAGCTTCATGGCCGGTCTTCTTTCTGGCGGCGGTCGGACGTTCAACCACCCCTACTGGAACGATCTCGACAACACCGAAGCCGACATTGCGACTGACAATCCGGCTGACGTGGCTGTACCTGGCAAAATCGCCGCCGTCAAAAAGCGGTTCATTCGCCAGGTCCGCACTAAAGGCTGGTCGGACGCTGACCTCGTGTCGGTCCTGGCCGGTGACGACCCGATGAAGCGCATTGCTTCGCGTGTCGGCGCTTACTGGAAACGTCAGTTCCAGCGCTACACCATCGCCACGCTGAACGGTATCCTTGCCGACAACGTTGCGAACGACGGCTCCGACATGGTCAATGACATCTCCGCTGGTTCAGGCACCGCCGCGATGATCTCTGCCGAAGCCGTTATCGATACGAAGCAGACGATGGGTGACGCGGCCTCCGTGCTGACGACTATCGTTATGCACTCGGTCCTGAACTCGCGTCTGGCGAAGCTCGACCTGATCGACTTCCGCCCCGACAGCGAAGGCAAGCTGACGATCCCAACGTACCTCGGGTACGACGTGATCGTTGACGACCTCTGCCCCGCCGTCGTCAATGGCTCGGACATCGACTACACGACCTACCTGTGTGGCCCTGGTGTCATCGGCTTCTCCGAAGTTCCTGTTGACGTTCCGGTCGAAGTTGACCGCCTGCCCGCACAGGGCCAGGGCTCGGGCGTTGAACAGCTCTGGACCCGCCGCCAGTTCGCACTGCATCCTTACGGCTTCGATTGGCTGGACGCATCTATCGCAGGTGAGTTCCCAACCATCGCCGAGATGGAGACTGCGGGCAACTGGTCGCGATCGTACCCCGAGCGTAAGCAGGTCGCCATCGCCGCTCTCATCACGAAGAACGGCTAATCGTGACTAAGTGAAGCCTCCCTCAATGCGTACACCCTTTCGAGGCGAGTTGGCGCGAGGGAGGCTTCACCTTTCTGCTTTCAACATCGGAGGACTGCGAATGTACGATCAATTCGACTACGACGGTAGCCGGGACATCCTGACCGCCACGCCGAAGGCCGACGCACTTGTGTCCGGCGCTTCACCGGTCGCTATGACACTGGCCGCCTATCACACCGTCATCACGACGGGCGACACGGACGGCAACGAGAGTGTGACCATCCCTGACGGCGTCATTGCAGGACAGCGCAAGTTGGTCTCGCTCGGCACCCGTACCGGCACGGATGTTGTTGTGATTGCCGTGACGAACATTGACCAGGGCCTACACTCTGGCGAAACACCTGCAACCATTACGGCTCTGAACCTCGACGCCGAGGGCGAATACGCCTTGCTCGAATGGTCCGGCGCTAAGTGGAACGTTCTCTACTCGAACGGCACTATTACCGCATAAGGCTGACACGGTTTTCCCTCGCCGTTCAGCCTGACGCCACGCGAGCCCCCTGATCCCCGTCACCCTCGCGTGGCGTCATTTTATTCAACTGCGATAGGAAAACCACCGATGAAGACCTCATCCTTTTCGACTGCCAAGCAAATTCCCCTGACGGTGCTCAACAAGCGCAACAAGGAAGTTCTCGAAGCCGAGCGGGCGCTCAATGACACCGCCCTGCAGAAGGCCGAGAAGGCTCTGAAAGACGTGTTCCAACCTGAGAGCCCGCACAGCGCCAAGAAGAAAAACACGAAGCCGAAGCCCCTACGTGGCGGCGCACGACGCGCGGCTAAGGCCACGGCGAACCATTCACCCGCCAAAAAGTAGGAGCGCAACCATATGGTCGCCCTAACCGCTCGAACACCCGTCACGCTGCCCGCCGCCCCGACCGTCCGAAAGGAAGTCCCGGCAGGACAGCCAGGCCCGAGCCCGCGCATGAAGGCCGCACTCAGCGCCGCCATGAACCATGCCCGCAAGCGTCGCAAGCGTAGGCTCGCCTCCGCATAATCTTCGAGGGACAGATGGACAAGAACGCACTTCCCATATGGGCACTGACTGGACTTGCTCATCTCGGCCAGAAAGAAAAGAAGCCCGGCGACAATGGCGACATTCAGCTCATGTTCGCTCTCGCCGGGCACCCTCAGATTAAGACCGATGAGACCGCCTGGTGCGCCGCCTTTGTGGGCGCGTCCCTGGAGCGCGTCGGTATCGCGAGCACAAAGTCCCTCCTGGCCCGCTCGTATCTCCAGTGGGGAACCAAGCAGGACGGACCGAAGATCGGCTCCATCGCCATATTCCCGCGCGGCAATAGCGACTGGCAAGGACACGTCGGCTTCGTTGCTGACATAGACATAGCCAAGCGTCGCGTCCTCATTCTCGGCGGCAACCAGTCCAACAGTGTGAGCCTCCAATGGTTCAACGCTGACGCCGCCCTCGACTACCGCTGGCCGACCGAGGAGCCTAAAGCCTCCGCCTTCCAGGACGCGGTTGTACCCGTAGCCGGTGGCCGCGACTTCGACCCCGCCGGGGAGAACGCCCATACGTGGGGCGTCGAAGGCGCGTGGACCGACCACCCGAAAGACCCTGGTGGCAAGACCATGCGCGGCATCACGCTCGATCGGTATCGGCAGTGGACCGGCAAGAAATCAACCGGCGAAGACCTCAAGTCCATCACGGACGAGGAGCTTCGGAAAATCTACTACGTCTACTATTGGGCAAAGACCTGGTGCGACCAGCTCCCGCCAGGCGTCTCGCTCATGCACTTCGATTGCGCAGTGAACCAGGGACCAGGCGACGCCGCCCGCTTCCTGCAACGCGCGCTCGGCGTGACTGAGGACGGCGACATTGGACCGGCAACGATCAGCGCCGCAAACGCCGCCGACCCGTCCGCCCTGATTGAGAAGTACGCAGACGTGCGCACCGACGACTACCGCAGCCTCACCGACCTGTGGCCGACCTTCGGCAACGGGTGGATGAACCGCTTGCACATCATTTCCGAGATCGCCCTTCACACGGTAGCGAAGTCCAAGCCCAATTCCCTACCAGCACCCGAGCCACAGGAGCCGCCGCCCATGAGCGCAGAGCCCACGAACACACCGAACGATCCGACGCCGAAGTGGTGGATCGAAAGCATGACCATGTGGGGCGCGGCCATCACCGCCATCGCCGCCTATGTGCCTTACATCGCGTTCGCAATGGGCTGGCCGATCACCGAGGAAATGGTCCTCTTGTTCGGGCAAGCCGTCACGACTGCAATGCAGCACGCCGGTATCGCGGTCGGCCTGGCGCTGACGATCATCGGACGCTTCCGCGCGAAGACCCGCCTT
>QGCW01000022.1_pt1 | contig 39053 bp, 39 predicted proteins | sample 4702261 | NCBI WGS metagenome assembly QGCW01 (sample SAMN08941162, study PRJNA450518) | Sediment metagenome, whole genome shotgun sequencing project. | biome: grassland soil; feature: grassland; material: soil; isolation source: soil 14 days enrichment with methanethiol ...
CGTTTTGTGATTGAATTTTTCCGTATCCCTGATCAGCAATACGGTTATTTATTATTTGATTGGGTGACGATGGGGCAGATATTGTCATTACCGATGGTCGTGTTTGGACTCTTATTAATGATCTGGGCTTATAAAAGAACTGATACTGCTACACGTAACGAGTCTTGATTGCAGTTCGGGTAAACGTTAAAAGTTAGACCTAGCTGCTTGCTATATTTTATGGGCAGAATTGATTTGGGCTAGCCTCGTCAAAGTCCTGCTGAAAAGCGTCTGGAATAGATGCAGAGAGAAAACAACCTTGAGTTGGGCGCGGGAAGAGCTCGTCATAACGCATGATTGTAGCGTGGTCCGTTCTCCTGTGGATATGAATGCGGTCTAAGTCCGTTGTATGACACAAACCGGCAGAAGCAATCATCTCCGATGTCGCCTTTACCGTTTTGGCCTGAAACTCTTTAACTCGCTGGCTCTTTTCATTAACGACGAGTCCACGGTAGAGTTTTGGATCTTGTGTCGTCACGCCAGTGGGGCAGCGATTGCTATTGCATGTCAGTGACTGGACGCAGCCAAGAGCAAGCATCATGCCTCTGGCACTGTTACAAATATCTGCCCCCAAAGCCATATTTTTAACTATGTGAAAGCCCGTTAAAATCTTACCGGCTGCTATGATTTTTATGTGATGGCGAATCGCGAAGCCGGTTAAACAATCGTCAACAAACGCCAGTGCTTCACGTAATGGCATACCGACTGAGTTAGTATATTCCAGTGGTGCTGCACCAGTACCGCCTTCACCGCCGTCAACAGTAATAAAATCGGGGAAAACCCGTTTTTCAACCATCGCTTTGCAAATTGCCATAAATTCACTTTTACGACCAATACTTAGTTTAAAACCAATCGGTTTGCCATCGGATAGTTCGCGTAATTGAGTGATAAAGTCCAGCAAGCCAAAAGGGGTAGAAAAGCTTGAATGCGTGGGAGGAGACTCCACTATCTCACCCGGAGAAATGTGGCGAATTTGAGCAATTTCTTCTGTATTTTTTTCGGCAGGCAGGATGCCGCCATGTCCGGGTTTAGCTCCTTGGGATAGTTTTATTTCTATCATCTTAACGCTATCAGCCAGGGCGTTTTGCTGAAACGTGTCAGGACAAAACTGCCCGGTACTATCTCGACAACCAAAATAGCCAGTACCAATTTGCCAAACAAGATCACCGCCATGCTCAAGGTGATAACAGCTAATTCCACCTTCCCCTGTATTGTGATAAAAATCTCCAGCTTTAGCACCCGCATTAAGCGCCAGCACTGCATGGCAACTAAGGGAACCGAAACTCATAGCAGAAATATTAAAAATGCTGGCGCTATAAGGTTGTTTGCAATCTGGGCCTCCTACTGTTACCCGTAGAGAAGGGTCGACCTCTGATAGCGGAATTGCTGTCAGGGAATGTCCTATCCATTCGTAACCGGGACGATAGGTATCTACGCGGGTTCCAAACGGGACAGTATCTTTTTCTCCTTTGGCGCGCTGATAGACAACACTACGAAACATGCGGTGAATTGGTGCACCATCAGTGTCAGACTCTATGAAATACTGGCGAATAAAAGGTCTTAACCATTCCATTAGCCAGCGTCCGCGACCAAAAAGTGGGTAATTACGCAGCAGGGTGTGTTTTGTCTGCCAGAAGTCGTATAAACCGATAATGAGCAGACCAGCCAATACCGGCAATAAGATAGCAGCAAAACTTGGCCAATAGAGCATGGCCAATAGTGAAAAACACGCAGAAAAAACCAGAAATAACAGAAATTGCAGTCTCATTCTTTTTCCATATCTTGTTTATTAGCAGCATACATTAAACAAATAAAATGGCCAGTTATCTGCTACCAGTCATTTTATGTCTTAAGACTATATAATTTAGCGCAATATTAAAAAAACATGGTTTGTCAGCAAGTTATAAACAGCATAAAAATGACAAAGAAGGCTTTTTTGACTCAAAAAAATACACGCGTGTTAAACTAGATGATTATTTTTAGTTGTGATTCGAGTTGTGTGATGAGTTATCAAGATCATTATGATGTCATTGTCGTCGGTGGCGGTCATGCGGGTACAGAAGCGGCACTTGCCTCTGCACGTCAGGGTGTTAAGACTCTTCTGCTGACTCAAAATATAGAAACGCTCGGGCAAATGAGTTGCAACCCTGCTATTGGCGGGATTGGTAAAGGTCATTTAGTGAAAGAGATTGATGCCTTAGGTGGTGTCATGGCGCAAGCCGCTGATCGCGGTGGTATTCAATTTCGTACGCTCAATGCCAGTAAAGGTCCCGCTGTCAGAGCTACCAGGGCACAAGCTGATCGCGTGCTTTATAAATCTGCTATACGTACGGCGCTTGAGTCACAAGAAAATCTGTATTTGTTTCAGCAAACGGTGGATGACCTTATTGTTGAAAACGGTCATGTTGCTGGAGTCGTCACGCAGATTGGGCTACGATTTTCTGCGAAAACAGTCGTGTTGACAGTTGGCACATTCTTAGGCGGTTTAATCCATATAGGTATGCAAAACCACCAAGGTGGTCGCGCCGGTGATCCAGCATCTATCGGGCTTGCACAACGACTTCGTGCGTTGCCATTTAGGGTCGATCGTTTAAAAACAGGGACACCGCCTCGTATAGCAAGCAGCAGTATTGATTATTCCCAGCTAACAGAACAGGCGGGGGATACGCCAACACCTGTGTTTTCTTTTTTAGGACAGGTGTCCGATCATCCTGAACAGATTTCCTGTCACATAACCCACACTAATGAAACCACCCATGATGTGATCCGTAATAATCTCGATCGTTCACCAATGTACAGTGGTGAAATTGAAGGTATTGGCCCACGTTATTGTCCATCAATTGAAGATAAAGTCGTTCGATTTGCTGATCGCACTGCCCACCAGATTTTTCTGGAACCAGAGGGCTTAAATTGTGGTGAGGTCTATCCGAATGGTATCTCAACAAGCTTACCTTTTGATGTGCAATATCACATTGTTCGCTCGATGAAGGGGCTTGAAAATGCCCATATCACTCGACCGGGTTATGCTATTGAATATGATTATTTTGATCCGCGTGATTTACAGCCCTGGTTAGAAACCAAACATATGCCTGGTTTGTTCTTTGCGGGCCAGATCAATGGGACGACCGGCTACGAAGAGGCTGCTGCGCAAGGTTTAATTGCTGGTCTTAATGCGGGGCTGCAAGCACGGGATATGGAACCTTGGTTTCCAAGGCGCGATGAAGCCTATATTGGTGTGATGATCGACGATCTCATCACATCAGGTACTCAGGAGCCTTACCGTATGTTTACCAGTCGTGCGGAATACCGTTTGCTGTTACGTGAAGATAATGCCGATCAACGATTAACACCAAAAGGACGTGAACTGGGCCTTATTAATGATCAGCGGTGGCATATTTTTACTACTAAACAGGAAGCTGTTGATAAAGAATTAGCACGATTGAATGCTGCTAAATTCAACCCAGAGAAAATCGATCAGCTAATCGCGAAACAGGTGTTGGGTGAGACCTTAAATAAAGCGAGTTCGGCCACGGATTTATTACGCCGGCCCAATGTGGACTATCAGAGTCTATTAACCTTATTAGGTGAAGAGCAGAAAATAGACAATATTGTTGCTGATCAGGTCGTAATTCGCACTAAGTATGCTGGTTACATTACTCGGCAACAGAGCGAGATTGACCGTCTGCAACGGCATGAAATGATGGTGCTACCCGATGATATCAATTACAAGAATGTACGTGGTTTATCGAACGAAGTAAGAGAAAAGCTGGAAATAAGTCGGCCTAATAACTTAGGTCAAGCAGCACGAATTTCTGGTGTAACCCCTGCGGCAGTATCATTATTACTTGTGCACTTGAAGCGTGACTATCAAAGTGAAGCGAGTTAAATGACCAACCACTTGCTTGAGCAGATAAAGCAGGGTTGTCACGATCTTCAACTGGAACCTACTTCGCAGCAGTTACAAGCACTGCTTGATTACTTACTGCTGCTAACAAAATGGAATAAAGTGTATAACCTGACCTCGGTGCGTGATACTGGGGAAATGATTACGCGTCATTTGTTTGATAGTTTAGCTATTTTGCCATTTTTAAATGGACAGTCATTATTAGACGTTGGATCAGGTGGTGGTTTGCCAGGTATTCCAGTCGCGATTTGCAGACCTGAGTTAACTGTTGTCTTATTAGATAGTAATTCTAAGAAAACCCGTTTTTTGCAGCAGGCGAAAGCTGAATTATCGTTGGACAATGTTACTGTAGTACATGCGCGAGTTGAGCAGGCAGAGATCGCTAAATTTGAGCTGGTCACAGCTCGTGCCTTTTCAACAATAGATAAGATTGTTGATTTGGCCGGTCGACATTGCGATGATGCTGGCAAGTTATTATTGATGAAGGGCATGTATCCAGAGGATGAATTGCACGCTGCCTATGGTGAATTCAAACTTCAGGCCGTACATAAACTTGTTGTACCAAGCGGTAACGGTGATAGACATTTGGTCGAGTTGACTAAGAATCAGTAGATGTAAAGGGTTACTTTGATGGGTAGTATCTATGCGGTGACAAATCAAAAAGGCGGGGTGGGTAAAACGACCACGACTGTTAACTTGGCAGCAGCTTTGGCAGAGAATGCCAAAAAAGTACTGCTGATTGATTTAGACCCGCAAGGTAATGCCACCACCGGGAGTGGTATCGATAAAGCCCTGATTGAGAGAAGCAGTTATGATGTTCTGGTCGCTCAAATAAGCATTAAAGACGTCGTGGTACGACCAGAAGATGGTAACTTTGACGTATTACCGACCAATGCCGATTTAACTGCTGCCGAAGTTGAATTGCTTGATGAAGAGCGGCGTGAATACCGTCTCAGGCAGGCATTAGAAGGCGCAAGAGAAGACTATGACTATATCTTAATCGATTGCCCACCCTCTCTGAGTATGCTGACATTGAATGCCCTGGTGGCTGCAAAGGGTGTCATAATCCCTATTCAATGTGAGTATTATGCTTTGGAAGGCTTATCATCTTTATTAAAAACCATTGAGCGTATAAAACAACGGGCGAATCCTTCTTTGGAAATCAGTGGGTTATTGCGCACGATGTTTGATGCCAGAAATAATCTGGCAAACCAGGTTTCAAGACAGCTGATCAACCATTTTGACAAAAAAGTATTTCATGCAATTATACCTCGCAATGTTCGTTTGGCGGAGGCGCCGAGTCATGGCGCTTCTGTGATAAGCTACGATCGTTCATCCAGAGGGTCCATTGCCTACTTGGCTTTGGCGAGTGAGTTTATGCGAAGGGAAAACAGGTAAGCTAAGGCTACCGACTAATAAGAGCAGACAGATGGCGACAAAAAAACGAGGCTTGGGTAGAGGATTGGATGCGTTATTAGCAGATGTCCAACATGACGAACAAAACGTCAATGAGCGTTTGCAGTATTTTTCATTAGATATACTGCAGCCAGGTAAATATCAGCCACGTGTTGATATGTCACAAGTGTCTCTAGATGAGTTAGCTGATTCAATTCGTTCACAAGGTTTGGTGCAACCGATCGTAGTAAGACCCGTTACTAATGGTCACTATGAAATCATTGCTGGCGAACGTCGCTGGCGGGCCTCTAAACTGGCAGGCCTCGATACTATCCCGGTGATTGTCCGTGATGTATCAGATCGTAACGCCATTGCAATGGCGTTGATTGAAAATATCCAACGTGAAAACCTGAACCCAATGGAAGAGGCCAATGCCTTATTTCGTTTGCGTGAAGAGTTTTCAATGACGCATCAGGAGGCGGCTGAAGCTGTTGGCCGCTCACGAACTGCTGTCACTAACCTTCTCAGACTGCGCAACCTCAATGATGATGTTAAACGCCTGGTCGAAAATTGTGATCTTGAAATGGGTCATGCGCGTACGTTACTGGCTTTGGATGGTGAAAGGCAATCGGAAACAGCCAAGTATATTGTTGAAAAGGGCTTGTCAGTTCGCGAAACTGAACAATTTGTTCGTCGCATGCAGAAACCGGGTAAAGCAAAGCCAACTTTGAGCACTGAAACCACCGACGAAATTGCCGAGATTGAACAGCATGTTATTGAGAAATTGGGAAAACGTATTTCGGTAAAACATTCTGTCAGTGGCAAGGGTAAACTTATTATTAATTATGATGATGTGGCAGATTTGAAAAAATTAGTAAAAAAAATAAAGTAAATCAATTATTTTGTTTGACCCGTCAAGCGTAGGGTCTATATAATACCTGAGTTTTCTTGTTAGAAATTAAATCCCAGTGAGCAGTGATGGATGGTCGTTTAAAGGTTCAACCCATCAACTATTTGCTTAAGTTGCAAATAAGCGTACTGGTGATAAGTGTAGTAATAGCCTTTTTTTGGCATGGCAGCAACATTGCTATTGCCTATTTTTATGGCGGCATAATCGTTATTGCTAATACATTACTGCAAAAATGGCACCTGATTTCAGCGGCTAAATATGCCAAGTCAGATGCTGGAATGAATTTACGCATAGCGTATCGCAGCGTTGCCCAACGTTGGGTTTTAACCCTGACGATGTTTATTGTTGGCTTTGCCTTTTTGATATCGGCTCCGCTAGCGTTATTGGCAGGCTTTATTGTGATACAGCTAACTTTGTTATTTGGAAATTTGAATCGAGCTTAAACCCAAAAATGGCTAGTGAAACGATTACCTCTTCAGAATATATTAAACATCACCTTCAGAATCTGACTTTCGGTCAAAAACATGCTGAAACAGAGTCGGGTGTCTGGGCTCCAACGGGTGACTGGGGATTGGCAACATCTGCTGAAGAAGCATCTAAAATGGGGTTTTGGGCGATTAATGTCGACACTATGCTTTTGTCAGTTCTGCTCGGTGCGCTGATGATGTGGTTCTTCCGTTCTGCTGCTAAATCAGCATCGGTTGAAACTCCTAGTGGCATGCAGAACTTCGCTGAAATGATAATTGACTTCATTGATGACACTGTTAGAGGGTCGTTCTCTGGCGGTAAAAATCCGTTGATTGCACCACTTGCATTAACGATATTCGTCTGGGTTTTCCTGATGAATCTGATGGATTTATTACCTGTTGATCTAGTGCCCCAACTTGTAGCGCAAAGTGCTGCCGGTTTATTTGGCGTCGATCCGCACCATGTTTATTTCAAAATCGTACCTTCCGCTGATCCAAATGCGACATTGGGTATGGCACTGTTCGTATTCGTGTTGATGCTTTATTACAGCTTCAAGATAAAGGGTACGGGTGGCTTTTTAAGTGAACTAGCATTCCAACCATTTGGTAAAGCGGCGTTGCCGATTAACCTGGTTTTAGAGATAGTGACCTTGTTAGCTAAACCTTTCTCACTAGGCTTACGACTTTTTGGAAATATGTATGCCGGGGAAATGGTTTTTATCCTGATTGCTACTATGTATAGTGCCGGCGTAGTCCTTGGCTCTTTTGCAGGCCTATTGCAGGTCGGTTGGGCGATTTTCCATATTCTGATTATTACCTTGCAGGCCTTTATATTCATGGTGCTGACAACGGTATATCTTGATATGGCGCATCAAGAACATCATTGATGTTTTGAATTAGTTTTTTATTTTTTTGTTTTTAGTCTTTACTTATTTTTGTAGGAGAGAGAAATGGATATGGGTTTAGTGTACATTGCTGGTGCTCTGATGATCGGCTTAGGTGCCTTGGGTGCTGCAATTGGTGTTGGTTTGCTAGGTGGTCGTTTCTTGGAAGCAGCTGCACGCCAACCTGAATTAGTCCCAATGCTACGCACACAGTTCTTCTTGGTTGCCGGTCTTGTTGACGCGGTTCCAATGATTGCTGTTGGTTTGGCTATGTACGTTCTGTTCGCGGTGGCTGGCTAAGCTTTTTTATACCCCATAGCGGATAAGATAGAGGTACAGGCATGAACATTAATGCAACCATCATAGGCCAGATGATCGCTTTTGCGGTCTTCGTCGCTTTCTGCATGAAATATGTATGGCCACCTATCATGCAAGCGCTCGAAGAGCGGAAAAAGAAAATTGCGGATGGTCTGGCAGCAGCAGAACGTGGTAAGCACGAACAAGAGCTAGCAGAAAAGCGTGCACAACAAGTTATTCACGAAGCAAAAGAGCAGGCGAGTACTATCGTAGCGAATGCACAACGCCGTGGTAACGAAATTGTTGATGAGTCTAAGGACAACGCACGCACCGAAGGTGAACGTATTCTTACATCGGCACAAGCAGAAATTGAACAATCTGCTAATCGTGCTAAAGATGAGCTACGTGCACAGGTCGGTGTGATTGCACTGGCTGGTGCAGCTAAAGTTCTTAGTCGTGAAATTGACGACAAAGCGCATACCGATTTGTTAGATGAATTGGTAAGCCGGATCTAGGGGAATAGACGATGGCTGAAGCAATTACAATCGCCCGCCCTTATGCCAATGCAGTGTTTGCTATAGCACAAGAAAAAGGCGAACTGAAAGCATGGTCAGAGTTACTGGCTATATTGGCACAAGCTACGTTAACGCCGGAAGTGCAGTCAATTATTGCAAGCCCGTCAGTTAGCGATGAAGCGGCGGTTCAGTTACTTGCGGATATTTCTGGCGATGCAATGGTGGCAGATGCCAACAATTTTTTGGGCTTACTGGCTAAAAATAACCGATTACAAGTACTCGCTGATGTCGCGGTGATTTTCGAGCAATTACGTGCTCAAGAAGAACAAACGATGACTGCAAATGTGTCATCAGCGCGTCCACTGACACCAGAACAGGAAGCAACTATCTCAGCGGCGTTGAAAAAGCGTACAGGTAGAGATGTCACGTTGAATGTTGATGTGGATGAGAGCTTATTGGGCGGAGCGATTATTCGAGCAGGTGATCTTATTATTGATGGATCTGCCTTGGGTAAACTGAATAGACTGGCGAGTGTTGTTAACAACTAACAGCCTGTTATAGAGGAATAAAGATGCAACTGAATTCAGCAGAGATCAGTGACTTAATCAAAAAGCGGATTGAAAGTTTTGACGGGGCAACTGAAGTTCGTACCGAAGGTACGGTCGTCAGCGTGACAGACGGTATTGTCCGTGTTCATGGCTTAGCCGATGTAATGTCCGGTGAAATGTTAGAGTTTCCGGGTAATACCTATGGTATGGCGCTTAACTTAGAGCGCGACTCAGTCGGTGCTGTGATTTTAGGCCCATATCAACACATCACTGAAGGCGATAGTGTTAAATGTACTGGTCGTATTTTAGAGGTGCCTGTTGGTGAAGCCTTATTAGGACGTGTTGTCGACTCATTGGGTAACCCCATTGATGGTAAAGGTGAAGTCGCAAGTCAGTCGACATCCCCCATTGAGAAAGTAGCACCTGGTGTTATTGCTCGACAATCTGTTGATCAGCCTATGCAAACAGGGCTGAAATCTATTGACGCAATGATTCCTGTCGGTCGAGGCCAACGTGAGTTGATTATCGGTGACCGTCAAACCGGTAAAACAGCGATTGCCGTCGACGCCATCATTAATCAGAAAGGTACAGGTGTTAAATGTATCTATGTTGCGATTGGTCAGAAAGCATCATCTATTGCTAACGTCGTTCGTAAATTAGAAGAGCACGATGCCCTTGACCATACAACTATTGTGGCAGCATCTGCTTCTGACTCAGCAGCGTTACAGTTTATCGCGCCGTATGCAGGTTGTTCGATGGGCGAATACTTCCGTGATAAAGGCGAAGACGCACTCATTATCTATGATGATTTGACCAAACAAGCATGGGCTTATCGCCAAGTATCATTACTACTTCGTCGTCCGCCAGGACGCGAGGCTTATCCTGGTGATGTGTTCTACATTCATTCACGCTTGTTAGAACGGTCAGCACGGGTTAATGCTGACTATGTAGAAAAACAAACGAATGGTGAAGTGAAAGGAAAAACAGGGTCATTGACCGCGTTACCAATTATCGAAACACAAGCGGGCGACGTATCAGCGTTTGTACCGACAAACGTTATTTCGATTACAGATGGTCAGATTTTCCTAGAAACTGATTTGTTTAACTCTGGTATCAGACCTGCGATTAATGCCGGCCTATCGGTATCACGTGTCGGTGGTTCAGCACAAACTAAAATTATTAAGAAATTAGGTGGTGGTACCCGTCTCGACTTGGCGCAATACCGTGAATTGGCTGCATTTGCTCAGTTCGCCTCTGATCTTGATGAAGCAACACGAAATCAAATAGAACGTGGTCGTCGTGTCACAGAGTTAATGAAACAAAAACAATATCAACCAATGTCTATTGCAGAAATGGCCATGTCATTGTTCTCTGCAAATGAAGGTTACATTGATGATGTGGATGTGGATAAAGTTGTCTCTTTTGAACAAGCCATGTTGGCAGATATGAAATCAAACCACGCTGATTTGATGGATAAAATCAATCAATCTGGTGCTTTTGATGATGAGATTGCCAGTGAAATGCGCAGTGCAATTGAAAGCTTTAAAACAACAGGCAGTTGGTAATCGGAGCATAAGCCATGGCTAGCGGTAAAGAGATACGGACTCAGATAACGAGCATCAAAAACACGCAGAAAATTACGCGTGCAATGGAGATGGTTGCTGCGAGTAAAATGCGTAAAGCTCAAGAACGCATGGCAGCAACACGGCCCTATGCAGATAAAATTTATAATGTAGTCCAGCATTTGGCATATTCACACCCTGAGTACAAGCATCCCTACCTTGAACATCGGGAAGAAAGTAAACGCGTGGGTTATATCATCGTTTCTTCTGACCGTGGTCTGTGTGGTGGTTTGAATAATAATTTGTTCAAAACCGTACTGAAGGATATTCGTGCAAAAAGTGATAAAGGCATTGAAGTTGATGTTTGTACCATTGGTCAAAAAGCAACGAGTTTTTTCAGTCGCCTTCCTGTCGCTCTAACGGGCCAAAAGACGCAATTGGGTGATGCACCACGTGCTCATGACTTGGTCGGTACCGTTAAAGTGATGCTTGATGCTTATGAACAGGGCAATATTGATAGTCTTTATCTGGTCTATAACGAGTTTGTTAATACCATGACTCAAGACAATAAAATGGTTCAATTATTACCTGCCAAACCTCAAAAGCCAAGTGAAGAGTTAGCGCATCATTGGGATTATATCTATGAACCTGATGCTAAAGAGGTTTTGGATAATTTATTGGTCCGGTACATTGAGTCAGTGGTTTACCAAGGTGTGGTAGAGAATGTTGCCTGTGAGCAGGCCTCGCGAATGGTGGCAATGAAAAGTGCTTCTGACAATGCGGGCGGCCTTATTGACGATCTACAGTTGGTCTACAACAAAGCTCGACAGGCTGCAATTACACAAGAAATATCAGAAATCGTTGCTGGCGCCGCGGCGGTATAAGCAAACATAGAAGAAAGAGGAAGCAAGATGAGCTCTGGAAAGATTGTACAAATTATTGGTGCGGTCGTAGACGTGGAATTTCCCCGCGACAGCATACCGAATGTCTATGATGCCTTGCATGTTGAGGACGTAGGCTTAACACTTGAAGTTCAGCAACAACTCGGTGATGGTGTGGTCCGTGCTATTGCAATGGGCGTCACTGATGGTCTGAAACGTCATTTGGATGTTTCTAATAGCGGTGAACCAATCAAAGTACCAGTAGGCCAAAAAACACTAGGCCGTATCATGGATGTTTTAGGTAACCCTATTGATGAAAAAGGTGATATTGGTCAAGAAACAGACTGGGCAATTCACCGTAAAGCTCCCGCTTTTGATGAATTATCAGCTAGTAACGAACTACTGGAAACCGGTATCAAAGTTATCGATTTAGTTTGTCCGTTCGCTAAGGGTGGTAAAGTTGGTCTATTCGGTGGTGCCGGTGTAGGTAAAACCGTTAACATGATGGAGCTTATCCGTAATATTGCGATTGAGCACAGTGGTTTCTCTGTTTTCGCGGGTGTTGGTGAACGTACTCGTGAAGGTAATGACTTCTATCATGAAATGACAGATTCGAACGTTATCGATAAAGTATCGTTGGTATATGGTCAGATGAATGAGCCACCTGGTAACCGTTTACGTGTTGCTTTGACTGGTTTGACGATGGCTGAATTCTTCCGTGATGAAGGCCGTGATGTGCTTTTCTTCGTTGATAACATCTATCGTTACACACTAGCAGGTACAGAAGTATCAGCGCTACTCGGTCGTATGCCATCTGCCGTAGGTTATCAGCCTACATTGGCAGAAGAAATGGGTGTGCTACAGGAACGTATTACATCAACTAAAGTCGGTTCTATTACCTCTATTCAAGCGGTATATGTACCTGCCGATGACTTGACTGACCCGTCTCCTGCTACCACATTCGCTCACTTGGATGCGACAGTTGTATTGTCTCGTCAAATCGCAGAATTAGGTATCTATCCTGCGATTGATCCACTTGATTCAACAAGCCGCCAATTAGACCCATTAGTTGTTGGTAATGAACATTATGATGTGGCGCGTGGTGTACAAGGGACATTACAACGTTATAAAGAACTGAAAGATATCATTGCGATTCTCGGTATGGACGAATTATCTGAAGAAGATAAATTGACTGTAACGCGAGCACGTAAAATCCAACGTTTCTTATCGCAGCCATTCTTCGTTGCTGAAGTATTTACCGGAGCACCTGGTAAATATGTATCACTTAAAGATACTATCACTGGGTTTAAAGCTATTCTCGATGGTGAATATGATTCACTGCCAGAACAAGCTTTCTACATGGTAGGTAGTATTGAAGAAGCTGTTGAGAAAGCGAAAAAGCTATAGGCTTTAAGGGGTAAATAATGGCAATGACCATTCATGTCGACATCGTAAGTGCTGAAGCAGAAATCTACTCAGGTTTAGTAGAAGCCGTTTTTGCCACTGCGGTTGAAGGTGAAATCGGTATCTATCCGCGTCACACACCACTGCTCACGCAGTTAAAACCCGGTGAAGTGCGTGTGCTGAAAAGTAATGGTGAGCAAGAGTTCTTTTATGTCTCTGGCGGCATGATTGAGGTGCAGCCTCACGTTGTTACTGTGCTGGCCGATACGGCTCTGCGTGCAGCAGATGTTGATGAGGCTTCTGCGCTAGAGGCAAAAGCAGATGCAGAGCGTTCACTCAACGATCGTTCGAGCTCATTGGATTATGCAGAAGCACAGGCCCAACTGGCAGAAGCGATGGCACAATTGCGTAGTATTCAACGACTAAGAAAAAAAGGGCGTTAAATAATACCGTTCAAACGAAAAAGGCTGTCATAGACAGCCTTTTTTTTGCCTTAAAGAAATAGCGATAAGTCCCTTTAAGTAAATTTGTTAGAATGTGATCCTTACATTGAACTAGATGGGTTAATCTTAAATGTCACTCAGTATCGTCGTACTTGCTGCAGGCAAGGGTTCACGCATGAAATCAGCTAAACCCAAAGTCATGCATAAATTGGCTCACAAGCCCTTATTACAACATGTGTTAGACACAGCGCAACGTTTAGCACCAACCTCATTAACCGTTGTTTGTGGCCACGGGGCAGAAGAAGTCGAGCCTTTTTTGTTAGATCAAGGCATTCAAACTGTCATACAACATGAGCAAAAAGGGACTGGACACGCAGTAGAGCAAGCCAAAATGCAATTTAAAAGCAGCGAGCAGGTACTTGTGCTTTATGGTGATGTGCCACTAATCCAGGCTGCTACCTTACGTGCGTTGATTGATTCCGGTGACAGGCATAGTTTGAAAGTACTTACTGTCAAATTAGCAACACCAAAAGGTTATGGTCGTATTGTTCGTGATGCTGACGGTAATATGCTCAAGATCATTGAAGAAAAAGATGCAGACGAGGCGACTAAAAAGATTAACGAAGTCAATACAGGCATTATGTGCATCCCCGGCGACTGGTTAACTACTGTGTTATCAGAGCTAGATAATGATAATGCCCAGGGCGAATATTATTTGACTGATTTGATTGCATTAGCGGTTGAGGAAAATCTAGCTATTCACTCCGTTTGTTGCGATGAAGAAAGTGAAGTGGCTGGGGTTAATGACCGAATGCAACTGGCCGTGCTTGAACGTCATTATCAACAACAACGGGCTTATGATTTAATGCAGGCTGGTGTCACCCTTGTTGATCCCGGACGTATTGATATTCGAGGCGAATTACAAGTCGGCCAAGATAGTCATATAGATGTTAATGTCATTTTCGAAGGCACCAACCAGTTAGCTGATAACGTGACCATTGGTGCTAATAGCATCATTATTAACAGTCATATTGCTGCAGGGGTGCAAATTTTACCTAACAGCATTATTGAAAATGCTGAGATCGGTGAAGGTTGTGTCATCGGCCCGTTTGCGCGACTTCGTCCGGGTAGCAAACTGGCTGCAAATGCCAAAGTCGGTAACTTCGTTGAAGTCAAAAATGCCAATATCGGTCAAGGATCTAAGGTTAACCACCTGAGCTATATTGGTGATACCGATATGGGGGCTGATGTGAATATTGGTGCTGGCACCATTACTTGTAATTATGATGGCGCCAATAAACACCGCACTATCATTGGCGACCGTGTTTTTGTCGGTTCTGATAGCCAGTTGGTGGCACCAGTGACGCTGGAAGATGGGGCGACGATTGGGGCAGGCTCAACCATTCGCAAAAATGCGCCAGGTGATGCCTTGACGTTAACCAAGTCCGAAACAAGAACAGTTAAAGGCTGGAAGAGGCCGGTTAAGCAAAAGTGATGCCTGGGACAGGCACCACTTTATAGTTAATTACTCTGAGCATCCGCTTATTTTAGCTATCGGCAGCTTTTACCGGGATGACAATATTACCTTGATACGTTCTATGCTTATCTGTGAGGGAATCAGTGATTCCGAGATCCCAGAAAACTACACTCGCAGCAAGTTTTCCCGATTCAATTTCACTGACGATAAAGCCTTTTGTCCTGATACCTTCTTTTGTCTCACAGCGATAGATTAGTCGATCATCGGAACGTCTAATCATGACAGTTCCTGGCATATCGACAGACCAAAACCCTCTTTTGTTTTGAAATTCGCAATCACCTTCACTGCCATCTGAGAAAGATGCCGTCACAGGAATCATTGGGTCGTTTACGATAGTTGCGCAACCGGTGAGCATAAAGCTTATAGGAATTAAGGCAAGGAATTTACTTTTCAAATCAACCTCCATTTAGATTTGTTTTATATACATTGAAATTATGTGCTTGGTTAAGTTAAAACACACAAGCGCAAGATATTAACATTATTGATGATTCGGGTGTAAAAACAGGTCTGATTACTTTCTCTGGTTTTTTACTATGCCGCAACTACACACTCACCTTCATAGAGGCCTATGTTTCTCGGTGAGTATTGATAAAGACTTTATTTATGAGGAGGTATAGCTAGTAAGAGTAATAGAGAGCCACAAAGGATGCGTTTATGCATGGCATTGAGTACGCAGCCGAAGACACAAAGCTAATAATTTATTGTGTATTGGTTTCAATATGATCTTTTACTAAATCACGATAAGCATACCAAGTCGCATGGCTGAGCCTGGAGAAATTGCTAAACAAATTTGCATGGAAAAATCTATAGATTGGGCTTACGAAGAAGAGGAACGGCTGTTTTTAAGTGATTTAGAACAAAACCTTCATTATCGCGGAAAAGATCATAGCGGTTATGAAATTATTCTTAACGAATATCCCAAAGAAGCGATTAAATCTGTTTATATTAGTATGAACGCTAAAAAAGAAACTTTTATTAAAGTTTTTGATGTATTTTCGAAATTTTGATCACGATGTAGAAGTTTTTTGGGGACAAAAAAATATAGAAGAATTCAAAATAGACTTTTTAAGCCTAGAAAAGCATCCAGAGTCTGAATGAATCAAAGGAAAGCGAGCAAATCAATAGGGTTAGAGTAATTGATTTTTAAATAATCAGATTATTTCGGACTAAAGCCCGAATTCATTTTCTTTATATGACTAAAGAAAACGAACCAAAAGAAAAGACACCCCTTGTGCTGGTCTACGACTGCACTGCGTTGCTCAATTTCATAATGAGCCTGCGCAACTCTCTGCGGTCAAACAGTGCTCGGCTTATATCTTTATGAAATTTCCACTACTCGTCAGCACAAAATGGGGAAATGGGATTCTTCACATAGGTTTGTAAGGTAGCCCCTTTAATGCCCTTATGCGAAGCCGAGCATCACAAATCAGTTTAGGTTAAACACGACGACTGTTTGAGCGTAGCGAGTTTTCGTCGTGTCTGAGTTGATTGAGAAGCGCAGGGTATCCGAAGGACAAGCATCGGGCTGCCCTTTTGTTTGGTCCGTTTATTTTGGGTAGGCAAAATAAATGGACGCCCGGCAGCAGCGTATGTCTTTTTGGTATATTTAATCAAAAGGCTATACTGCATAGAACTGATTTAAAAATAAATGGAGTTGTAGCAATGGGAGTTGAAGTGAGCGGTATACTTGGTCTAATTGTTTTAATTTTGGATGTATTTGCAATCGTTAAAGTGACACAAAGCAGTGTGACAACAGATTCTAAAGTATTGTGGATTGTTATTATTTTATTGCTTCCTGTACTAGGGCTGATTTTGTGGTTTTTAATGGGCCCGAAGTCGTTGCGCTAACGTATGCAATAAATCAATAGGGTCAAAGTTCGGTTTCGCATAAGGACACCTTGAGGGTCTCAAGAGTTTAGGTATTAATCCCCCCAAGATGCACATTTTATGCTGCTGAATAGTGCAGTTTTATCTTTTATTTGCTGAATAAGAAAGCCTTATCAATCGACGTTGCTTTTTGTAAGCAGATGACGGATAAATTATTAGTCGATTTCGTGTCCAATGACAGCACCTCCAACGGCGCCGCCCACGGTTCCAATGGTACTACCATCCGTTATAACTGCACCAGCTGCACCGCCAATACCTGCACCTATCGCCGTATTTTTGTCTTGTTGTGACATGCCACTGCATGCGGTCAAAGATAGTATTGCGAGGATAAGTATGCTTCTAATCGATATGTGTTTGAATGTGTTCATAATAGGTATCTCTCTACTAGGTGGAAAATGTCCACCCTGTATATTTCAGTATACGCTTAATGACGAGATACAATACTTTTATATTTATAAAAAATACTTTAAAAAACAATGGGTAATAAGACGCCTTGGTTTGAGTGGGCAGCAATATTCAATAGGTTGGCTAAGAGGGCTCAGACACGGATCCTAGCTATCAGCATTGCAGGGATATAGAACCTTGTAACCACGTTCTGCTTATTACACACTCGTTTCAATATGGTCTTTCACCAAATCACGATAGGCATACCAAGTCGCATGGCTGAGCAGTGGAAATATCACGATCATAGTGACTAGGAATGTAAAAAACCCAAGCAGACAGAATGCAACTAATAAACTCCCCCAAACCAACATGGTTGGTATATTGGTGATGAACACTTTAAAGCTTAATAGCATGGCCTCTTTTACTGAGACACCGGTTTCTATAATAGCGGGAATTGCTACGACAGAGACACTAAATGCGGCTATAGCTAATATACCGCCAATAAGAATATACAGCGCGATTTGTTGGGTGCTGGCCTGTTGGAAAAATCCTCCCCATATACTGCTTTCGATAGAGGGCGCAACACTGTCTAATACCAGAGATAATATCAACGCGGATAAGGTAAACCATATCAGACTAAAACCTAGTAATAAGCCGGCAAAGCGAAAAAGTGTGTTTTGACATTGGCGTAAACGTGCTAATGACTGGTCAAAACTGAGTGGCTCATTTGTTTCATGTCGCCAGGAAAGTTCGCATAAGCCAGCTGCCAGAATAGGGCCAATAAACATAAAGCCAGAAACGGCGGCAGCAATGAAATAAATATGTTCACGGGTCATCAGCAACGTGATGTATATCAGTGCAGTGACGATTAAGCCATAACTAAAACTGGCTGTTGGGTGATAGCTGAAATCTCGCCAGCCTGATTTTAACCAATGAAAGGGTCTTAACACTGCTGTTTTAATGTCGTGTGTTTCAATTGGTTCGAGGTGATGAAGAGAATGGTATCGACTCATTTTCATCTCCTTAATTAAAAGAGTGCATTGAAGTTTTTCAAAGAACTATAGTTATCTTACTCCCTTAGGCAGGTTTTTAAACAAATTGTTTATAGATAAAAATGCACTTATTAGGTTTAAACTATATAGGTGTTTGTTTATTTCTCGTGATGTTTGGTTCTCGCTAAATATTTTTTCTAGGTCGTTTTCATCTTAACTATTGAAAGAAAACAAGCGCCCACCGGATAGCAAAAGTTTTATGAGCTACAATTCACCTTCTTTTCTCGACTTTAATTGCAAGGACAAAACATGGCAAGCGTTGGCTTTTTAGCTTTATTAGACGATATTGCTAGCTTACTTGATGATGTGGCGGCTATCAGTAAAGTTGCTGCCCATAAAACGGCAGGCGTGCTTGGGGATGATTTAGCATTAAATGCACAGCAAGTGAGTGGGGTAAAAGCTGACAGAGAGTTGGCCGTGGTGTTTGCAGTAGCTAAGGGCTCGTTTATCAACAAGCTGATTCTGGTACCGATGGCTTTATTGATTAGCGCTGTAGCACCTTGGCTGGTGACGCCACTCTTGATGCTCGGTGGTTTGTATTTGTGCTTTGAAGGCGTTGAAAAGCTGGCTGAAAAATGGCTACATGACAAACAAGATAAAGCACACCACCACAAGGCTTTAGTTGATGCTGTTAACAGCGATAGTATCGATATCAAGGCTTTTGAAAGCGGTAAAATCAAAGGGGCTATTCGTACCGATTTTATTCTATCAGCGGAAATTATCATTATTGCATTGGGTGTTGCCCAGAATGAAGCGTTTTTGACGCGCGCCATTTCAGTATCGCTGATAGCTATCGTGGTGACAGCCTTGGTATATGGGCTTGTTGCGGCCATTGTGAAGTTTGATGATCTGGGGCTGGCATTAATTAAATCTACAGCAAATGGTGTGTGGAAGCAGATACAGCAGATGTTTGGTCGGTTTATTTTATTGATGGCACCTAAATTAATGCGGTTATTATCCGTTGTCGGTATGTTGGCAATGTTTTTAGTTGGCGGTGGGATTTTGGTTCATGGTTTGCCCTTTATTCACCATATGATTGAGCCATTGATTAATAACTCGGGTAATGTAACAGCGGCTTTATTGCCTGTGCTGTTTAATGGTTTATTTGGTGTCATAGCAGGCGTGGTCGCCTTGTCATTGGTTACGTTACTTACTCGGCTACTAGGCAAATAAAGCTATCGTTACAATACTCGTTGTACCCAAAGATTAACGCAGGATCATGTAAAGTGATTGTTGATCACGCTGGATCTGCAAGAGCAGTGTTTGTGTACCAACGACTAATGTCTTAAAGTGCTCAAGATTTTTGACGGCTTTTTTATTGACGGCAGCAATAATGTCATTAGGACGAAGGCCAGAGAACCAGGCTGGGCTTCCCTTTTCAACTTTGTAGACCATCACGCCGGAAAGTCGATCATAATAGGGTGAAGAAGGGTCGAGATCACCAAAAGAAGCACCCGATAATTTAGGGTGAACAGCCATTTTTTGCACCTGTTTTTTTACTTCTTTAACAGTCGCTTTGACTTGCATAGGCTTGCCATCACGCAAAATATCCAAATGGATGGTTTGTCCGACCATCAATAGACCAATGGTGTTACGAAGCGTGTCACCATTTTCCAGACGAACATCATCGACGGCAAGAATCACATCGCCTATTTCAAGATCGGCCTGATCAGCAGCTGAACCTTGTTGAACATGTGTAATCACAACGCCTTGTTCAGAATCTATATTGAAGGCTTTAGCAAGCTCCTGACTAATATCTTGTGTGTGCACGCCGAGGTAAGCACGTTTGACTTCTCCATATTCAATCAGTTGGTCACTGATTTGTTTAACGAGGTTGCTAGGGATGGCAAAACCAATACCGATATTACCGCTACGCTGATCAGGCGAGAAAATTGCAGTATTGATACCGACCAGTTCTCCGCGTAAATTGACCAGCGCACCCCCTGAGTTACCGGGATTAATTGACGCATCAGTTTGAATAAAATCCTCATAACCCTCAATGCCTAAACCGCTGCGGCCTAATGCGCTGACAATGCCTGAGGTGACAGTTTGACCAAGGCCAAAAGGGTTGCCAATGGCGACAACAAAGTCACCGACGCGGAGTTTATCAGAGTTTGCTAGCGGTAATGCCGTCAGGTTTTCAGGTGGAATTCTGACTAAAGCGACATCAGTGGCATGATCACTACCTACTAACTCAGCCTGAAAACTTCGACCATCGGTGAGCGATACAGTAATTTCATCTGCCCGTTGGATAACATGGCTATTTGTTAATACTAAACCGTTTTCAGCATCGAATATTACGCCTGATCCCAGGCTCTGTTTAGTGCGTTGGCGTGGCTGTTGGTCTGGAATGTTAAAGAATCGGCGAAAAAAAGGGTCATTTAATAACGGGCTATATTGCACAGGCACTTGACTGCGGGTGGCAATATTCACTACAGCCGGTTTTGATTTATCCAGCATGGGTGCCAGAGTAGGCATTTTGTCATTGCCAGCAAACCAGTCTAAAGGAAGTGCGGCGCTGGCAGATTGTGCAAGTAATATAAGACCTGTTAACCAGATCAGCGCTGAATATACGCTTTTCATTATCAGCCCCTTTTTTCCTTTATAACACTTTTTCTATTTGTTCCCGGGGATTAAAGTTAAGTTCTTCAGCCATTTCTTGATATAACTGTTTGGCTTTTGCACTATCAGCTGGTGGCGTCATAATTTGTAAGATTACAATTTGATCGCCGGCATTTTTGCCAGGCAATCCCCGCCCTTTCAAGCGCATCTTTTTACCCGACTGTGAGCCAGTTGGAATTGTTAAGCTAATTCGTCCCGCCAAGGTTGGCACAGTAATCTTTGAGCCTAATGCGGCTTCCCACGGAGCGATGGGTAAGTCTAACAGGATATTGTTCCCTTCTAGGCGATAATAAGGGTGCTCAGCAATATTAATTTCTAAATAGAGATCACCTGCTTGGCCACCAGGTCCCGACCTACCTTGCCCCGCCAGACGAATTTTTTTGCCGGAGGTAATACCCGCGGGAATTTTTACACTGATGGTGCCGCTGGCACCACCAGGTCGACGAATACTCTTCGTTGCGCCATGGAATGCATCTTCTAATGAAATGGTAATTTTAGCGTTAACATCTTCGCCACGGGCAAAGAATTGTTCGCCGCCCATACCACCCATGCCGCCCATACCACCACCGAACATACTTTCAAAGAAGCTGCTGAAGTTGCCGCCATGAGGGCCAAACCCGTTGCTTTGTTCCCAGCCTGGTGGCGGTGTGAAAGACTGACCATGTTTAAAGCTACTGCCAAATTGATCATACTGCGCACGTTTTTCAGGATCTTTTAGTGCTTCGTATGCTTCACCAACCTCTTTAAATTTGGCTTCGGCATTGGCTTCTTTACTGACATCAGGGTGATACTTGCGTGCCAGTTTACGATAGGCTTTTTTTATCTCTTCTTGAGAAGCATCGCGCGAAATGCCAAGAACTTTGTAATAATCTTTATATTCCATAAATACAATGTCGTAAAATTTAGTATGCGTTTTTAAATGGGGGCATAAGGTCCCTTTTTCAATGGTTATAGCCGTTGTTTATGCTTATTTTCAGACAAGTAACATAAGTAATTAGTGTGATTCATCAGAAAGAAGCTGATTAAACAACGTGTTGGCATCTTTGGCGACGTTATAATCAATATAACTATTACGATATTTAAAGGTTGCAGTAACATTGGCTTCATTGCGGATTTCATCCATTACATCGCCATCAACCTTTACCCATTCATCTTTGGTAAACATATTTTCATTGGGTCGCTCGACACACTTGTAACCACAGTTTTTTGCTGTACCTGACGGTCGATCTCTACAGGAATGTTGAGCGGGTAAATCGACGGAGATTATTTTTCATGATGGCTTGCAATAGAAAGTGAAATAAACGACCTACTCTAGCAAATTAACAGCTTGATGGGACTGCATTGATGGCAAATTTCACATTTGTTTTTGTGTAGACAGTGGTAAGCTGTTATTGGCTTTAAATTTATCAGGGCAGGAGGGTGAGTAATGAAGACGTTGCATTTGATTCGCCACGCTAAGTCTGATTGGTCAGTGTCGTCACAGCTGGATATTCAGCGACCTTTAAATGAGAAAGGCGAACAGAACTGCCGACTAATGGCATCTAATATCTTGCAAGCAGGCTGTTGTTTTGACCATGTTTTTTGCAGCCCAGCGCTACGCGCTCGTAGCACGATTGAGTTGATTGATAAGGCACTTGAAGCTGAACAGATTGCATGGCAGTTTGACAATGCGCTTTATACTTTTGAGGCGGCTGACGTAATGAATTGGTGTCGTCAGCTCGATGATAATTTGGGAGACGTTGTCATTATCGGACATAATCCTGCGTTGAGCGAACTAAGTAATATGTTGACAGGACAAACACTGATTAATCTCCCGACCAGCAGTTATGTCCAGTTGGCTATTAATACTCGTTCCTGGAAAAACCTGGCATCGGACACTGCACAATTAGTTACCTTGATAACACCAAAAATGTATCAAACTTAAGTGCTAAGAGAGGCTCTTGCTCGGGCAATAGCCGCTTTAACTTGTGATGGTGCCGTACCGCCAAGGTGATCACGTGCGGCTACCGACCCTTCCAGTGTTAACACATCAAAAACATCGCCTGTAATGGCTTTGGAGAATGATTGCAACTCTTGCAAACTCAGTTCTGACAGGTCTTTCTCGTGCTTAATACCATAGGCGACGGCAAGACCAACCACTTCATGAGCATCACGAAACGCGACGCCTTTTCTGACCAGATAATCAGCTAAATCGGTCGCTGTGGCATAACCGCGTAAGGTGGCTTGCCGCATATTACTGGCTTTTACCGTGATGACACTCATCATGTCGGCATAGACACGAAGTGAACCAAGTAAGGTATCGACTGTATCAAACAGTGGCTCTTTGTCTTCCTGGTTATCTTTGTTATAGGCTAACGGCTGATTTTTCATCAGGGCCAGTAGATTGAACAAATTGCCATAGACACGACTAGTCTTGCCTCGGATCAACTCAGGTACATCTGGGTTTTTCTTTTGAGGCATAATTGATGAGCCGGTACAGAAGGCATCACCCAAATCTACAAAATCAAATTGAGCAGACGACCAAATAATCAACTCTTCTGAGAAACGTGATAAGTGCATCATCAGCATAGATGCAACGCTATTAAACTCGATGGCAAAATCACGGTCACTGACGGCATCCAATGAATTTTGGCAGATCCTGTCAAACCCCAGCAGTTCAGCTGTCATTTCACGATCAATGCTAAAAGTGGTGCCTGCGAGGGCGGCAGCGCCCAATGGCATGCTATTGACTCGCTTGGCACAGTCAGTCAAGCGTTCAGCATCACGACAGAGCATTTCATACCAAGCCATCATATGATGACCAAACGTCACTGGTTGAGCTGTTTGTAGGTGAGTAAAGCCGGGCAAAATGGTATCAGCTTCACGTTCAGCAACATCTAATAATGCTAGCTGCAAGCGTTTTAACTCGCTTGTAATCGGTGTGATCATGTCACGTAAATAAAGCCGTATATCGGTTGCTACTTGATCATTTCGTGAACGACCGGTATGTAATTTTTTACCGACATCACCAATCAGTGCAATTAGTCTGGCTTCGATGTTCATATGAACATCTTCCTGAGCGATAGACCATTTAAACTGTCCGTCTTCGATTTCACTTTCGATTGACTGTAATCCAGCGAGGATCTGATCTTTCTCATCATTAGACAAAATGCCTGTTTTAGCCAGCATGGTGGCATGGGCGATAGAGCCTTGAATGTCTTGTCGATATAATCGCTTATCAAAATTGACTGAAGCCGTGAATTCTTCCACAAAGGCATTTGTGGGTTGGGTTAAGCGGGCTGAAGACAGTTTTTTGTCAGATGAGGTCATAAGTTTTAGTCTTTAGGCGTAAAAGCAAAACAGTTATTATAACCTGCTTTAGCTTTTGAACTGATAGTTGGTCATCGTAATAAAAGCAATGAACTGCTTGGACACGCTAGCACTGGCTGTTAGACTGCTGACTTATCCCTTTATAGACAGATATACTAATGGCAACAAGAACTATAAAAATTGCGACACGTAAAAGCCCCTTGGCAGTTTGGCAAGCGGAAAATATTAAAGACAGATTGCAGAAGCTGCACCCTGGACTTGAGGTTGAGCTGGTAAAAATGCGGACCCAGGGAGACATTATTTTAGACACGCCTTTAGCCAAGGTTGGCGGCAAAGGGTTGTTTGTCAAAGAGCTTGAACAGGGCATATTCGCTGGCGATGCTGATATTGCAGTGCATTCAATGAAAGATGTGCCCGTTGAATTTCCCGAAGGTTTGCACCTGCCAGTGATATGCGAACGGGAAGATCCGACCGATGCCTTTGTTTCCAATCATTATGCATCGATAGATGAGTTGCCGCATGGAGCTAGAGTGGGAACCTCAAGTTTGCGTCGAGAGTGTCAGTTACGCTACCACCGGCCTGATCTTATCGTATTACCGTTACGTGGCAATGTGAATACCCGTCTGGCCAAATTAGATAACGATCAGTTTGATGCTATTATTCTTGCCTCTGCAGGTTTAAAACGCTTGGGCTTTGGCGAGCGAATCCGCAGTGCTTTAACCCCTGAACAGAGTTTGCCCGCAATCGGCCAAGGTGCACTGGGGATTGAGACGCGTGTTGACGATGATGAGCTCAACGCGTTGATTGCGCCGTTACGTTGTGAAGAAACATCAATTGTACTGACTGCTGAACGTGCTATGAATAAGCGTTTGGCAGGTGGGTGTCAAGTACCGATCGCTGGTTATGCTTTGTTAGAGGATGATCAAGTGTGGATGCGTGGTTTAGTTGGCAAACCGGATGGTAGTGAAATGTTATTTACTGAGGGCAAAGCTACATCTGCCGAAGTAGAAGCATTGGGTGTGAGTTTGGCTGAGGATTTATTATCACGAGGTGCAGATAAGATCCTTGCTGAGGTGTTTGGTGACTAAACCGCCGCCATTGTCTGGACTGAAGGTACTCGTGACCAGGCCGCAAGATCAGGCAAAAACACTAATAGACACATTAAAACAGGCCGGTGCGAAAACGATGGCTTTTCCGCTTATCGATATAGTTGCGATTGAGCCGCAACAGTGGCCGGAAGTGGATATTGCTGAACAAGATATGGTGATTTTTATTAGTCGCAATGCTGTTAGCTTTTTTTGCCGCGCTTTTGATGATGAACTACCAGCAAACGTAGACTTCGTCGCCGTGGGTGATGCGACGGCTGACAGCATGAGACGGCATCAATTACCAATCGATATTGTAGCCCCCTCACCTGCGGGTAGTGAAAGTCTGCTCGCCATGCCAGCTATGCAAAGTATGCTTAATAAGCGGGTATTGATTGTGCGTGGTGAAGGCGGCAGAGAACTGCTAGCTAATACCTTAGCATTAAGAGGTGCTACTATTAGTTACTTAGAAGTATATAAACGCAGTTTACCGGCAGTTAATGAGGAGCAACTTACTCAGGCTGAAACTGTAGATTGCATCGTAATTACCAGCGTAGCGAGTCTTGATAATTTATGCCAACTGATTGCAAAACAGACGATAAAAAATAAAACCTTGATCGTAATCAGTGACCGAATTAGGCAGCATGCGCTAAAGTTAGGGTTTCAGCACGTTTATGTGTCAGATGATGTCAACGATGCTGCAATTACACAGCAATTGATTGAGGTAGGACAAACTAATGGCAAAAAATGCTAGTGAGCAGACCGAAGAAAAGAAAAAGCAGCCTATAACGGTTGAAAACGCGGTGGCAAATAAGCCCAAGCAAGGCGGCAAATCATTGTTGGTTTGGCTGGCTGTGCTCATACTGTTAGGTGTGTCCGCTGCTTTATATTGGTTAATTGAACAACAAAAAGCAGAAGTTGCTAATTTAACTGAAGAAATGGCTTCTTCCACTGTTCAATTAGATTCTAAGCTGGCGGAGATCAAGCAATCTCTTAATCGTGATACAGCTAGTATTCAACAACGATTGGAGAATTTGAATTCCACCGATGTTGGCCTTGCTGAAAAAATAGCAGAGATAGCAAAAATCCAGGATATGACTAACGATGATGTGAAGCGTGTCTGGACAATGGCTGAAGTTGAATATTTATTGCAGACAGCTAATCAGCGCGCGCAATTGGCGGAGGATGCTGAAGGTGCTAGACAGGCTCTAATTCTGGCTGATGAAAAGTTGAAACAGCTGGCAGATCCTCGCCTGTATCGACTACGTGCAATGCTGTCAGACGAGCAACTGGCTTTAGCAGCGGTTAAGAAGGTTGATATTGATGGTCTGGCTGTTCGGTTACAAAGTGCTATTGATCATGTTAATCAGTTACAGGTGTTATTGGCACCTGAAGTCAAAACAGAAGGTGACGTATCACCTGAGACAACCGCTATGGCGCCGGATTGGAAGTCCGCACTATTATCAGCCTGGGAACAGGTCCGCTCTCTGGTTGTCATTCGACATCAGGAGGATGGTGCCGCTGCTGTATTAGTACCTGAAGAACGTTATTTCTTGTACCAGAATTTGCGTTTGAAACTCGAAACCGCTAGAGCGGCACTGTTACAAAAGCGGGAAACCGTATTCCATGACAGTTTAGCGTCGGCGGAAAAGTGGCTGCAGCAATATTTCATTGGTGAAGAGCGTGATGCGGTTTTAACCAGTGTGCAGGCATTAAATTCTGAACAAATTGTTGTTGAGCTACCTGATATATCAGGATCCTTAGCTTGGTTACAACAAAATGGTGATGTTCAATGAAACTATTAATCATTATTGCTATTGCGTTGTTGGTTGGGGCCAGTTTGATATGGGTGGCCGAATTCGAACCAGGCTATGTGTTGATGCAGTACGCGGGCTGGAGTCTGGAGACATCGTTGATAGTGTTTGCGGTCGCTTTTGTATTACTGGTGGTTGCTGGTTATATTTCATTGCGAAGTTTAGTGCTGGTTAAGCAAACGCCGGGGAAACTGAGTAATTGGCGAATTAATAAAGGTCATCGCCGAGCGGCAAAAGCTTTAACGCGTGGGTTGATTTTGTTGGAAGAAGGTCGTTGGTCTGATGCCGAACGTGTGTTATTGCGGCATGCGGGCAACAGTGAAACACCATTATTACATTATTTATCAGCTGCCCGCGCTGCCCAAAAACAAAATGCTGCAGGCCGTCGCGATAATTATTTGCGTCTGGCACATGAAACAACTGAAGGCGCTGATGTTGCCGTCGGGGTGGTGCAGGCAGAGTTACAACTAGCAGCGAATCAAAAAGAACAGGCACTAGCGACTTTGCAGCATTTAAGAGAGTTATCACCTAAACACCCTTATGTATTGCAGTTATTGCAAAGACTTTATTCAGAAATGAACCAATGGCAAGAGGTACAAGACGTATTGCCTGATTTACGAAAGCGGCATGTTTTGGCATCAGATGATGTGAAATCGCTTTCTACCGATGCTTTGGTTGGTCAATTAGAAGAGGCTGTTGCACAAAAAGACTGGCAAGGCATGAGTGAGGTTTGGCAAAAATCACCCACCAAAATCCGCCAGACTGAGGCGATGCTGAATGCGTATGTTGTTGGTTTGATTGCGCAAGATAGGGGGGATGAAGCCGCGCCATTGATTGAGTCTTATCTGCGTAATCAGTGGAGTGATAAATTAGTCTATCAGTACGGTCTAATTGACCACAGTGAAAAAACGAGTAAATTAGCTATTGCTGAGAAATGGCTAAATAAGCAACAAGACAATCCATGGCTATTGCTGACAATTGGGCGGTTATTAAAAGCTAACAAAATGTGGCAACGAGCAGAGGCCTACTTCCGAGATAGTATCCGGTTCGGGCCGCGCGGCGAAACCTATCAAGAATTGGCAGAAGTCTTAGCTGAAGAGGGTGGTAATTCAATACAAGTGATGGAGGCCTATCAAAAAGGGCTGGCGCTAATGTTGTCAAAAACTGACGTCCTAACGTAAGGATTTAGTAGGAAATAGCATGGTAGAAACGGGCGGCCACTTAGTTGATATCTTAGCGTTATTGCTTGCTACAGTTGTTGTCGTTCCTTTGTTTCATGCAATTCGGCTTGGCGCGATACTCGGTTACCTAGCTGCCGGCGTTATCCTCGGGCCGTGGGGCTTTGGTGTTATTACTGAAGTGGAAGATGTCCGTCATTTAGGTGAGTTTGGTGTCATCTTCCTGCTGTTCGTTCTCGGTATTGAACTCAAGCCCGATAAGCTTTGGTCTATGCGAAAAATGGTGCTGGGACTGGGGTTAGGACAGCTATTATTGACAGCTGGGATTCTTTACTTAGTTGCTATTATGCTGGGAGTTTCACATCAACCGGCTGTTATCATTGGTTTTGGTCTGGCGTTATCATCAACGGCTTTTTGTCTTCAATTACTTGCTGAACGGGGCGGTATTTCAACCCTGATGGGGAAAATGTCTTTTTCGGTTCTGCTATTGCAGGACTTGTCAGTCGTACCATTATTGGCACTGGTATCAATGATGGCAGGGGCGGATGTCGATTCTGCACACAGCAGTTTCAACCTGGTTTATTCAGTATTGGTGATTATTGGTCTATTAGTGGCCGGTCATTATTTATTGAACCCAATCTTAGGCAAGATAGTAGCAAGTCAGGATCCTGATGTGTTTGTTGCCATGGCTGTATTATTAGTCCTTGGCATGGCGTGGCTCATGGAGTTAATCGGTTTTTCCATGGCAATGGGTGCCTTTCTTGCTGGGCTGATGCTGGCAGAGTCACATTACAGGCATCAGATTGAAGCTGATATTCTGCCCTTCAGGGGCATCTTATTAGGTTTGTTCTTCATGACAGTGGGCATGGGAATTGACTTTAAGCTGTTATGGGACAATTTGGCTATTATTATTGGCTTAACCATTGGGTTAATGTTGATAAAAGGGTCAGTTGTCTATTTGCTAGCCCGATTATCTGGTGCCCGCCATACTATTTCAGCCCAAACAGCTGTCCTGCTATCACAAAGCGGCGAGTTTGGTTTTGTGCTATTTGGCTTTGCCGGTATCTCAGGTCTTTTAAATGCTGAGCTTAGTCAAATGTTGACTTTAGTGATTGCTTTAACGATGGTGCTGACACCTTTTTCTGTCAAAGCAATGAACTGGTCGCTTGAGCGCTTTTATGTGCCAAAAGTTGAAGATGAAAGCTTTTTCAATGAGTTTTATGAGGATACTGAGGGCCATGTGATTATTGCTGGCTTTGGTCGCGTTGGTGCGCGTATCGGAGCTATCCTCAATGCTGCCGATGTGCCTTATATTGCGATTGATTTAAATTTGGAGCGTGTCAAAGCAGCTCGAGCACAAGGTTTTGCTGTGTTTTATGGTGATGCCTCTAATGTCAAAGTTTTGCGAGCTGCCGGTGCTGGCAAGGCCCGTATGATTATTATTGCGATGGATATGGGTAACCCACAGCATTTTGAGCGCATGTTGCCATTGGTTCGTCAGTTTTACCCGAATTTACCCATCCATGCGCGCGCTAAAGATAGAAAACACTGCGCGGAATTAATCACCCAGGGTGCTAGTACAGCAATCTCTGAAACATTGGAAACGAGCTTACGTTTGTCGGAAGAAATTCTGCAGGGTATCAATATCGATAAAGAAGATATTGAGCGGGTCCTTACTGCGTTTCGTGAGGATTATTATTCCGATGTTGTACAGAAGGTAACGGAAAAGAAAGTAGTAATGGGAGAGTTGAAACACTAATAGGAAGTAGCCCCTGCAAGTATTGAGGCTACTACTTTCTTATGACGCCCGATCTACAGTTTATAAACGCATTGGCATAACGACATATTGTCGGTCGTATTTTTCATTAAATGGGGTGATCAATACACTGCTATTGTCATCACTAAAGATCATTTTGACCTTTTCATCAGGCATAGCATTTAGTAGATCGAGTAGGTAAGCATTATTAAAGGCGATTTCCAGAGGTGTTCCGGCATAATCAACACTTATTTCTTCTTCAGCTGATTCCTGCTCTTGGTTGACGACAGTCGCTTTGAACGTATCTTTATTGAGGTTGATACGAACACTGCGGTGTTTGTCATTCGATAAGATTGCAGCCCGAGATAGTGCCTGTTTTAGCTGATCGCGTTCGGCAACGACTAGTTTATCACCGCCTAACGGTAATACTCGTTGATAGTTTGGAAACTGCCCATCAATAAGCTTTGACGTGAAGTGTAAATCGGGCAGCTCTACTTTGATTTGTTGGCTGCTGAAAGCGACAGTCACATTGTCATCCGTGTCGTTTAATAGACGGCTGAGCTCCAGAATCGTTTTTCTGGGCACAATAATGGCGCTTTTTTCTTCTACTGTATTGTCTGTTGTGAGGTTGCCTAATGCTAAGCGATGGCCATCAGTGGCAACTGCACGCAGATAATTATCTTCACGTTCCAGTAATAAGCCATTCAGATAATAACGTACATCTTGACTGGCCATGGCAAAGCTTGTTTCATCAATTAGGGATTTGAGAGCAGATTGCGGTAGAGCAATCTCATGGGTATAGTCCGCTCCTTCACTATCTGGGAAGTCTTCGCTAGGCAGGGTAGATAATGAAAAACGGCTTTTTCCGGCTTTGACCAACGCTTTATTGTCCTGTGCCTGAAAGCTAATGGTGGCATTAGCAGGTAAAGCACGACAGATATCTAAAAATTTACGAGCAGAAACGGTTGTTTTGCCTTCCTGCTCAACGGCAACAGGTAAGCTGGCGATCATTTCCAGCTCCATATCGGTACTGGTCATGGTCAGTTGTTGACCGTGAACCCGTAATAGAATGGTCGAAAGAATGGGTAATGTGGCCCGGCGTTCGACAATGCTGCATACCAGTTGTAATGGTCGGACAATGGCTTCTTGACTGACAGTAAACTCCATGTTCATTCTCTCGCTTAACTTGATAAGGTTCGGGTTAGGTTTCTATGATCTTCTGCAATACGGCTATCGGTTTCAATCAATTCTGCAATTTTACGGCAGGCATGTAAGACGGTGGTGTGATCACGGCCACCAAAGGCATCACCAATTTCAGGCAGACTATGGTTGGTGAGCTCTTTAGCAAGCGCCATAGCAAGTTGCCGGGGGCGCGCAATGGAGCGTGTTCTTTTTTTGGATAGCAGATCAGAAACACGAATTTTATAGTATTCTGCTACGGTTTTCTGAATACTTTCCAAGGTAACCAGTTTTTGATGAAGTGCAAGTAAGTCTTTTAAGGCCTCTTGCGCCATTTCAATCGATAATGGCTGCTTGGTAAAACGAGAATAGGCCAGTATGCGTTGCAAAGCACCTTCCAGGTCACGGACATTGGAACGAATTCGCTGGGCAACAAAAAAGGCGACATCATCAGGTAGCACGATTAAGTTTTGTTGCGCTTTTTTGATTAAAATAGCCACTCTGGTTTCAAGTTCCGGCGGTTCTATTGCTACTGTCAGGCCCCAACCGAGTCGTGATTGCAGACGTTCATCAAGATCCTGTACTTCTTTTGGAAAGCGATCACAGGTCAGAATAATTTGCCGCTGACCTTCCAGTAAGTTATTAAAAGTATAGAAAAACTCTTCCTGAGAGCGCTCTTTCTTAGCAAAAAACTGAATATCATCAATTAATAAGGCATCAGCGTTACGGTAGTGTGCTTTAAACTGATCAATGACGTTATTTCTCAGAGACGTAATCATATCTTGTACAAAACGTTCTGAAGAGAGGTAAATCACGCGCGCATCGGGGTTATTTTTCTTAATTTGATTACCGACAGCGAGCATTAAATGTGTTTTACCTAAACCGGTACCGCCATATAAAAACAACGGATTGTAACCTGTAGTGCCGGGGGCTTCAGCAACATGTAAAGACGCTGCGCGGGCAATTTGGTTTGATTTTCCCTCAACAAATGAGTCAAAAGAAAATAGCGGATTCATAGGGCTGCCAAGGGCTGGGCCAGATGTCGTGTTTGAGGCAGTACGGTTAGTCGCGGCTTGTTTGGGTTTTTCTACCGGCTCAACGCCGGTGCTACCAACCTCAATCTGCACAGTCTGTACACTACCTTGACTCAAATGAGTGACCAGGTCACGAATCGTGTTTTCGAGCTGTTCCTGTACCCAAGCCTGAACATAAGGGTTAGGCGCAAGGAGGCGCAAGCTGTCTTCAGTTTGGATAGCATGAAGCGGGCGAAGCCAAGTGTTCAGCTGTTGAACTGACAGCTCACCTTCAAGATGGGACAGACACTTTTCCCACAGAGTTGAAGACACATGGACTCCTTACATTTAGCAATCGGCTGGTGGTTGGTTAAAAGTCCACCAATGTTTTGTTATATTATACTGGCAGAACAGGGCCGACAAAGTTATCGCCTCTGCTGTGTTTTTGCAAGTAAAAGTTACATGGTCAGTGTTGTCAATAGGTTTGACTTGGAAGGTTATAAAACACTATAATCTCACCCCTTTTGCCTAACCTAATATTGTGAATAGGCAAGATTAACATAATAGTGGAGTTGGTGAAATGAAAAGAACTTTTCAACCTAGTAACTTAAAGCGCAACCGCACACACGGTTTCCGTGCCCGTATGAAAACAGTCGGTGGTCGTCGTGTCATTAACGCTCGTCGCGCAAAGGGTCGTGCAAGCCTAACTGTTTAAGTTTTTCTCAATAATATTGGGGGCATGACTTGGCAAAATTAAGCCGGGCCATGAAGATGAGTAACCCGAGTGATTTTTCTCGGGTATTCCATAAGGCCAAGCGATCAAGCCGTGGCGGCCTGACAGTACTTACAGCAGAAAACTCAGTTGGCCATCCAAGACTGGGTTTGGCGATAGCTAAAAAACACCTTAAACTGGCATCAGCTAGAAATAGATTAAAACGGATAATTCGGGCATCATTTCAACAGAAACAGTCCGAATTCGCCAATATAGATATTGTTGTGCTATCGCGAAGCGATGTCAGTCAACGTGATACATCTCAAATCTGGGCAGCACTTGAAAAGCATTGGGGAACGGTGATAGCGCAATGGCAAAAATCCTGATCGGCTTTATTCGTGGATATCAGCTCATCATTAGTCCTTTACTGGGATCGAACTGCAGATTTCAACCCACCTGTTCTGCCTATATGCTTGAAGCCATCCAGCGGTTTGGCCCACTCCGTGGTGTCTGGTTGGGGCTACGCCGACTTTCTCACTGTCATCCCTGGCATGCAGGTGGCTGTGATCCTGTTCCTGAATTGAAGATAAAAAAACGCAATGGATAATATCAGAACTTTTCTCATTTTTGGCTTGTTGGTAGTGTCGTTACTGCTCTGGGAAGCATGGCGCCATGATTACCCAGAGGTTGTTGATGTCGCCAACGAAACGTCGGTAACTGAAACAACAACCAGTCAAGAAGGCGACCTGCCTGATATGCCAGTTGTTACAAGTGATGCCGACACCGCTGACTTACCCGCTGTTGATGGTTCTGTCGGTAACGCTAAATCTCGTCGTGTTCATGTTACTACTGATGTGATGGATATAGAGCTTGATACCACAGGTGGTGATATACGTCGCTTAGCTTTAAGTGAATATCCAGTGGATTCTAGTGAGCCAGACGTACCTGTTCAATTCTTAAATGATACTGCCGGACAATTCTTTGTCGTGCAGTCAGGCTTACGTTCAGATCGTGATGCGCCCACGCATTATGAAGCCTACCAAGTTGAAAAAACTGAATATAAACTCGCTGATAATCAAGATAGTCTTGTTATCCCCATGCGCTGGCAATCAGGGGATGGTATTGAAGTTATAAAAACTTACCATTTCAAGCGTAATAGTTATCTTGTCGATGTTGACTATCAAGTGATTAATAAGTCGGGTGAGCGTTTCACCGCCTATCCTTATGCGCAACTCAATCGAAACAGACCAGAAGATGATTCAGGCTTTATTTACACGTATACAGGCGCTGTTTTTTCAACCCCTGAGAACGAATATGAGAAGATTGACTTCGATGATTTAGATGATGCTAGCTTTACCCAGCAAGCAACGCAGGGCTGGGCAGCAATGATTCAGCATTATTTTGTTGCCGCTATCGTGCCTTCTGAGGGTGAGCAGCAAAAGAGTTTTTATGGTAAGTCGATTAAAGGGCAAAATTATACGTCGGGTATTAAAATGCCAACATTCACGGTCGATGCCGGTGAGCAAACCTCGACTAACTATAGTATGTATCTGGGCCCAAAAGAGCACGGACGTCTAGAACAAGTGGCTGAGAACCTTGACCTGACAATTGATTACGGCACATTGACGATTATTTCCCAGCCCTTATTTACCATTATGGAGTGGATTCACAAAGTCACAGGTAATTGGGGTTGGTCGATTGTCTTTTTAACTATTTTAATCAAACTAGCTTTCTTTAAATTATCTGCAGCTAGCTACCGCTCAATGGCATCAATGCGTAAATTGACTCCAAAATTGACTGCATTGAAAGAGCGCTATGGTGATGATAAGCAGAAGTTCAACAAGGCGATGATGGATTTATATCGTACAGAGAAAATTAATCCATTAGGTGGCTGTTTACCGATTTTGGTTCAAATGCCAGTTTTCCTTGCTTTCTATTGGGTATTGGTTGAAAGCATAGAACTACGACAGGCTGATTTTATATTGTGGATTAATGATCTAACAGCAATGGATCCATACTTTATTTTGCCAGTTATCTTCGGTGTCAGCATGTTTATTCAGCAAAAGCTCAATCCGGCACCACAAGATCCGGCGCAGGCTATGGTGATGAAGGCCTTCCCGATTGTCTTTACAGTATTTTTCGCCTTTTTCCCATCTGGTCTGGTGTTGTACTGGGTCGTCAATAATATTTTATCAATTGCCCAGCAGTGGTATATCACACGCCAGTTAGGGGCACTTTAATTCTCTGATGTAATACTGATGGAAACGATTGTTGCTGTCGCTACTGCGCCCGGTCAAGCGGGTGTTGGTGTGGTCCGTCTGTCTGGTGGCAATTGCAAAGCTATTGCACAAGCCATATGCGGTAAGTTACCAGAACCACGCATGGCTCAATTTTGTCAGTTTAGAGCAGCTGATGGTGAAGTTATTGATAGTGGGATTGCCTTGTTCTTCGCAACGCCTGCATCGTTTACTGGTGAAGATGTTATAGAACTACAGGGCCATGGTAGTCCTATTGTGATGGACAGGCTTTGTCAACGCGCTATTGACCTGGGTGCCCGTATGGCTCGCCCCGGCGAGTTTTCTGAGCGTGCTTTTCTCAATAATAAAATGGATCTGGCTCAAGCTGAAGCCGTTGCTGATCTAATTGAAAGTTCAACGGAACAAGCTGCCCGAAGTGCTATGCGCTCTTTACAAGGCGCTTTTTCTGACCGGATTAATCAATTGTTGCAGCAATTAACTGATTTACGGATTTATGTTGAAGCTGCTATTGATTTTAGTGATGAAGAAATTGATTTTCTTGCTGAAGCCGCAGTGGATGAGCAATTACAAGATTTGTTATCGACAATTGATTCGATTATGGCGAGCGCGCAACAAGGACGATTATTACGCGATGGTATGCGCGTAGTACTGGCTGGGCAACCAAATGCGGGTAAGTCCAGTTTACATAATCAATTGGCGGGGCATGAAGCTGCTATTGTGACAGAGGTTGCCGGTACCACCCGGGATATCTTACGAGAGCAAATACACTTGGGCGGTCTACCACTGAGTATTTCTGACACCGCGGGCTTGCATGAGTCAAGTGACCGGGTGGAAAAAGAAGGGATACGACGCACCCAAGCCGAAATTGCTAAAGCGGATCGCATTTTACTGGTGGTCGATAATGAAAATGGTATTACTGATAAGGATAGTAAAATCTTGTCGGAATTACCGCAAGACATTCCTCTGACGATCATTTATAACAAGATTGATAAATATCAGCGTGCGGCCAGTATGAGGCAGGTTGATGGCACAACAACTATTTTCCTATCAGCGAAAACAGGTGATGGAATTGAACTGTTAAAACAGCATCTTTGCGAGTCAGTCGGTTACCATCCACAAGATGAGGGTGTGTTCATTGCCAGACGACGGCATTTAGATGCTCTGGAAAGGGCCAGAGTCGCTGTAGAGGCCGGTTATCAATGTTTGGCGGGCATCGGTGCTGGTGAGCTGTTAGCAGAGGAGCTACGTCTTTCTCAGCAAGCGCTAGCTGAAATAACAGGCCAATTTACTAATGAGGATTTATTGGATAGAATTTTTTCGAGCTTTTGTATTGGGAAATAAAATCACTATCTGTTTATTCCGAAGACTTCCATCTCCCTAGCCTTTAACTCATAAGTTAACTTGGTTTCAATATTTTTTTTGTTCTGGATTATTCCGTAGAAATCCACATAGAATTGTATTCAAATAATGATTGTCGACTATTTCTAAACTCAATCAAGAGCCTATGTTTTGCAATATCCAAACCGTTTGGCACTAGAAAAAAGTTACAGAGATTGAACTTGAGTTGATTTCTAAACTTGGGCACACTTCAAAACAAACTTCATGAACGGTTAACTTTATAAGATGACAATACAAACTCTATGATAACCTGACAAAACTTTGCCTTGGTATTGATTTGTGCTTAAGTACGCGCGCGTGAGATGGAGTTCGTATTACAAGCAAAGTCGATGGGGAGGGCTATATCTTATGGTGCTGAATCAGTACTCCAGATTCGAATACGGGTGATTAGGTAGCCTTTTCTACAGCCTGCCTCATAGCCGATTATACAGTTAAATTTTTATACGTTCAGATGGGTAATTTAATATAGAGGCGTTTATAAAGAGGGTAGCAGTGGTCGTTAAGTGCCAAAAGTGGCCATTCATTTAGCGGAAGCTTCATGCTTTTGGTTGGTGAACACATGAGTGTTTTATTATAGACAAAATACTTAAAATCCCTCGACTTAACGGTCGTGCCGGTTCGATTCCGGCCCTAGGTACCATATAGAAGCCTCAGTAGTTTATTCTGCTGGGGCTTTTTTATTGGGTGAAATTACCTGCCAGTTGCTCAGACTATATCTGAAGTGTATGTTAGATAAACTCGACAGATTATAAGCGTGACTGGAATTTCATTAAGTCAATAAATCATTTGAAATAATTGAATCAGGCTTTTGTTGTCAATTGTAGTTATCAAAACTCTTACCTCTTTTTTGGCATTGAATTGACACTAGCCTTTTTAACTTAAAATCAATTACACACCTGGTTCATCGAAGGTCAAAAAGCTCAACGGACAGATAAATATAAAAATAATCAGGTCTGAAACCTTTAATTTGCTCGAGTGAAAAACCTCTATTTAAATAAAAGGCCTTGAGCTGAAGCGGCATTATCTGGCTCAGGAAAAACGTTATACCGGAGGACTGGGTTTCCCAGCTACCGGCTCCGCTTTCAAGTCGTTTGTATTTTTGTGACGCCCCCCCCATCGCTAAACTGGGGAGCAAAACAATCAACAGGGCAAAAATTAATCCGAAAAGTTTCATTTAATGATTACGTACTTATCAGTTCTTTTAGTCAATAGGTATATAGGCGTAACCTTTATTCTGGTAGCCAGCTAAAGAAACCCAGCTGTTACCAACGACCCGAATTTCCGGATAAATGGATTCATTTTTAATTTTTAAATGCCCCGTAGCGACAGAACACTGTTCAAACTCAAGGCCTTTACTAGTATCCATTTTACTGATTTGCGCCGCAATCTGGTCAGCCACATCATGAGTTTCCGGAGAAATAAGCTCACGATCACTGGAGGCATAAAAACTGGCCGGACCTCTAAAAGCCAGTACAAAATCAGGCTTGACTCCTTGTGCAATCATCATTGCAGCAGTTTTTTCAATCAATTTAAGCCGACCAAGTAATTTCTTTGGATTTCCCTGGGTGATGTCGAACACTACCTTGACGTTGCTTAGGCCCTGTAGAGAATTACTATCATTCGGTGTGGACTCGGCCTGCACGGGTTGAATATAAAAAAAACTGCATAACATTAATCCCAAAATAGCGATAAGATGATTTAATTTTATTAACTTCATATCATTTCCTCTGTGGTTTTGCCATGAAAGTGAGTGGGCAAATAGGCTCTAATCAAGTGACCTGTTTATCCAGAGACTTACGGTTTGTCGAACTTTTGCTTTCTTTAGTAGTTATTATTTTCTTCGAACTGTTTCTGCACTCGAAAAATAACGTTGGCGAGCTTCAAATGTGCCTGAATATAAGCAGCAATGTATCATAGAGGTTGCCAAGACTTTCTGAATCTGTCCCCTGTAAACCCCATATTTTTACATGCTCCTCAACATAGAACGGATATTCATTTTTGTCAACTTCATACTTCATTCCGTCATTACGCTTGTTAGCCTGTACTTAAAATCCCTTGACTTAACGGTCGTGCCGGTTCGATTCCGGCCCTACGTACCATATAAAAAGCCTCAATACTTAAAGGTATTGGGGCTTTTTTATTGGGTGAAATTAGTTGATAGTTGATGTCGAAAATTTTTAAGAAATTAGTTATGACGATTCATAATCTCTTGGACCCAGGGTTGAGTCTTGGTAGGCCAACATATTAAACAAAGACTTAGCGTTGTTTTTGGCGCTGAGGCTTTGTTGTATTTGCCTTATGGAGATAGTATGTAAATATATCATCCATTTTTATGGATGAATTATGTCTGATAATGTCATCCTGCAAGCTAATCTTTTTTATAGATGATGAATTGCTTTTCGGAATGGGATCTTGTATCACTTTTCTCAACCTCATCTTTGAACCTGTTGACCCTGAATTTATCCTCATAGACATATTGCCATATTAAATGGCTGAAAGATGTCTAGTAAATTAGTGGCGATTCAGTAGCCGACGGGATAGCCTTGATAAAGGTTGTCCATCAAAGCCCTTACTTTTGACGCGTCCCATACAAAGGGACGTTGAATCACGGGAATAGCGA
>QGCW01000023.1_pt1 | contig 35897 bp, 35 predicted proteins | sample 4702261 | NCBI WGS metagenome assembly QGCW01 (sample SAMN08941162, study PRJNA450518) | Sediment metagenome, whole genome shotgun sequencing project. | biome: grassland soil; feature: grassland; material: soil; isolation source: soil 14 days enrichment with methanethiol ...
GGTCTGATGACAGCAGACTTACCGGAACCTGATTTATTTATTCGCACCGGTGGTGAACAACGAGTCAGCAATTTTCTTCTTTGGCAGATGGCTTACACCGAGTTTTATTTTACCGACACCCTTTGGCCCGATTTTAATAAGCAGGCACTGGATAAGGCTATCATGTCATTTTCGCAACGAGAACGACGGTTTGGACGAACATCGGATCAGTTAAAAAACGGTGACAACGATGCTTAAGCAACGACTTATAACAGCAGCTGTATTAATCCCCCTTGTTGTTCTTGGTATTCTCAACCTGTCTAGTGATGTTCTAAACTGGTTTATTGCTTTGGTGGTCGGCTTGGCTGCTTGGGAATGGTTAACCCTGATTGGTATTGCTGATCCTATTCGGCGTTTATTGTGGGTGTCAGGTTTGTTCGTATTGGCACAAGTATTCACAGAAAGTTTGCCATTAGGTTTTGTCGTATTTTTAGCCGTGTTGGCATGGACAGTGGCCAGTGTTGCCATTATTCAGTTCCGGCATACAGGTTTACCCCGTCAACTTAAGACACTTTTTCAAAGCCCTGTTTTTGGTGTCGCGACTATGATTGGTTTATTGGCGCTTTTCTGGTCGACCAGCATCAGTTTACATCGCAACCCATTAGGACCAGAGCAGTTTCTTTATGTACTCGTAACGGTATGGCTTGCCGACACCGGAGGCTATTTTGCCGGTAAAAAATGGGGGCATTCGCCTTTGGCAAAAGAGGTAAGTCCAAACAAGACTTGGCAGGGTGTTTATGGGGCCTTAGTGCTAACAAGCATCTGGGCGGTTATTGCTTATATGATGGGTATTAATGGCACCTTATCTTTTGTTGCTTGGTTGTTGCTGACAGTAGTGACCGTTGCGGTATCAATAGTGGGCGATCTGTTTGAAAGTTTGTTTAAAAGAAGCCACCAAGTCAAAGATAGTGGTAATTTATTGCCTGGCCATGGTGGCGTGTTAGATAGAATTGATAGCCTTATTGCTGCTGTTCCTATTTTTGTCACTGGTTTGATGCTTTTAGGCACTATTTAACATGCAAAATATCACGTTATTAGGATCAACTGGCTCAATTGGTGAGAGTACGCTCAACATTTTGTCACAGCATCCTGATAGATACCGTGTTTATGCTTTAACAGCTTATCGTTCTGTCGATCTGCTGTTTCAACAATGTGTCAGGTTTGAACCTGATATTGCGGTGATGCTCGATGAGCAGGCTGCTGAACAATTAAAAGACAAATTGAAAATATCTGGTATCTCCACTGAAGTATTGTCTGGCGAACTGGCATTGCAGCAAGTGGCACAGGAAAAAAAAGTTGATTATGTAGTAGCAGCCATCGTTGGCGCTGCTGGTCTATTACCTACTTTGGCTGCAGCAAGAGCAGGCAAACATATCCTACTGGCCAATAAAGAGGCCTTGGTTATGAGTGGACATTTGTTTATGTCTGAAGTTGAGACTTATGGTGCGACGTTATTGCCTGTTGATAGTGAACATAATGCAATTTGGCAGTGTCTACCCATTGGTAGTAAGCAGCAATACCATTTTGATGGTAAAGGCATACGGCGAATTATATTAACGGCATCAGGTGGCCCATTTAGAGATTATGACCTGTCACAATTGGAATCAGTTACTCCTGAGCAAGCTATCGCCCACCCCAATTGGTCAATGGGGCAGAAAATTTCTGTTGATTCAGCCACTATGATGAATAAAGGGCTGGAAGTGATAGAGGCTCATTGGCTCTTTGGCTTGGCAAATGAGCAGATAGATGTGGTACTACATCGTCAAAGTGTTATTCATTCTATGGTGGATTATGTCGATGGCTCAGTGTTAGCACAAATGGGAAATCCTGATATGAGAACCCCGATTGCCAACGCATTGGCATGGCCAGAAAGAATTAGTTCCGGCGTGAAACCCTTGGATTTAATTGGTGTGGGTCGACTGGACTTTGACAAAGCCTGTCATGACCGTTTCCCCTGCTTGGCATTAGCTTATCAGGCACTTCAGGCCGGAGGTACTAGTACTGCTATCTTGAATGCCGCTAATGAAGTGGCTGTTGAAGCCTTTTTAGCAAATCGGATTAAATTCACGGGTATTGCTAAAATCATTGATAATGCATTATCCGCTATAACAGCAAGCGATGGACTTAACCTGGAACAGGTTCTGGAAGATGATATGAAAGCAAGAGAATTCGCAATGAGCTTGATAAATTAATATGGCATCGCTCTTTTATTTCATCATAACGCTGGCTGTTTTGATAGCAGTACATGAATTTGGTCACTTCTGGGTTGCTAAGCGTTGTGGGGTTAAGGTTTTAAAATTCTCCATAGGTTTTGGCAAGCCATTATGGAAAAAAACAGGACGGGATGGGACGGAATATATTTTAGCTGCCATTCCGCTAGGTGGTTTTGTCAAAATGCTGGATGAGCGTGAGGGCGATGTCAGTGACAGTGAACGACACCGTGCTTTTAACACACAGCCTTTATCATCTCGTTTTGCCATTGTTGCAGCAGGGCCGCTGGCAAATCTATTGTTTGCTGTTTTAGCTTATTGGCTAGTTTTTATGATGGGTATTTCTGGTGTGCGTTCTATCGTCGGCGATGTTATACCATCTTCGCCAGCGGCAGAAGCGGGGTTGCAATCGAATGATGAAATCATTGCTATCAATGACGAGGTGACACCAACCTGGCTAAGTGTGCGTAAAGCACTTGCAGGTTTGTCGGTAGAAGGTGGTGAAGCAGAGTTAGTCGTGATGTCATCAGGGGTTAAACAAGAAAAAACGTTGTCTATACCCAAGATTGATATGTCGTTAGATGAACCGACATCGATTTTACAGACGGTTGGTGTTAAGCCTGTCCAGATTGCGTTAAAACCGGTAATAGATAAAGTGCTGGCCGGTGGTGCAGCTGAAAAAGCAGGATTAAAACAAGGTGATACCTTGCTTGCTGCCAACGGGGTAGATGTAGGCAGTTGGCAACAATGGGTTGAAGTGATTCGAAGCCACCCAAACAAAACATTGCTTGTCCAGATAAAGCGGGCAGGTGAAATAAAAGACATTGTCTTGACACCACTCGATAATGATGGCCAGGGTCAAATAGGCGTGAGTGTCGATGCCAAGCAGACATCGATCCCACAAGCATTAAAAAGTGAACTGCGTTTTGGTTTGGTAACGTCACTGCAAAAAGCGGTGATAACAACATGGCAGACATCCGTGCTTATTACCAAGAGCTTAATCGGTATGTTGACAGGGGATGTTTCAACCAAAAATATTGGTGGCCCAATAAGTATCGCGCAATTTGCCGGTAGTTCAGCGGCGAACGGATTTTCAGTATTTATCGGTTTTTTGGCAGTAATCAGTATTAGCCTTGGGATCCTCAACTTGTTGCCGATTCCGGTGTTAGATGGTGGCCATCTTTTATTCTTTATTATTGAAGGAATTCGGGGCGCCCCTTTATCCGATCAAGCACAGGTACAAGGCCAGAAAGTGGGTCTCGTTATTTTATTATCTTTAATGTTTTTAGCCTTTTTCAATGACTTAACAAGACTGTTTGGATAATGTGGCTAATACAGGTACACTAGCACATTCGCCCGTAACCATATAAATAAGCGCCATACGAATAACAATGAATAAATTACTTAAAATTATTACTTTACTCTGCATTGGTATAACAAGCGTTTATGCAAATACTTTTGTAATAAAAGATATACGGATTGACGGCTTACAACGGATTTCTGAAGGTACCGTATTTAATTATTTGCCTGTTAAAGTAGGGGATGAGATTAGTGACGAAGATGCTAGCAGTATTATCCGAGCACTTTATAAGTCAAAATATTTTAATGATGTTGGTGTAGAGCAAAATGGTGACGTTCTAGTTATTAAAGTAAGTGAACGACCTGCTGTTTCCAGAATCGAGTTTACAGGTAACAAGGATCTTAAGACTGAGGATCTGCTGAAGTCATTGAGACAAATTGGCTTTGCCGAGGGCCAAGTATATGAACAAGCATTACTTGAACGCGTGGAGCTGGAATTACAGCGACAATATTTTAGTCGTGGTAAGTATGGTGTCAATATTGAGTCAGAAGTGACACCATTGTCAGAAAACCGTGTAGCTATACGTATCAAAATGGAAGAGGGTACTATTTCTACTATTGGTGATATTAATATTGTTGGTAATCAAGCATTTAAAGAAAGTGAGCTTTTAAGACAATTTGAGTCACGTGTTGGTAGCTTATTATCTATAATCACCTTTGATAACCACTACTCCCGTCAAAAGCTATCAGCCGACTTAGAATCATTACGATCATTCTATCTTGACAGAGGTTATGTTGATTTTACCATCGAGTCCACACAAATATCGATTACGGATGATAAAAAACAAATCTTTATTACCATTAATATTAATGAAGGTCAGCAATATAAGATTAATGAAGTTCGTCTAGCTGGCGATTTAATTGTGCCAGAGCAAGAACTATTTGATTTAGTAACAATTAAGCGTGATGCTATTTTTTCACGAAAACAAGTAACAAAAAGTAGTGAGTTGTTGACCAACCGCTTAGGTAACGATGGTTATGCGTTTGCTAATGTGAATGCTGTCCCCGATATTGACCGCGAAAACAGATTGGTAACACTGACTTTCTATGTTGATCCTGGCAGACGAGCTTATGTACGACGTATCAATATAGCGGGTAATAGCAAAACACGTGATGAAGTATTGCGACGTGAGTTTCGTCAACAAGAAGCGTCCTGGATTTCAACCCAAAATGTTGAGTATTCCAGGGAGCGTTTACAACGTCTGGGCTATTTTGAAGATGTTAATGTAGAAACAGTACCCGTGCCCGGAACATCTGATCAAGTCGATTTGGACTTTAATGTAACTGAACAATCATCGGGTAGTTTGTCAGCTGGGGTTGGTTTCTCAGGGTCTGATGGCTTGATTTTTAATGCCAACGTCTCACAAAGAAACTTTATGGGTAGCGGTAAATTTGTCACTTTTGGTTTTAATAATAGTGATGTGAATACTGTGTATAGTTTTGGCTATACTAATCCTTTTGCCACTATTGATGGTATTAGTCAGGGTTTTACAGCTTCATACCGTGAAACTGACGCTGATGAGGCTAATATTGCCAGTTATAGCACCGATGTTTGGGGAGGAAGTGTTAACTTTGGTATCCCGATAGCTCAAGACAATAGGATTAGTCTGGCATTAGGTTATGAAAATACGCAACTTAATCTCCCTAACGGGGTAACACCGATTAGTCGATATGTAGATTTTATCGACAAAGAGGGAGATAATTACGATACGTTCTCGATGACAGTAGGTTGGTCTTCGAATACACAGAATCATCGATTACTACCAACACGAGGTCGTTTACAAAGTGTTTCTGCGTCTGTAGCGTTACCGTTAGGGTCATTGCAGTATTATAAATTGAATTATCGTGATAAATGGTTCCATCCATTGAGTGATACGGTGACGTTCTCCTTAGGTACTGAGTTAGGTTATGGTGATTCCTATGGTGATACTGAGGAATTTCCTTTCTTCCAGAATTTTTATGCCGGTGGCCAAAATAGTGTACGTGGCTTTAAATCCAATACATTAGGTATAAAGGATGATTCGAATGGGATAAATAATAATTCGCGAGCACTGGGCGGTAATTTCTTGGTGACGGGAACGGCTGCGGTAACATTTCCAATTCCCTTTATGAAGCGAAACTTGAAATCATTCCGCTTGGGTGCTTTCACTGACGTTGGTAATGTGTTTGATAAAGAAGAAAATTTCGATGCAGGGCAGTTGCGTTACTCAGCTGGTTTATCAGCTATCTGGATTTCACCATTTGGTCCAATGTCATTTAGTATTGCTCAACCATTTAATGAGCAGGACGGTGATGAGACCGAGATCTTCCAGTTTGCTGTGGGATCGACATTTTAAATAAAATAGTTTCGGAGAAAAGTGTGAAAAAAATGAAGTTTATTTGGCTTTTTGTTTTGTTTACGGCTGGCAGTTTGTCTGTACAGGCCGCTGATATGAAAATTGGCTTTGTCAATGCAGCTGCAGTGATGGAAAATTCGCCCCAATATACGCAAGCATTGACTAAACTCGAAAATGAGTTTTCATCGCGACGCCAAACAATTGAAAGTAAAATAAGAAACTTGAAGAAGAGACAGGAACGTCTAGAAAAGGATGCTGCTATATTAAGTAGTGAAGAGCGTCGTGAAAAAGAACGTGACATCGTCTCTGCCCAGCGGGATATTAAACGCTTGCAAGATGAATTTAAAGACGATTTTACTTTTCGTCGGACAGCAGAAGGTCAGAAAATCGAAAAGGAAGTCGCTGAGACCATTCAGGATGTGGCTAAACAAGAATCATATGACATGATAGTTTATCAAGGTGTGATTTATGCTAGCGATCGCGTAGATATCACCCAAAAAGTATTAAAAATTCTAAAAGAAAAAGCAAAATAGTGAGATAAGGCTGTGTGGTCTTTGGATGAAATAGCTATTGCTATAGGCGGGAAAGTAATAGGTGATGCAAGCTATAAGGTCTCGGGTATCGCCACCTTGCAAACGGCTAAAGCTGAGCATTTAAGTTTTCTGGCAAATACTAAGTACAGTAAATTCTTAGTTGATACACATGCTGGCGCAGTCATTGTTAAAGAGCAGGCAGTAGAGTTAGTTCCTAACCATGCTATCGTGACCGACGATCCCTATGTGGCTTATGCAAAAGCAGCTACATTGATGAATCCGCCTGACGACCTCGTACCAAGTATTGATAAGAGTGCAGTTATTGCGCCTGATTGCAGAATTGCTGAAACTGCCACAGTGGCTGCAAATGCTGTGATTGAGCATGGTGTAACTATCGGTGACAACGTTTTTATTGGACCTGGTTGCGTTATAGCCCGCGGATGCTCTATTGGCGATGGTAGTCGTCTGATTGCTAATGTCACTCTATGTCGTGGCGTAGAGCTAGGTCAGCGCGCTGTCATTCACCCTGGTGTTGTGATTGGTGCCGATGGCTTCGGTATAGCAAATGATAATGGTCGCTGGATAAAAATACCACAAATTGGTAGTGTTAAAATTGGCGATGATGTCGAAGTCGGTGCAAATACCACCATTGATAGAGGTGCAATTGAAGATACGACCATCGCTAATGGTGTGAAGTTAGATAATCAAATCCAAATTGGTCATAATTGTATTATTGGTGAAAATACCGTTATTGCCGGCTGTGTAGGGATTGCAGGCAGTACGATCATTGGTAAAAACTGTGCAATTGGTGGTGGTGCTGGTTTAGGCGGACACCTTGAACTTGTTGATGGTGTTCAAGTGACTGGCATGACAATGGTGACAAAGTCGATAAAGGAACCGGGCGTCTATTCATCAGGAATTCCAGCAGAACCGACACAAGTGTGGCATCGGAATGTTGTACACTACCGACAGTTAACAAAGATGAATGAACGACTAAAGAATATTGAAAAAACCATAAAAAAATAATTAATATTAGTGTTTCGTATAATTAAAGCAAAAACATAGCTGAATTTATTTGTTAAATAGAGTTACTATTAACAAAGTATAATTAGAATAAGGACTCAAGTTGAATACCATTGACATACATGAAATCCAAAAATATTTACCACATCGGTATCCTTTTTTGTTGATTGATCGTGTTATAGAATTTGTACCTGGTGAGCATTTAATTGGTATTAAAAATATTACATACAATGAACCTCAGTTTACGGGTCATTTTCCCCAGCGTGTCATTATGCCTGGTGTATTGATTCTGGAATCCCTAGCCCAAGCCACAGGATTACTAGCATTTAAGACCGCTGACGAATTGGATTCAGACAATGAACTCTACTATTTGGCAGGTATCGATAATGCACGTTTCAGGCGACCCGTGGAGCCGGGCGATCAGTTGCAATTAAAAGTTAAATTAATCAAAAACAAACGCAATATGTGGAAGTTTTTTGGTGAAGCCAGTGTTGATGGTGAGCTTGTTGTCAGTGCTGATATTATGTGTGTTAACCAAGAACTGCCTCAATGATTCATAGTACAGCAATTATCGATCCTACTGCCGTTATCGCTGATAAAGTAACAATTGGTCCATATAGTGTCATCGGTTCGAATGTCGAAATTGGTGAGGGATGTGAAATACAATCACACGTTGTGATAAAAGGCCCAACCAAAATTGGCTGTAATAACAAAATTTACCAATTTTCTTCAATCGGTGAAGATCCACAGGATAAAAAGTACCACGGCGAACCAACACTGCTTGAAATTGGTGATAATAACCTGATCAGAGAGAGTGTTACGATAAATCGTGGAACAGTTCAGGGTGGTGGCATAACTAAAATTGGCAGTAATAACTGGATCATGGCTTATGTACATATTGCACATGATTGTATTATTGGTGATGATAATATTCTTGCCAATAATGCCTCACTCGCTGGGCACGTAATTATTGATGACTTTGTTATTCTGGGTGGTTTTACGCTGATTAGTCAGTTTAAGTACATGGGGTCGCATTCGTTTAGTGCTATGGGCAGTGTAATTTCACGAAATGTACCGCCTTATGTTCTAGTTTCAGGACATATGGCAAAACCTGTCGGTATAAATATAGAAGGTTTGAAACGACGACAATTTTCGCCGCAACAGATAAAAAATATTCGTCATGCTTATAAATTACTTTACCGTTCCAGCTTGAAAATTGAGCAAGCGCGCCAACAGATATTGGAACTGAGTCAAGAAAATAATGAACTTAGCGTGTTGATTGATTTTCTTGATAAACAAGAAGGCGGCGTTATTCGTTAATATAGGGAATGAAGACGCTAAAGTGATGTGTAAAAGGGCCTGTGATTAACAGGCCCTTTTTTTATTTTATTCATTTGGTGGTGTTGCACTGATTTTATGAATGCTTAAATCAGCACCATCGTATTCCTCTTCTTGTGATAAGCGTAAACCCATTAATAACTTGAGTACACCATAGACAACAAAGCCACCGGCAAAAGCAATAAAGACACCAAGTGCACTACCGATAAGCTGAGACACGATACTGACTCCACCTAAACCACCAAAACTTAACTGGCCGAAGATACCGGCAGCGATACCACCCCAAAGACCACATAAACCATGAAGTGGCCAGACACCCAGGACATCATCGATTTTCCATTTATTCTGTGTAAGGGTAAAGGCATAGACAAAAATCGCACCTGCGACACCGCCTGTAACCAGTGCACCAAGAGGGTGCATGATATCCGAGCCAGCACATATGGCAACAAGCCCAGCTAAAGGTCCGTTATGTACAAAACCAGGGTCATTGCGTCCAACGAGACAGGCTGTGAGTGTACCGCCAACCATGGCCATTAGAGAGTTAACAGCAACAAGACCGCTAATACCATCTATTTCTTGCGCTGACATCACATTGAACCCAAACCAACCGACAGTTAAAATCCAAGCGCCTAAGGCTAAAAAGGGAATGTTTGATGGTGGGTGTGCATAGATCTCACCTTTTTTGCCATAGCGACCATGGCGCGGCCCTAGATGAAGTACAGCAGCAAGCGCTATCCAACCACCCACAGCATGAACAACGATGGAACCGGCGAAATCATGAAAGCCTGCACCATAGGTGGTTTCAAGCCAGGCTTGAATACCATATGCACCATTCCAGCTAATACCTTCAAAAAATGGGTAAATGAAACCAGCTAAAAAGAAGGTAGCTATCAACTGCGGGTTAAATTTTGCGCGTTCGGCAATACCACCAGAGACGATGGCTGGAATTGCAGCAGCAAATGTTAATAAGAAAAAGAACTTTACTAAGGCATAACCATTACTGTCCACTAGTGAAGGGCCTGCCTGCATGAAATCAATCCCATAAGCAATACTATAGCCAATAAAAAAGTAGGCAATCGTAGAAATAGCAAAATCCATAATGATTTTAACTAAGGCATTCACTTGATTCTTTTTACGGACGGTGCCTACTTCTAAAAAGGCAAACCCAGCATGCATAGCAAGCACCATAATGGCGCCAAGAAGAATAAACAGAACATCAGTAGAGTTTTGCACGACGACTTTCTCGCTTCATTAAATAGCAAGACTAAGCAATTTTTGCACCAATAAAGAACATTTATATAAAACAATCACTTAGATTTACTTGTTTTGGCGGTAAAAAATATTATGCACTATTGTGGTGAGTTTCTGATTCGAAAAGCCCCAATTTAGTGCATGACCTATTATCATATTGATTAAGGTTGTTTTCGACATGCTATTGTTACTTTCAAGTATAATTAGTCGTTTATGCTTTATGCAGTAATAACTGAATTGAATGAATAGTTACGAGGAGTGCTGGTGTGGATATATATGCATCTGATGAGGAAAAAGGCGAAGCGATAAAACAGTGGTGGCGAGATAATGGAACGTCAGTCATTCTGGGGCTTGTTGTTGCTAGCGCAATCTTTGTAGGTGGCCGCTACTGGCTAGGGGAAAAACAAGTGCAAACGGCCAATGCGGCCAAGCAGTACCAATATATTGAAGTACTGTTAACAGAGGAAAAGCAGGCGGAGGCAGAAAAGGTTGCTGACACATTATTTTCAGACTATGCAGCCACGCCGTATGCAACCTTCAGCGCCTTTTCTTTAGCCAAATCAGCAGCAGAAAATCAGGAGTATGATAAGTCAACATTCTATCTTGAGTGGATTGTTAATCATGCACAGCTTGAGGCACACATCGAAACCGCCAGGTTTCGCCTTGCTAAGTTATTATTTAATGAGGGTGCTTACCAACAAGCAAGTAGTTTGTGTGATCAATCAAATTCGATAGCATTTAAATCATTATTTGATGAATTAAAGGCAGATATTTTACTTGCACAAGGCGAAAAAACTAAAGCAGAGAGCCTGTTACAATCAGTGATCAGCGGATTAGACAGTAATGATCCGCGGTATATGATTGTAAAATTGAAACTTGATGATGTCAGTGGGGTATAAGAGAGCGATGCCAAAGTTATTTATTGCATTCATTGTGCCGCTGGTACTCACCGCGTGCAGTAACTTCAGTACATTGCCTGAATGGTTAGTCGATGATGCGTACAAGTTACCGCCTGCTGAGTTAGTAGAAATTACCCCTGAATACGAGCCTGAGATTGTTTGGAAAAAAGATACGGGAGCGGCGAGCCAAGATAGCTATGCCAATTTAGCTCCATGGTTACAAGGTGAACGTATTGTCACTGTTGATCATAAAGGTACCGTTAAAAGTTTCTTTTATAAAACAGGCAAACTTGCCTGGGAAATAGAACTGGATGAACCTGTTGCTACTGGTGTAGGCGGGGGAGAAGGCGTCATCCTTGTTGGAACACAAGATGGTGAAGTTGTCACCCTTGATGAAGTTACGGGACGTTTTCTCTGGCGAGCAAATCTAAGTAGCGAGTTATTATCACCACCTAAAATTGGACTGGGTGTAGTTGTAGCGCGAACAGCTGATGGCAAGGTCTCTGGCCTTTCAGCTAAAGATGGTTCTATTTTGTGGAATTATCAACGGACGGTACCTTTGCTGAGTTTACGAGGTGTTAGTGCCCCTATTTTGGCGGGTGATAAGGTTGTCACAGGCTATGCTAACGGTAAATTAGTCGCGTTATCTATTTATGACGGTAAAGTTATATGGGAGAAAAGTGTAGCTGTGTCGAGAGGCCGGACTGAAATTGATAGGTTGGTCGATATTGATGCAGATCCTGTTGTCAAATATGGTCGCGTTTATGTAGTGGCATATCATGGCAACTTAGCGGCCGTTGATTTACAGACCGGTCAAACACTATGGTCGCGAGAAATGTCGTCGAGAACAGGTCTTGACGTCGATCCTGATTATTCAATTTATGTCAGCGATGAGAGTAGTTACGTGTGGGCGATACAAGATGGCACCGGCGATGCGTTATGGCGTCAGACCAGTTTGCTAAGGCGCCAAATTTCGCCACCTGCTATAGTTGGCAATGCTGTGTTGGTCGGTGATTTGGAAGGTTATTTACATTGGTTAGCACGTGAAGATGGCCGCTTTATTGCACGAATAAAGGTGGCAGATAAACCGATTAGAAGCAAGCCTATTGTGCACGATAACCTGGTCTTTGTTGCGGCCAATAACGGCAGTTTAACTGCCTTACGAGTAGAGTAAATAATGACGCCAGTTATTGCGCTTGTGGGAAGGCCAAATGTTGGCAAATCCACCCTGTTTAATAAATTAACCCGTAGCCGTGATGCCCTAGTTGCAGATCATGCCGGTCTGACACGTGATCGTATATATGGCACGGTGACTTATGACGATTGCCATTTTATTTTAATCGATACCGGTGGTTTGACCGATCACTCGGACGATATGTCGGGTCTGATGAAAAAACAGGCGAAACTGGCGATGGAAGAAGCTGATTTAATCTTTTTCATGGTCGATGCGCGAACTGGTTTAACAACGGCCGATGAAGTGGTGGCAAGTGGGTTGAGAAGTATTGGCAAACCGGTCATTTTGTTGGTGAATAAAGCAGAAGGTGGCCAGCGAGATATGATGGCTGCTGACTTCTACGCCATAGGGCTGGGTGAGCCGCAAGTGATTTCTGCCATAAAAAACCATGGTTTTTCCAGTTTGATGGAACAGGTGAAAGAGGCGTTGCCACAGGTTGAAGTTGGCGATGTTGATGAGGAAATAAAGCAAGACCAACAGATTCGACTGGCTATCATGGGCAGACCAAATGTTGGGAAGTCAACGCTGATAAATCGTTTAATGGGAGAAGAACGTGTTGTAGCCTATGATGAACCAGGCACGACACGCGACAGTATTCATATCCCATTTGAAAAAGATAGTAAACACTATATTTTGATTGATACAGCTGGGGTGCGTAGACGTTCCAAAGTATCTGAGATGCTGGAAAAATTCAGTATAGTGAAAACATTACAGGCATTAGAAGAAGCGAATGTGGTAATTCTAGTACTTGATGCTCATGATGGTATCGTAGACCAGGATTTACATTTAGCGGGTTTGATTTTGGAAAGTGGTCGTGCTTTAGTGATTGCCATCAATAAGTGGGATGGTCTTGAAAAATCAGAAAGAGAATGGGTCACAACTAATATTGAACGTCGATTGCCTTTTTTGAATTTTGCTCAAACTCATTTCATTTCTGCTTTACATGGTAGTGGTGTCGGCTTATTACTAAAATCAGTCAACCAAGCTTATAACTCAGCTATGGCACAGTTAAAAACACCAAGACTTACTCGGGTGTTAGAAGATGCTGTGGCTGACCACCCGCCACCGCTAGTACATGGTCGTCGGATAAAGTTCCGTTATGCTCATTTAGGGGGTAAGAACCCGCCAAGAATTATTATTCATGGTAATCAAACGGCTGCCACACCACAGAGCTATCGTCGTTATTTAGAAAATACATTTCGTGAAGTCTTAAAACTGAAGGGAACGCCTGTGCTAGTTGAGTTCAAACAGAGTGATAACCCATTTAAAGGAAAAGTGAATAAGCTGAATGAACGACAAATAACGAAACGTCAGCGCTTAGTCAAACGATCAAAATAACCAGTTATAGGATCCCTTCATCATCGGCCATTAAATTATCCAAGTTGTTTAAATGACCACGGATTTTCTCACGACTTGATAGTTTCTCACGGGCAGCCAAGGGTAAATCAGTAAACATAATGACCTTGTTATCAATGAGTGTATTAATGAGATCCTCTAAAACACGAATAAGGTTTATGTCAGAGCTGGAAAGCACTGCTCTGGCATCATCACTGGAAGCAGATGCAGCAATATAAGCAATTAGCTCAGCATCATCATCTGCCATGAATTCTGTGATATCATCTTGTTCAGTGTCATGGACGGCAATTATTTCTCCTTCAGCATTACGTTCAATATAAGCCATGATTATTCCTTGGTTAAGTCTACCTGCGAACAATAGCATAATTAACCCTCATCGGGGTTTACAGTGATACAAAAAACTGTAAAACTCATCTGTTTAGTAGGCCTATAGGCTATCCTTAACATGGAACAAAGCTCAGTGGAACAACAAACGCAAACACAGTGGGCCTCATTAGGTGGTCAAAAAGTGCTGGATGATCCTCTTCTTGGCTGTTTGACGATCCTGGCCAAAATCTTACATAAGCCTCATAGCGCTGACTCACTTGTTGCTGGCTTACCTCTCGTTGACAACAAGCTAACCCCAGCATTATTTGAGCGGGCAGCTGAAAGGGCTGGCTTATCTTCAAAGCTGGTTGAACGACCTCTAAAAAAAATAACTAATCTGGTATTACCAGCAGTCTTGTTACTGCGTAATGGCACGGCTTGTGTTTTATTGGAAACTAATAAATCAAGGGCGAAAGTGATTTTCCCTGAAACAGGTGAAGGAGAGGATGACGTTGATCTGGATGAGCTGAAAGAGCTCTACAGCGGGTATACTATTTTTATTAAAGCTGTTCATCAGTTTGATGAGCGAACGCAACATAGTGCAATACCCAAAACAGGGCATTGGTTTTGGGGAACAATAGCGCGTTTTTGGCCGATTTATAGTGAAGTATTTCTTGCCTCTATCTTAGTTAACAGTTTTGCCCTGGCCTCGCCACTCTTCATTATGAATGTCTATGATAGGGTCGTCCCGAATCATGCGATAGAGACCTTATGGGTATTGGCGATTGGTGTAACCACCGTCTTTGTTTTTGATTTTTTATTAAAAACCCTGAGGGCATATTTTATTGACGTTGCCGGTAAACGGGCTGATGTCATTTTGTCAGCGACGATCTTTGAAAAAGTAATGAATATTAAAATGGCATCACGCTCCAACTCTGTTGGTTCCTTTGCTAATAATTTGCATGAGTTTGAGTCTTTTCGAGAGTTTTTTACTTCGGCGACACTGACAACGTTAATTGATTTACCCTTTGCCTTTTTGTTTATTTTTGTTATTTGGTCGATAGCGGGACCTTTAGCATATATACCACTAGCGGTAATTCCTCTCGGCATCTTAATAAGTCTCGTGATTCAGATCCCTTTGGGAAGGACGATAAAACAGTTATTCCGACATTCCGGCCAAAAAAGTGCCACATTGATTGAAACCCTGACAGGTCTGGAAACGATAAAAAGTATTGGTGCTGAGTCGCCTATCCAACGTAAGTGGGAACAAACTGCGGGTTCTATCGCACGCCATAGCCAGCGTGCACGGATCCTTTCTTCGGCTGCAGTCAACTCGACGACATTTCTTCAGCAACTGGCTACTGTCAGTGTAGTCGTGTTTGGTGTTTATATGATTTCCGAAGGTGAAATCACAATGGGTGCTTTAATTGCAAGTACTATCCTGACAGGGCGTGCACTGGCACCTCTGGGACAAGTTGCTTCTATATTGACCCGATTCCATCAGTCAAAAGCCGCGTTGCAATCGCTCAATACATTAATGAATTTACCGGTGGAACGACCTTCAGGACGTGAGTTTCTGCATCGACCTGATTTTAAAGGGGGGGTAGAGTTCAAAAATGTGAGCTTTAGTTACCCAGATCAACCTATGGACGCTTTGTCTAATATTTCGTTCAGAATTAAGCCAGGCGAAAAAGTGGCTTTTATTGGTAGAATTGGCTCGGGAAAAAGTACGATAGAAAAATTGATACTTGGTCTGTATGAGCCTAAAGATGGTGCCATATTGCTGGATGGTACCGATATCCGACAAATTGACCCGGCTGATTTACGTCGCAACATTGGCTACTCACCACAAGACGTTGTGCTGTTTTTTGGTAGTGTGCGCGATAATATTGCGCTTGGTAAACCCTTTGCAGATGATCAGGCGGTGCTAAAAGCCGCAGAGACTGCTGGCGTGGTCGATTTTATTAACAGGCATCCAGCGGGATTTGATATGCCGGTTGGCGAGCGGGGTGAAGGTTTATCTGGCGGTCAACGACAAAGCATTACTTTGGCCAGATCATTATTGCTTGATCCACCTGTGCTTGTACTCGATGAGCCCACGAATGCCATGGATAATAGTACGGAAGAACGCTTTAAAGCTAAATTAGCTGATTCGATAGAAGATAAAACGTTATTACTGGTGACCCATAAGGCATCATTATTAAGTTTAGTGGAGCGGATTATAGTATTAGATCAGGGAAGCATCGTGGCAGATGGTCCACGAGAACAAGTATTAGCCGCCTTGAAAAAAGGCCATATTAAAGTAACAAAGGAATAAGCTAATGTTTTGGCTTAACAAAAAGCATGTTGATGACGCTGAATTTATGTCGGAAGTCAGCGCTGCAACGATGGAAACGTCACATTATGGTGGCCATGCTTTGTTATTTTTATCATTACTGTTTTTTATTGTCGCGGGATGGTGGGCTCACGAAACAACGCTTGATGAAGTGACAAGAGGCTCGGGTAAAATCATTCCCTCCAGTAAAGTACAAGTTATCCAGAACCTTGAAGGTGGTATTCTTGCTGAGGTGCTGGTTGCTGAGGGGCAAATCGTAGAAAAAGGACAAGTGTTACTGAAAATTGATGATACGCGCTTTTCATCTTCCTTTCGTGAAACACAATTAAAGTATTATGAATTATTAGCACGAAGCAGTCGCTTAGAAGCAGAAAGTGAAGGTGTTCCATTAGTAATACCTCAAGAGGTGATTGAAAAAAAACCGATGTTGGCAGAGGATGAAAAGTCCTTATACCTTTCACGCCAGCGTGAACTTGAATCCGCAATCCACGTTTTGCAGCAGCAGGAAACACAACGTGAGCAAGAACTTATTGAGACAAAAGCTCGGCAATCACAATTGCGCCGGAGCTATCACTTGAGTAACCAGGAACTACAAATGTCGGAACCTTTGGTGGCGCAAGGTGTGATGTCTAAAGTTGAATTGTTACGATTGAAACGAACGGTGAATGATTTGCGCGGGGAAATGGAGTCTAACCGACTAGCATTACCGCGTATCCAATCCTCTCTGGATGAGGCGCGTCAAAAAATAGAAGAACGAAAAGCACGTTTTCAGGCGGAAGCAGCAAGGCAATTGTCTGAAGTAAAAGCAGAATTAGCGAGAACAAGAGAAACTGTATTTTCGCTTAAAGATCGCGTTACACGTACTCATGTGCGTTCACCTGTCAAAGGTAAGGTGAAAGTACTCAAAATTAATACGGTAGGTGGTATTATTCAACCTGGAATGGATCTGGTGGAGATTGTTCCTATTGATGACAGTCTATTGGTCGAAGCAAAAATAAGACCGGCAGATATCGCTTTTTTACGGCCTGGACAAAAAGCAATGGTGAAACTGACGGCGTATGATTTTTCTATTTATGGTGGTTTACCTGCCACGTTAGAAAGAATAAGTGCTGATACCATTGTCGATGAGAAAGATGAGAGCTTTTATCTTATTTACCTCAGGACAGAAAAGAACTATATTGAAAGTAAAAGCAAGGGACGATTAGAAATTATTCCAGGTATGACAACGAACGTTGATATCTTGACTGGTAAGAAAACAGTGTTAGATTATCTTTTAAAACCAATACTCAAAGCGAAAAATGAAGCTTTACGTGAGCGTTAAGCCTGTGGAAAAGGATATAAACTGTAATGACTAAGCCAATCATTTTTGCAGTTGTTCCGGAAAAAAAGTTATTTGATGCCATTGAAGCTAGTTTGCAAAATGCTTACACACTAAATTTTGCTCCATCGGTCGGGCAAGTGATAAAAAAGCTTGAAGCTGACCAGCCGGATTTAATTTTATGTCATCAATCCTTACTTGAAGGACAGCAGGAAAAAGTATTAACAGCGCTTAAACGTGGTGCCCCAGAGGCGATGATTTTAGTGATTGGGCCAAGTCGCCCCATTGAAACGCAGATTGCAGCCTTAAGACATGGCGCACGTGGTTATTTTGATATTGCTTTACCATTCACAAAATTACACACAGCCGTGCATGATGTACTGCATGGTGAAGTATGGGTTGAGCGCCATGTTATTTCTGGCTTGATTGAAGAGTTGGTTCATGTGCCAGATCTGACACCAGAACAACAAACAGCGATAGAATCCTTGTCACGCAAAGAGTATGAAGTTGCTAAATTGGTGAGTCATGGTGCCACAAATAAAATGATTGCCAGCAAGATGGCTATTACTGAAAGAACGGTGAAAGCACATCTGACAGCAATCTTTCATAAAATGGGGATTCCAGATCGTCTTTCATTAGCAATATTTTTTAGAGATCTTAGATAAAATGGTATTTGAAAAACACTTGTGATATCTTCGGATTACAGTGACTTATAGTATATGGTTAACAACTAAAATAGCTTTTAAAAAGATGAATAATATTGGGGCGAAATTGTTAACTTAATTTGAATTGGGAATGGACGATATGAAAATAAAACCAATAGCAATATTTATCGCTTTAACTGTTGGCGTTTCAGGGGCACTTTCTGCAACAACATTACAAGAAGCTGTTGACGCTACCATTAAAACAAATCCTGATGTTCTAGCCGCAAGTAGTGAACGTAAGGCGGTTTCAGAAGAAATCAAGCAAGCACGTGCTGGCTATTATCCATCTGTTGACCTAGCTGTAGGGACTGGTTGGGAAACCTCGGACAACCCGACAACACGAGCTGATCCTAACCATGGCCATCATTATGGCATGAACCGGGATGAAGCGAGTTTACAAATGCGTCAAATGTTATTTGATGGCATGGCAACAACTAATGAAGTAGATCGTCAAAAAGCGCGAACAGATGCGCGGGCATACACTGTTTATAGTGCTGCTGAAAATACCGCTCTTGAAGCAGCTGATGCTTACCTTAATGTATTACGACGTCAGAAACTTGTAGCATTGGCGATGACAAACTATGAGGCGCATGAAAGAACACACGATCAAATTAAGCTTCGTAGTGAACGCGGTGTTGGCCGTCGCGCAGACAATGACCAAAGTTTAGGACGCCTCTCTTTAGCAAAGGCAAACTTAATTGCCGAACAAAGTAATTTGCGTGATGCTGAAACAGCGTATTTACGTATTGTTGGCGTAGCGCCAGAAGGTCTTGTCGATCCAGCTGCACCACATAGCGTTATCCCTGATAATGTGGATGAAGCTATTAATATTGCATTGGAAAATCATCCTACACTAAACTCCGCTAAAGCCGATGTGGAATCTGCGTATGCCCAGCATGAAACCGCTGCATCACCTTTTTATCCACGAGTCGATTTTGAACTAGGTGCGACAGCTGATAATAATATTGATGGCGTGAAAGGACATAATAACGATATTACTGCGATGTTTAGGCTTCGTTATAACTTGTTAAATGGTGGCAAAGATGCCGCACGTCGACAAGAAACCGCGTACTTAATTAATCAAGCAGCAGAGATTCGTAATAACACACATCGCCAAGTAGAGGAAAGCGTTCGTCTATCTTGGAATGCGTTGAAAACAGTCAATAGTCAAATGGACTATTTCAGGCAACATGTCGCATCAAGTGAAAGTTCGCGCGATGCATATCAACAACAGTTTGGCCTGGGTCAGCGGACATTACTTGATTTACTTGACTCAGAGAATGAGGTGTTCTCATCCCGTCAGGCCTTAGTTAATGCCGAATATGATCAACTTTTTGCCATGTACCGTATTGTCAATAGTATGGGGTCATTACTACAGACCTTGGACGTAATGCCTCCAGAAACAGCGGTAACTGTTACATCCGCAGAGCAATAAAATCAATAATTAATAGTGTACGGCCACGGTTAACGCCGTGGCTTTTTTTTGCCAGCTAATTACCAGCAACTGAATCAACTTTTCTTGTTTATTTAAGGTCGTGCTATCATTAGCGTTTGCCAAACAATGGCGATAACAGAGAGTTCTATGAGTAAAGAATCATCATTTACATACGAGCAGCTTTTAGAGTGTGGTCATGGTCATATGTTTGGCCCTGGTAATGCACAATTACCTATACCAAACATGCTGATGATGGACCGCATTACCCATATTTCGAATACGGGTGGACAATATGGCAAGGGCGAAATTATTGCTGAGCTAGATATTAGGCCGGATCTGTGGTTTTTTGACTGCCACTTTCCAGGTGATCCAGTGATGCCTGGCTGTTTAGGACTTGATGCGATGTGGCAATTGGTTGGTTTCTTCTTAGCTTGGGACGGTAATCCAGGTCGGGGGCGTGCTTTAGGCTCAGGTGAGGTGAAGTTTACCGGTCAAGTTCTACCCACTGCTAAAAAAGTAGTTTATAAGCTTGATCTGAAAAGAGTGATCGCTCGAAAATTGGTATTAGCAATAGCTGATGGTACAGTGTCGGTAGATGGTCGTGAAATTTACACGGCTAAAGACTTGCGAGTGGGACTTTTTACTTCTACAGATGATTTTTAGGAAGTAGTGATGAAACGTGTTGTTGTTACCGGTTTAGGTATTACATCTTGTCTTGGTTTGGATGCAAACTCAGTCACTGAGTCATTACAATCAGGCCGTTCTGGTATTCGATTTAAACAAGAATATGCAGATATGGGATTTCGCAGTCATGTGGCGGGATCAGTGGATGTTGATTTTAAAGACTATATTGACCGTAAAACGCTTCGTTTTATGGGCGATGCTGCAGCGTATGCTTACTTATCAATGCAGCAAGCGATTGCTGATGCTGACTTAACTGAAGAAATGGTGTCAAATCCGCGTACAGGACTTGTAATGGGATCTGGCGGTGCATCATCTTCAAATCAAGTGGAAGCCGCTGATATCTTGCGAAACAAGGGGCTTAAGCGAATAGGGCCGTATCGCGTAACGCAAGTGATGGGTAGTACGACATCTGCGTGCTTAGCAACACCCTTCAAGATTAAAGGCATTAATTATTCTATGTCGTCCGCCTGTGCCACCAGTGCGCATTGCATTGGCAATGCGATGGAGCAAATTCAATTAGGTAAGCAGGATATTGTGTTTGCAGGGGGCGCTGAGGAAGAACATTGGACGATGAGTTCGCTATTTGATGCCATGGGTGCGCTATCGACAAAATATAATGATACACCTGATAAAGCGTCGCGTGCTTATGATGCCGACCGGGATGGTTTTGTTATCGCTGGCGGTGGTGGTGTACTTGTGTTGGAAGAATACGAGCATGCCAAAGCACGCGGTGCCAAAATATATGCTGAATTGACCGGTTATGCAGCTACTTCAGATGGTTATGATATGGTGGCGCCGTCAGGTGAGGGTGCACAACGCTGCATGGAACTGGCTATGTCAACAGCACGTGGAAAAGTGCAGTATATCAATGCCCATGGCACCAGTACGCCTGTCGGTGATTTAGCTGAATTGGGTGCTATTAAAAACACCTTTGGCCAGAAAATACCTTATGTTGGATCGACTAAATCCTTGTCGGGACATTCTCTTGGGGCTGCTGGGGTACAGGAAGCTATATATAGTTTATTGATGATGCAAAATGACTTTATTGCAGCTTCAGCGAACATAGATACGTTAGACCCTGAAGCGGAAGCTATGCCAATTGTACAAGAACGCATCGACAATGCTGGCTTAACGACCATAATGTCGAATAGTTTTGGTTTTGGCGGTACCAATGCTTGTTTAGTATTTGAGACCTTAAACGATTAAAAAAAAGCCACCTTCAGGTGGCTTTTTTATTCATTGCAGATCGTCGTCTGTGACAGGACCACGTTTACCTGCAAGAGCTTGTTGAATCAAACTGATCAGTTGCTGTTTTTTGTCTGGATCATCGAGATATTTTGAACTAAAGGTAATTCCGAACTTATCGGCATACTGCTTCACCAGCATGATTAAAATTGTTTCGTCTTCCACCAATTACTCCAAGGGTTAAAATAGTCTTATTATAACGTGCAATTAAACTATCAATGAATTTACATTATCAACTTACTGGGCAAGGGCAGCCGCTACTGATTATTCATGGCCTATTTGGATCATCCGATAATTGGAGAAGCATGGCAAAATCCTTCGCCAAGCATTATCAAGTTATTTCCGTTGATTTACGTAATCATGGTCGTTCACCTCACAGTGATCGACAAGATTTTGCTTCAATGGCAGAAGATGTTATCGAGCTGTGTGAAAAGCTTGGCTTATCAGAAGTGCTGCTACTAGGCCATTCGCTCGGTGGAAAAGTCGTGATGACAATGGCGGAATTAAGACCGGAACTAATAAAAAAACTAATTGTAGTTGATATCTCACCACGTCAGTACGAGAGTCAACATACACCGTTGATGGATACAATGATGTCAGTTGATCTGCAACGCTTAAAGACGCGAAGTGAGGTTGATCAGAATTTGTCTGCTAGTATTAAGGACAAGGCCGTCAGGCAGTTTTTACTAATGAACTTAGTGTCAGAAGATGAGCAATTATCTTGGCGCATTAACTTACCAGCTTTAAAAGCGAATTATCAAAATATGATGGCGGCTGTTTGTCAAGACTGCCAATGTACAATGCCCGCATTATTTGTTTATGGTGAACAGAGTGAGTATGTGACTGAGCAAGATCAAGCTGAAATCAAACGCTGTTTTTCTGATGTGAAATTCTCGGCGCTAGATGCTGGTCACTGGGTGCATGCAGAACGACCCATGCAATTTAGAAAAATTGTTGAGGATTTTTTAGCTGATGATTGATCCAACACTTATTGAACAACTTGTTGAGTTCCGCCAAGTAAGAAATTGGGAACAATTTCATAAACCGAAAGATGTGGCAATTTCATTATCCATTGAGGCAGCAGAGTTATTGGAGTGGTTTCAATGGCGTACAGATGAACAAATAAAACAGCAACTCGCATCTGATAAACGGCAATTATTAGAGGATGAACTTGCTGACGTAGCAATTTATTTAAGTTATCTATGTCATGATTTAGATATTGATTTAACTCAGGCTATTAAAAATAAAATAGTTAAAAATGATAAAAAATATCCAATAGAGAAAGTCAAAGGATGTGCCGATAAATATACTGAGTACAGTTAAGGCTAGTTTGTCTGCAAAAACATGTGGATTATAGTGCAATGCTGATGGCATCTCGTTATAGTGCTAACTTGTTTTATTTTATTGTGAGGTGACCGTCTGTCATGAGCGCTATTGTTTTTCTCATTCAATGTAAAGATCACAAAGGTTTATTAGCCGGGATCACCAGTTTTTTTTCGCAGCGTAATTACAATATTTTGCATTGCCAGCAATACACTGATGTCATTGATGGGCAATATTTCATGCGCGTTAAACTCGAAGATGAGCAGCAGCTACAACGCCCAGTGTTAGAGCAACAATTTGCTGACTATGGTAAACAGTTTTCACTCAACTGGTCAGTTCATTATACGGATAAACCATACCGGGTCGCGTTATTGGTAACACGTGCTTCGCATTGCCCTTATGATTTGCTGCTACGTGAGTTAGAAGGTGAATTGAAATGTGATATTCCACTGGTTATTGGTAATCATCGTGATCTTGAAGGTATGGCGAATCAGTTCTCCAAACCGTTTTATCATTTACCAATTACTAAAGAAACTAAAGCCCAGCAAGAAGCAGAAATTAAAGCGTTGCTAACAGAGCACAATATTGATTTGGTTGTAATGGCTCGCTACATGCAAATTTTATCTGAGCAATTTGTGGAAGAATATGCAGGGCGTATAATTAATATTCACCATGGCTTCTTGCCAGCCTTTCAAGGGGCCAAACCGTATCATCAAGCTTATGACCGTGGCGTTAAGATTATCGGTGCTACGTCACATTATGCCACTGCGGATTTAGATGAAGGCCCAATTATTGAACAGGGCGTTGAACGCGTCAAACATGATGATAACCCTGAAGAATTGGTTATGATAGGTAAAGATATTGAACGTGTTGTCTTAGCAAAAGCGGTGAAAGCACATATTGAGCATCGCATCATTATTGCCGGCCGCCGTACTATTGTCTTTTCAGAAGGTGCCTAGAATTAAAACCGTAAGTCATCTAGCAGGGCATTTTCAGACAAAAAATTACTATCATTATATGATGTAATTAAGCCTGCACTTTAGCAATGATACGGCTGTACTCCAAAGCATGTCTGCTAGTGTCTTTTATTGACAAGCTAAGAATAAAATTCAACAAAGAACCGGACATGACCCATAGGCTTGACGGAATGCGACACTGTGGGTTCGACAATACCTACACGATTTTTATTGAGTGTAATCACTTCCGTTATCGGTTCATTTATAGTGTATTGTAATTCGCCTTCATGGACGACGATTTTGGCCCAAACTTGCTCTTTCGTTTGATGTGCTTTGAGTAGTCCTGCTGGCACAGTGGCTTCATCAAATTCAGGTGTGCGTTTATAAGCCTTGACGTCATTGGGGAGATTTTTCATGCCTTATCCCTCATTACTGATGATATTCTACCCACTGTTTCATACTGTGGTTTTATATACAATAGTTATGTGCCGGATAAGTTTGAATATGGGGTTAGCGGTAGCATTTACATCATCTTGACTGTGATCTAACCGTGCAGATTTATAATATAGTTAGCAAAGTCTATTTATCCCGTCGACCAAGTTGGAATAATTGAGTCGATAACGTTATATCGAAAAAATATCACCGGCTTTGAATTCAGCCGGTGATATAGTATTCAATAAATTCAACTAAAGGTTGAAATCGAAATTAACACCGGCGAAGAGGGCACGACCCGTGATAGGGCTGTCATTTTTTAAGAAACTAGTATGATGACGACCATCTTCGTCTAATAAGTTACGGCCTTTAACAAACAAACCTAACCCCCTTAATGAGGCAGGTTGCCAATTGGCGTTAAAAGAGACCAAGTTATAGCCATCGGTACTACTTTCAAGCTCTGCTGTTTTACTTTGATTAAAGACATGCTGATAGTCCATGCTAAAGTCTATGCCCACATACGAGCTATCAAATCCTACGCCGACGCGTGCAGGTGAGATTCGTGGCAAATTACTACCATCATCTAACTTAGCACGCACATAATCACCAGAGAGACGCAGCGTGATGGGTAAGTTGCCTTTACTGATATGCCATGCAGAGCTTAACTCTACACCATAGAACTTAGCATCATCTTGTCTATTGAAGACTAATAAATCATCATCAATCATGACAGGCGAACCACCAGATTCAGCTGTTTCAAGATAAATATAATCACTTACTTGATTGTAAAATGCGGTGACATTAAAAGTGAAAGGGCCGTGATGCCTATCTAAGCCGATATCTAAATTAGTATAGGTTTCTTTGTCTAGGTCGGGATCACCGACTTCAACGGTGCCCGCTGCTGCATGTGAACCGAAGGCATAAAGTTGTTCTGCTGATGGAGCTCGTTCTGAACGACTTAATGCGATTCTGACGTGGTGGTCATCGTTGATATCAAGGATGGTGCCCGCTGAAACACTAAAAGGCGTAAACGTGCGGTCATTAAGACTAGCAGATTGCTCTAGTTCATTACCCGGGCTGATATCAATATCGCGATCTGCACCTAACGTCACAGGGCTGAAATTGACATGATCTAGACGGGCAGCAAGTTCAAGGTGGCCGAAATGGGTCTCTCTATTTTCTAGGATAAACAGGCCGTATGAACGCGTTTTGTTTTCACGGACATAGAAATCACCATGACCATGACTACCCCCATCTTCAGCTGCATCGGTCATAAAATCACGGTAAGTAAACTGCAAACCGACAACACCTTCCCACGCACCGACTGGATTATGTAATAACTCGAGCCTGGCATCTGTTTCATCGTTGTCGAACTCAGCTTCAACGCCCGACTCTTCTACAACACCATCATTAAATTCTGCGCCGATTTCAGCCTGATTAAACTTAGTATAAGCCAACTTAAAACGAGCGGTATGAAAACCAGAAAAGGGATCGTAAAATTCACTCCGAAAATCCATCCGGTCATAATCGGCGTCAATACGTTCTTGCTCTTCTTCACCGACCCCAAGGAAAATCTCAGGAATACCATAGCTTGATCGCCATCGACTATAACCTAAAGCAGCAAAACCCCAATCTTGGGTATATAGGCCTGTTAAAGCAAAACTATCACTATTAACGCCACTGTTTTGTAAGGTACCTTTATCTCCAGTTGTTTGACCGACTTGCTGGAAGCCATCGATATCAAAGTCATCACTGCGTTGGCCGGCATAATCACTCCGAATCACAAGATTTTTTGACAAAGGGATAGCAACATTCATATTACCCAGACGCTGGTTTCCATTCCCACTAAAACTAAACTGACCGTTAACACTGGTTTTATCATTGAAATGGGGATTAAAGTGTTCACTGATAACATTGATAACCCCGCCCGAGGCATTACCACCATAGAGTAGCGTGGCCGGTCCACGTAGTACTTCTATTTGCCGGGCGTTGCTGGTGTCTATCGCGACACTATGGTCGCCACCCTCACCAGAAACATCAGAAACTTTCAGGCCATTATTCAGTGTTTGGACTCGAGAACCTGTTAAGCCACGTACAACAGGGCGGCCAACGCCAGGTCCAAAGTCAGAATTACTAACACCGGGTAAACCATTTAATGTTTCGCCCAAAGTCGTAGATTGCCGACGGTCTAGCTCATCACCGCTAATAACAGTGATAGCACTGATTAAATCATCTTCAACGCGATCACCCAAAGGATCAGAAATAACGATTAATTTTTCGATTTCTATTGGTGTAGGTTCAGCACTGTAGGCTGATTGGTTTATCGCCAAAGAAGATAAGCCAGCACTGATTAATGCGGCTGTTTTTTTGCTATAAAAGTAATTTTCCATGTCTATTCTCCGACATAGACATAACGTGAGAGAAGGGAGAGAGTAACTCACAAAAGTTCACACAATAGCTTGGTAAACAAAGAGTTAACCTCGAATTTATGTTATGTCTATCTATCAATAAATTTTTGCATCATGAGGCTGATCTATAACGCTAAGATCAAGCTAGATGCAGATTAAAAATAGTTTTATCAGGAGAATAAATAGGGCGGGGCGCGAATGGCATAAGCATCACGCTGGCTGGTGAGTATAAATGTATCAGGTTGGGCTGCTTGAACAACACTAAACAGTGTCGTATAAAGCGGGTTGCTAGTCAGAATATGATCGAGTGTGGGTGCATGTCCAAAGGCTTCAAAATGCTCACACTGTTCATTTTCTGCATGAAATGGGTGTTCAGAATCATGCCAGATCGCAAACGACTGCATTAACAGTAATAATACTGTTAACAGATATAGCAGTTGATGCTGACGTGGTTTGCTAAGCATGGGGTTTTATTCGGTCAAAAGACGATTTAGCGAATTCTGGTAGATGTCAGATAGGGTGTCAAGGTCAGCGACAGAAACACATTCATCTATCTGATGAATAGTGGCATTGATTGGCCCTAGCTCAACAACTTGAGCGCCAGTCGTGGCAATAAAACGGCCATCTGATGTACCACCAGACGTCGAGAGAGTTGTCGGATAGCCTGTTACACTTTTTATGGCTGAGCTTACAGCATCAACAAGCGGACCACTTGCTGTACGAAAGGGTTTACCTGATAAAGACCAGTTCAAGTCATAGCGAAGTTGATGTTTGTCTAAGATATCACTCACCCGGCGCTGGAGTTGCTCGTGGGTAGATTCTGTGGAATATCTGAAATTAAAGATAATGTCAGCAGTACCGGCAATGACATTGGTCGCCCCTGTACCAGAATTTAGATTCGATACTTGAAAACTGGTCGGTGGGAAATCATCATTACCCTCATCCCATTCGATACTACAGAGCTCTGATAAGGCAGGTGCAAGCAAGTGAATCGGGTTTTCAGCTAAATGTGGGTAGGCGATATGACCTTGTTTACCTTTAATGGTTAAATAACCATTCAGTGAACCACGACGACCATTTTTAACAACATCACCAATTTTATCAGTGCTACTTGGTTCTCCTACCAGACACCAGGTTATTTTTTCACCACGCGCTTCCAATGCCTCAATAACTTTAACAGTACCATCTGTTGCCGGGCCTTCTTCATCACTGGTAATCAGAAAAGCAATACTGCCAGTATGTTCTGGGTGAATTGCAACAAAGCGTTCACACGCTGTCACCATAGCTGCGATGCTACCTTTCATATCTGCTGCACCGCGACCGTATAACAGGCCGTCACGTATGTCAGCCTGAAAAGGGTTTGATTGCCAGTTTTCTATAGGGCCCGTCGGCACTACATCAGTATGACCAGCGAAAGCAAAAACAGGATCACTTGTACCCCTGCGAGCCCACATATTGTCGGTGTCACCAAAACGCATATGCTCAATGGTGAAACCAATGGCCGCTAAACGTTCCGCTAATAGTTGTTGGCACCCTTTATCGTCGGGCGTAACGCTATCACGGTGAATCAACTCTTGTGTTAGCGTAAGCGTATCTGACATATTATTTTCCAAATTGAGTGATGTAATCAGCTTCTTTAAAGCCAACAAAACATGTGTCATTGTGAATAATTACTGGTCGTTTGATTAATGTTGGATTAGCCAGCATCAACTCCACCGCAGTAGTTTCGTTAAGCTGATCTTTACGTGGGTCATCCAATTTACGCCAAGTCGTACCACGTTTATTGAGCAATGTTTGCCATGGCACAGTTTGTAACCAGAGTTCAATCGTCTTATGTTCTATATCATCAGTACGGAGATCATGGAATTGATAGTCAATATTATTGGCTTCTAGCCATCGACGTGCCTTTTTCACTGTATCGCAATTTTTGATACCGTAAACGATCATTGTTTTCACCAAAGTGTATCGGGGTTATCCACCTGTCATATATAGTGTCGACAGGTGGATAACCGTATTAATTAGATATCACGCAGTAGTTCGTTAATACCCACTTTGCCACGCGTTTTTTCATCGACCTGCTTGACAATAACGGCGCAGTATAGACTGTATGTACCATCTTTTGATGGCAGATTACCAGAAACAACGACCGAGCCAGCAGGAATACGACCGTAAGTGATTTCACCGGTCATCCGGTTAAATATTTTGGTGCTTTGACCAATGTAAACGCCCATTGAGATAACGGAGCCTTCTTCAACAATCACGCCTTCAACGACTTCTGAGCGCGCACCGATAAAGCAGTTATCCTCAATGATAGTAGGACCGGCCTGTAAAGGTTCTAATACACCTCCGATACCAACACCACCTGATAAGTGAACATTCTTGCCGATTTGAGCACATGAACCAACAGTGGCCCATGTATCGACCATTGTGCCTGAATCAACATAAGCACCAATATTGACATAAGAAGGCATAAGAACAACGCTGGGAGCAATATAAGAACCGCGACGGACATTGGCTGGAGGTACGACACGGACACCAGCTTTGTTGAAATCATCTTCATTAAAGCTGGCAAATTTAGGTTCAACTTTGTCGTAATAATTGGTTTCTCCGCCAGGCATGATGTGATTATCATTTAAACGAAATGACAATAAAACAGCTTTTTTTAGCCATTGATTGACGACCCAATCTCCATTTTGCTTTTCAGCAACCCTAGCATTACCATTGTCGAGCATCGCTAAAGCTTCATTAACAGCATTACGGACGTTAGCGTCTGCATTGGCTGGTGTGATGTCAGCACGGTTATCAAAGGCTTGTTCAATGATTTGTTGAATATCACTCATAATTAGTTGGTCTCCATTAAGTTACTAAACTGTTTTCAATAAGATCTCGAATTCGATAGGCAGCTTCAATACACTCTTCTAATGATGCCACCAGTGCCATACGGATACGATTTTGTCCTGGATTACCACTATCAGTATTGCGGGCGAGATAGCTACCGGGTAGCACGGTTACGTTTTGTTGTTCAAAAAGCTGGCGGGCAAAGGCCGTATCACTTATAGGGGTTTCTGCCCACAAATAAAAGCCAGCCTGAGGCATTTCAACGTTCATAACAGGGGCGAGAATAGTGAGTACCGCATTAAACTTCTCTAAATAATACTGTCGGTTGAAGGCCACATGATCTTCATCTTGCCAGGCAGAAATAGATGCTGCTTGTGTAGCAGGTGGCATAGCACAACCGTGGTAAGTACGATAACGTAAAAAGTCCTTTAAAACGAGCGCATCACCGGCGACAAAACCAGAGCGTAAACCGGGTGCATTAGAGCGTTTAGACAAACTGTGAAATACCACGCAACGGGAAAAATCAGTATATCCGGCATTACATGCTGCCTGTAATAAACCGACTGGTGGCTTATCTTCATCAAAATAGATTTCGGAATAACATTCGTCAGAGGCTATGATGAAGTCATACTTGTGAGCCAGTTCTATAAGTTTAAGTAAAGATTGCTCATCAATAACGGCTCCAGTCGGGTTACCTGGACTACAAAGATAAATAAGTTGACAACGTTGCCAGATTTCTTCTGAAACCGTATCGAAGTCGGGAATAAAGTGGTTATCGGCTGTACAATTTATAAAATAAGGTTCTGCTCCTGCCAATATCGCCGCACCTTCATAAATTTGATAAAAGGGATTCGGCATAATGACCAGCGGGTTCTGGCTACGGTCTATTACTGCTTGGGCAAAAGCGAATAACGCTTCTCTGGTGCCATTAACAGGTAAAACATGTTTTTCAGGATCGACATAACCATTTAACATGAAACGTTGTTGCAACCAGTCAGCAATGGTCTTGCGGAGTTCAATTCTTCCTTTGGTCGTTGGGTAGATCGCTAATCCGTGTAAATGTTCTATTACTGATTCGGTGATAAACCCCGGGGTCGGGTGCTTTGGTTCACCGATAGAAAGGGCTATATGTGGTAAATTAGCTGGCGGCGTGCATCCCATTTTTAATTGAGACAGTTTCTCGAAAGGATAGGGATGCAGATGTGTTAGATCAGGATTCATAACAAGCCGATATTAATAAAAGCGCACTATTATAACGTTTTATAGCAAACTCGTGGTATAAGCTTCCAGCATGATAAATACAACAAAGTTAGAAAATCGACTTGCCACTTTTGGCATCTTATTTGCGGCAACGATGTGGGGATTAATATGGTACCCCTTGCGTTTACTCGATGTTGCAGGCATGTCTGGTCTGTGGAGCTCGTTTGTGATGTACGTGGCCGCGGCCTTGATCGCTGTCCCTGTTTTTTTTCGCCATCGTCACTTGGTACAGCCTGTTAAAAAATTACTACTTGCACTGGCTTTAGCAGCTGGTATCGCGAATGTTGCGTTTGTTGTTGCATTGATTGAAGGTCAGGTCATGCGCGTGATGTTATTATTTTATATGTCACCAATATGGACAGTTATTCTTGGTCACTGGTGGCTTAATGAGCGTCTTTCTAATAGCGCTAAACAATTGTTCGCATTAGCTATGCTAGGCTCGTTGATTATGTTGTGGAATCCACAAACAGGTTTCCCATGGCCACATCAAATAGCAGACTGGCTCGGCTTGATAGCCGGTATTGCCTTTGCTGCAAATAATGTATTAGCTCGTAAGTTATCTGCCACGTCAATGGTGCTGAAAACTGGGGTCACCTGGTGGGGTGTAGTGCTGGTTTCTTTGTTTGCGATATTGTGGCAGCGTGACCCCATACCTGATGTGACAATGACAATCTGGTTCAGTGCTTGGATGATGGGGTGGTTTGGTATCATCGCTATGACGATAGCTGTTCTCTATGGTGTTGCTAAGATGCCTGTTTACCGATCTGCTATCATTATGTTGTTTGAACTCATTGTTGCAGCTGTGTCGGCTTGGTTATTAACTGAAGAAAAAATGCAATTGCAGGAATGGTTAGGCGGCATTTTGATACTATTAGCCGCTTATGGCGTCGCCAGAATGAATCTAACTAGTGAACAACAAAGGTAAGCAGGAGTATATAGATGATCAGTTCGATAGCACATGCCAGTTTTTTGGTGAATGATCTTGAACAAGCATTACATTTTTATTGTGATGTGTTGCAAATGTCACAGAATATGACAAGACCTGATTTCCCATTTGAAGGTGCATGGATTGATATTGGGGACAGTGGACAACAAATTCATCTTATGAAGCTTCCTAATCCTGATAGTGCGAATGATAGACCGGAGCATGGTGGCCGTGATAAGCATATTGCTTTGGTGGTAGAAGATATTAAGAAACTGGAACAACGCCTAATTGAAGGGGGGGTTACATTTTCTCGTAGTAAATCTGGCCGGGCCGCTTTTTTCTGTCGTGACCCGGATGGTAATGCATTGGAATTTGCAGAGGACTTCACCCCCAAAAGTAGTTAAATTTTAATGGTCTAATGAAGTAGTTCAAGGACTTATTTACTTACCCACATTTTCTGTGGATAACTCTGTGGTTAACTATTGTCAAAAGAGCTAAGTCATTCTTCTGTAACACACGACGCTAGATTGGTTAAAAAATAACCATAATAAAAAACATATAAAAATCATATAGTTATATTACATTCTATTGCTATCAATAACTTAGCCTGTAAAGCTATAACTGCTGTTTAATAGCATGGCTAACTGGTGCATAACTTTCTGGCTCATGCTCTGTTCCAGTATTTATTGTGACGCAGTACCCTGAAATCAGTATCTATCAGGCATAGGATATGTCATAGTCGCTTTTTGAGATGTGACAGATGTTGTAACGAAAGATATAACGTTGCTGATAATCGAGCTTTATTGTGTAAACAATTTGTTTAGTAAACACAATAGCTATTCTATACAGTTAGCGAGTATTTTTTTATTAATGGATTTATGCTGTTGACGAAGGGCTGCGTTTTTATTATCAAGGAGTGAGTTTTGGTTGACCCGCATTTATTATCTGCTTACTTATTCCGTGAACTGAAAAGACATCCAAGTAGTTTATTGTTTCATCATATTAGTTTTGCTAGTTTAATTGGTTTGTCTGTTTATCCTGAAATAGCGCACGAAGACTTATTAGTATGGGCTGGCCTAATATTGACGGCGTCTACCTGGCAATGGTTATTATTTAGAAGGTCTACTAAAGATGTAGAGCAGGCTGTCAAACCGAGAGATATTGACTCTATCACTATGGCATCAATTTCTGTAGGACTGTGCTTTGGTTTTTCAGCATTCTTTTTGCCCTCGTTGAATGCCAGCTCACAGCTTTTTGTCATGATCATGTTAAGCGTTATCGCAGCTTCTGAACTGTTTCGTCTCAGTGCTTTTCCCCGAATTTATGTGATGTTTTTGATAGGCTTAATTACACCTCTTATCTTCGTAATATCAATGTTAGATAGTGTGTTTGATAACTGGCAACTCGTTCCAGCGGTTTTATTAATGGCGTTGTCTTTATATTACTCTGCTATGTTGCGTAGACGTGATTTAACGGATGATCTGATTGCTCGATTTAGCCTAGAAAATGTGGTTGGTGAGGATAAACTGACTGGTATTGCAAATCGTCGCCGTTTCGACTTGGTCCTAGAGCAAGTATGGGCACAAGCTAGACGTAGTTCAGCTCCAGTCTCGATGATTATGATAGATATCGATTATTTTAAAAAATTTAATGATACTTATGGGCATCAGGAAGGAGATAAGTGTCTTGCCGCTGTTGCTAAAGCCATCAATAAGCAGACAAAACGGGCAACGGATCTTGCTGCACGTTATGGTGGAGAGGAGTTTGTGATACTGCTTAATCATACCCCAAGAGATCCAGCTTATGAAATCGCTGAAAAAATGCGTAAAGCTGTTGAGGCTTTACAGATACAACATCGACAGTCACCACATGGAAATGTAACGATTAGCCTTGGCGGCGTTACACTTTTTGCCCGCCAGGATTCAAATGATGAAAACCCCATTAAGCTGGCGGATCAGGCCTTATATCAGGCTAAAGAAAGGGGCCGAAATTGTATCGTATGGCAGCAATCTGAGCGCTAGTATTTTTAATACTCAATGCTAGGCCGCTCCTGATCTAAGCTTATGAGGGTAACATCCATACTACCAACTTGAATCCCAAGAATATCTAGCAAGGGATCAATGACTGAGTCCGATACTTGCGTTAACAACGGGCTCAATAATTCTGTTAATAATGTATTGTTAAGATCGGAAAGCACTGTATTCAATAACGGACCAAGTAATAATTCTTCAGCTAAACTCAGAGATAACGCTGACACCGGTCCTATTTCCAGCTCACTGTCAATGCCACTTAAGCCATTTTGCAAGCTGCTACTTACAGCCGATGATGCTGTTTGCATTTGCGGTAATGGCTCATCAAGACTGACGGAATAGACTAAATCACTGGCATCAGCAGATTGGGCAGGTATATTGAGAGCAACGGGTACTTCAGCAATGGGTATACCTAATAATGACACCTCAAGTGGCACTGCTGGCTGACTGTCGTCATCGACATCTGTTAAAGAGACAGTAGCAATACCAGGCTGTGCCCCGATAGTCACTATTGCTGATGGTGATGCTTGTTGCCGGCATTGAATGCTTTTGAGCCATGCTTCACCCTGAGCGACCTGCAGGTTCATTGCTAAAGAGGTATTAACTTGAGCTGATACCAGATTAATATTGCCTTCAATTTTTGTTTTTAATCTAATTTGTGCTGTTTGAATGGCGGTGTGCCATTGATCGTTACTGTCTTTTCCCGGCGGACCTATAGCGATTTTAGGTGGTTCAATTACAGTTAGTTCTGTTACTACATTGAGGCTATCATTAGGTAGTGTGACTGGCGTCGTTAAATCAATGCCGTTTGTGCCATTGGCAACAACCAAAGAAGTGGTAATTAGATCGAGCAGATTCATTTCGACATCCAACTGCTCTGTAGTATCGGGTGATGAGATAGCCAAAATATCAGAAATTGGTAGAGTTGCAGGCAGGCTAGAAGCAGCCATGGTGAGTGTTTGTAAAGCAGAAGCGACATCAGCATTAGCTGTATCACCTTCATTAAAAGCATCAGTATATAATGTTAATAGCTCTCCTATAGTAAGCGATGATGATAGAAGTTCGTCTACGGAGCTTGCTGTAGTATGAACTTTAACAAGGTCAAGCAGCTTAATATTTGTTGAGGCTAAACCTTGATAAGAGAGCAAGTCAAGGTTAATACTACTGCCTAAAATACCGCCGAATAAGTTATTCAATAAGGTCATTTTTTCAGTATTTAAAGACACTAACGCAGTGCCGGCAGAAAACCCAGCCCCGGCCTGGCGTTGTGCTACGGCGACAGCTGATAATGTCGTTTGTTCACCTAAAATACCACCGGCAACCAAGCTAGCATTCACCGACTTATTTGTTGTTACCTTTACTGCTGTTGCCACCGAGTTATCGCTAATTGAGAAAATCCTGACACCATTGCTATCGGGTTCTGTGATACCTAAATCAACAGCTAAGGTTTCATCAGTGGTTACTAAGTGATTATTACGCATTGCACTGGCGGTGGCCAGTGCCTCTACGTCAGCAGCATTGTGGGTACCGCAATAACCTGTTTGAGCTGCTGCATCGATGGCTGCCATATCGGCCACGGTTTGTAATTGACGCTGAATCATCATTAGACGGCCGGTATCAATGATAAGAGCCACAAACAGGACAGCTAATAACAGTACCATAGCACCCATCATACCGATGGCGCCGCGTTGTCTAGTGGTTAATGAGGGATATGTCGGTGTAATGATGACCGTTTTTTTCATTTTGATGTTGACCCTGAATCTTTGGAGGTGAATTTCTCTGGAATAGGGTGGCTGAAACTGTCTTTATAACGTTGGTATATATCAGTGGAAACGGGGCCTGATAGTGACTGAACAGAGGACGATGCCTGTTCAGCACTGGTCTGCATTTGTAACCACTGTTTAGTTGCTGCACCTGGTGCTCTAGATGACGGAAAGCTGACATCTGCATAACTAGTTGAAGCGGCTAAAAATAGTGTTGTGAATAATAGTTTTCTCCACATATTTCATCCCTTTTTTTTCTTGTTATTGGTCTATTTGTTGATGCTGCTTAATTGTTCTTTTTAACGAATTTGAGTGCTCACGCAGCGATAATAAAACAGCTGAATTAATGGCGAACTT
>QGCW01000024.1_pt1 | contig 34328 bp, 34 predicted proteins | sample 4702261 | NCBI WGS metagenome assembly QGCW01 (sample SAMN08941162, study PRJNA450518) | Sediment metagenome, whole genome shotgun sequencing project. | biome: grassland soil; feature: grassland; material: soil; isolation source: soil 14 days enrichment with methanethiol ...
GTGTTTTCAGTGTTTTCTGTGTTTTCTGTGTTTTCTGTGTTTTCTGTGTTTTCTGTGTTTTCTGTGTTTTCTGTGTTTTCTGTGTTTTCTGTGTTTTCTGTGTTTTCTGTGTTTCTAGTAGATTTATCGTCAGTTACTTTAGGACGTCTCTTCTTAGCGTCTTGACGAGCGTAATAGGCTAAGCCCTTTAAAACAATATCAGGGTAATGAGCAATAGATGAAGGGAGGAGGGGCATGATTATTTCTGCATCACCACCTGTGATAATAAATCTAATTCGGTTATTGAATTGGCCCTTTAAATCATCGATTAAGCGTTCAAGGGTTGCGGTGACAGTGTAGAGTGTCCCCGCTTGAATAGCTGTTTGGGTATTAGTCGCAAGTGCTTTAAATGCAGTTTCTTCGACGGTATTAGTGAGATCGCTAGTATTGTCTGTGAGTGATTGACGCATTAAGCTCAGGCCAGGAAGAATCATCCCTCCTTGGTGGCTACCATTTTTGGTGACAATATCAACTGTAATCGCCGTGCCACAATCAATAACACAGGTCGCCATTCTCGCATGTTGTCTTGCTGCTATCAGTGCTAACCAGCGGTCAACACCAAGGAGTTGAGGTTCCGAATAAGCATTGGTAACACCGAAACGTCGTCGCTCACTCGCGATAAACTTAGGTGTAATTTGCCATTTTTTTTCTGTCCATTCAGTCAGTTGTTGAGCAATTTTGTCGCCTGCCACATTGGAGACATAAACGGCCGTGATGTCGTCATCGACTGACTTGAATTGGCTATTGAGTGCTGCTTTTATTCCCGATTTGCTGCGGGCAATACTGTCACTGTCTGTTAAGCGTCCAGATTTTAAATAAGTGTATTTAATACGGCTATTGCCGATATCTAGGAGTAGTTTCATGAAGCAAACCTAATTCGTGTAAGGCCGCTGGTGAGTGTATGTAACTCACCGTTATGCTGGTAACGCAACTCGCCTTGTTCGTTGATACCACAGGCTTTCGCGGCGAGTGTTTGCGTGTCATTTATTAGCAGTATATTGGCATTATCTAAAGCATCATAATGAGGCCATAGAGGCAAAAAACTTTCAAGCCCGCGGGCTTGAAATAATTCTATTGTTTCAATCATATTTTGAATTATATGTCCTGCCAGCATGCTTCGACAGGGTAATTCTGTACAAAACTGTTGAAGGCTGGTCGTGGGTTGATCGATTTTATTCTGCGTGGCGGTTGGAAGCTTATAGTTAAGGCCAATGCCGACGACAGTATATTGTCTATTTCGAAACCTTGATTCTACTAGAATTCCGGCTAGCTTTTGCTTTTCATATAAGATGTCATTAGGCCATTTTATCTTTAAGCCATTGATTCCTTGTGACTTTAAGCTATTTATTAAGGCGACACCTATTGCAACACTAAGTCCATTGTGGACCATATTTGCGGGAAATGGCCAGAAAAGTGAGAGATATAAATTACCTGAAGGAGGGGATTGCCACTGGTCACCACGGCGACCTCTACCTGCTGTTTGCTGTTCAGATATACAAACTGCAGGCATATCTAAGCCTTGTTCGAACCGCTGCCATAAACGATCATTAGTAGAGGACAATGTTTGATGAATCTCAATCTCGCTAAGTTTTGCCTGAGTGGCAGGAGATAATACTGATAAAACGTCAGTTTTAGATAACAAAGAGATAGGCTGAGGTGTCAAGATATGTAAGTTCTGCTTGATAAGAAAATGATCATTTTAGCAAAAATAGCTTGAACAGTATGAACTATAAAAAGCTAAATCCTCGTTTACCATAGTATTCAAACAGTTTGTCGAGTGATATCTAGTACTTTATGTGTTGAGTTGCTCACCTCTTTTTAAACACATAATGTAGATTATCTAAACTGTGATATCTAATAGTGTGCCAATTGTTTCGTTAGCAGTAGCGATTACTTTCGCGGAGGCATCGACTTGCTGCTTGTTAGCTGACAAATCAATTAAAGATTCAGTGAGGTGACCACTGGTTTCATCGCTATTGCCACTGGCGATAGCTGCCGTATTTTTATTCAGGTTGTTGATACCGGTCTGAATACCAGTCAAACCTGACTGAAAAGCAGAAATACTACCCATCATTTTATCTCTCAGTTTCTCAACGCAGATAAGCAATATAGCAGTTTATCATCTCTTTTTTTGTGAATTACTGGGCTTTTTACTATAAAGCGTTATTACTTATGCATAACTGTGATGCAAATGAACTTTACTTATCTTATAAGGGCCTTACTGGTTTGAGCTAAACGACGACCTAAACGGCGACAAAATTCATGTTCATCATCACTTATCGGTCGTTCACTCATACTGCCAGCTAAATGACTGGCACCATAAGGTGTGCCACCATCAACAGTATTCATCAATTTCTCATCTTCGTAGGGTAGACCCATGATTAGCATGCCATGGTGAAATAAGGGCAACATCATTGATAACAGAGTCGTTTCTTGCCCGCCATGTAAACTGCCTGTAGATGTGAAGACAGCAGCAGGCTTTCCTATCAAGGCGCCGGATAGCCAGACATCACTAGTTTGGTCGATAAAGTATTTCAGTGGGGCAGCCATATTACCAAAGCGGGTCGGACTACCAAGAGCGAGGCCGGCACATTGCCGCAAGTCATCTTGTGTCACATAAAGATGACCGTGTTCTGGGATACTGTCTTCAATGGCTTCACAGACAGTTGATATTGCAGGAACAGTCCGGATTCGACTTGTACACCCTTCGATACTTTCTATACCACGCGCGATTTGTTCGGCCATTTGTTTTACATGACCAGCCTGACTGTAATAAAGGACGAGTATTTCAGTCATTGCTATTCAAATAATGCCAGTACGGATTCTGGTGGGCGTCCGATTTTAGCTTTTTTATTGTGAATAACAATCGGTCTCTCAATTAATTTGGGGTTGTCACTCATGGCTTTAATTAAGGTGTCGTCACTGAGTGATTTATCGGCTAAGTTTAGCTCTTTATATACAGCTTCACCTTTTCGTAGCAGAGCGCGGGCGGTGATGCCGAGTTGAGAGAGAATCGTTTTTAATTCTTCAGGTTTAGGCGGTTGTTTTAAATAATCAACTATCGTAGCTTCGATACCATTTTCTTCTAATAAAGCCAGTGTTTGTCGTGATTTGCTGCAACGCGGGTTGTGATAAATCTTGGTCATGCTATCGGTTCCAATTGTTTTTCAAGTGCTGGAAGATGAATTTCAGTTGGTCGAACTGTACCCCATTGTTTACAACCAGGGCAGAGCCAATGCATCGTTTTACCTGAAAAGCCGCAGTGTTGGCAAGTATAACGACGGTTGTATTGAGTAAGATTGGCTGTAATTTCAGTTACTAGCGGCGTAAGCATATCATGTGATAATTGCCCTAGCGATAATAAGGTATGTAGGCCTTCAATCGATGGATAATATTGCAATTGCTTATATAAATAATCCTGAGCTGCTTGTTCGCCAAACTGTTGGTGAATAACGGAGGTAAGCATAATGCGGATACTGTCCCTAGAGGGATGGTGTTTCAGTAATGTTTGTAAATAATTGTTGAAGGCATTGAGATTACCTAAATCCTCATAACACTGTTTCATCACAGGCAATGCTTCAGGAAGAAATTGAGGATCTTGTTGCTCAATTTGTTTAAGCACTTTGACTGCTTTACGTAAATTGTTTTCGCGGATAAGTAACTGTGCTTCAATCAACGAAGCGCGAATACAGTTTTTGTCATAGGCATACGCTTGTTTAATTATAGGGTGAACATTATGCGGCGAAACAGTTAATTCTTGTTCAGCGAGCTCACAGTAAAATTGAGCAATATATTGCCCCATTGGTTTTTGTGTCTGTCCCTGTATTTTCTGGGCCATTTCGATAGCTTGTGGCCATTTTTTTTCTTGCTGATAAATTCGCAATAATTGTGTAAGTGCTTCTGTGGGCGTAGCCGGATTGGCTAATAATTCAAGAAACAGTTGCTCAGCACGATCAAGGACACCGGCACTCATGTAATCTAGGCCTAACTCTGTCAGTGCTTGATTACGTTGTTCAGCAGTTAATGTGGGGCGGGCAATTAAATTTTGATGAATACGGATCGCACGATCCGTTTCGCCTCGGCGGCGAAATAAATTGGCTAATGCCAAGTGAGTTTCAACGGTTTCACTATTAACTTCTAATAATCGAATAAAAAGATCAATGGCCTTATCAGGTTGTTCATTAAGTAGATAGTTAATACCTTTAAAATAATCCCGGGTGAAAGGATCTCTTGTTTTATCAGCGCGCTTTTTATAGTGAGAACGAGCAGAAACCCAACCTGAGACCGCTGCTATCGGTAAAAGGAAAAATAGCCATTCCATGCCTAAAAAGGCCTAGTGTCCGTCTTTAACAGGTAAAATACGTAGACTATTAATTTCTTGATCAGTAATTTCAAGTTTTTTGTGCAAACGCCTGTTTTCATAACGTAAACGAAGTGTACCGATAAAGATCGCTAAAGCACCGAGTATAATACCGCTGACGATGGAAGCAATAACAATCACCGACAGTGGCAGACTTAACGTGCCAAGGTAATAATTAATGGTTACAGGTGCAGTATTGATGGCAGAAAAAGCAGCAGCTGTGGCGAAAACAATGATGAAAAGTGCAATTGTGATAATTCGTTGCATGATTAAGGTTTCTCAATTAATGAATGGGTGTTTAAGTCCATATAGGATCATACCTTAAAATTCGCTATTGCCCAGATTAGTTTGAAATCATGTAAAATTAATACGTAATTGTAAGTATTTCTACTGTTTCAAATTTATCCTGGAGAAATAGCATGACCTTTGTTGTGACAGAGAGTTGTATTAAATGTAAATATACCGATTGTGTAGAAGTTTGTCCGGTGGACTGCTTCCATGAAGGTCCTAACTTTTTGGTGATTGATCCTGATGAGTGTATTGACTGCACATTGTGTGAGCCGGAATGTCCTGTAGATGCTATCTATTCAGAGGATGATTTACCAGAAGAGCAGAGCCAGTTTTTAGCGTTGAATGAGGAATTAGCTAAACAGTGGCCTGTTTTAGCAGAACAAAAAGCAGCACCGGAAGATGCTGATGAGTGGGTAGGTAAAACCGATAAACTGAAACTATTAGAACGTTAGTTTCGAAAGCTGAAACTATAAAAAAGCCCGCTATTGCGGGCTTTTTATTCTTAAAATAATGTTTTTCTTACACTATCAGGTTTTTTAATTTTTTAAGCGCATTATTTTCAATCTGGCGGATACGTTCAGCCGAGACACTATACTGTTCAGCCAACTCATGTAAGGTTGCTTTGTTGTCTTCATCTAACCAGCGTTGTCGTAGAATTTCCTGGCTTCGGTCATCCAGTGTCGCTAATGCATTAATCAATTTTTTTTGTTGATAATTAGAAAAATCCAACTGCTCCAGACTTTTTGATGGGTCGGAATTGTCCGGTGCTGGTAAGTAGGCCGCAGGTGAAAATTGCGTTTCATCGTCATTATTATCAACGGGTAAATCAAACGACGTATCGGGCTGGGCTAAACGACGCTCCATTTCTCTAACATTGCCTGGCGTGACACCTAAGTCTTCTGCAACTGCGTCGACTTCTGCCTGGTTTAACCAACCTAAACGCTGTTTAGCGCTGCGTAAATTAAAAAACAACTTACGTTGTGATTTAGTTGTCGCTATTTTAACGATACGCCAGTTACGAATGACATACTCATGAATTTCTGCCCTAATCCAGTGGACTGCAAATGAGACAAGACGAACACCTTTGTCCGGATCAAACCGTTTCACTGCTTTCATTAGGCCAATATTGCCTTCTTGAATTAAGTCAGAGACTGGCAAACCATAGCCGCTATAACCTTTAGCGATACGGGTGACAAAACGAAGGTGTGACAATACCAAGCGCTGCGCGGCCTCGAGTTCACCGTCGCGATGCAAGCGTACTGCTAAGTCATGCTCTTCTTCTGCCGTAAGGACTGGAATGTTGTGTACCAGATTTGTGTAAGAATCTAAACTACCTATCGGCGCTAAAGCAAGCTCAAATTGGGCTAGATCTTTCGTCATATTGTTTTATGGCCTTAATTAAACTGATTTTATTACTAGTAACATAAAGTTATCTTTTACATAGTACTAGAGTTTTATTTTTAGATAAAGTTCCCACCTTAATCCGGTTCAATAGCGTTAAGGTGCTTACCAACAGCGAGCCATGCCCCCATTATACCGAGAAAGGTGCCAATCGCTGGTAGGTAAAAGAGTAAGGAGCCTGCAAACCATTGCAGCTCAAAATGGCTGCTGTATTGTTGCGCAAGCTGATAAACGGGCTCGTTCAATAAGATTAAGGTGATAAGTACAGTCAACCAAGCGAAAAAACCACCTGAAAGCCCATACCAAAATCCGGTATAGAGGAAGGGACGTCTGATAAAGCGATCAGTAGCGCCAACCAGCTTCATTACTTTAATTTCCGATTGCCGGTTAAGTATAGCAAGACGAATGGTGTTACCAATGACAAGCAGTACACTTAGAAATAGTAGCGCTGCCAGTAAACTAATTCCGCGGTGTAAGAGTTCATTGATGCTACGCAAACGTTGTAACCAGGCCATATCTAACTGTATCTGATCAATATGTGGGAAGGTCTTTAAGCGTGTTATCAGCTGGTTGAGTTTGGCCGTGCTGAGTTGATCGTCATTAGGGGTAATGGTAATCACGGCGGGTAATGGGTTATTCGGTAAACTATCAAGTAGGTCATTAAGTCCTGATAACTCGCGAAACTCAACTAATGATTGCGCTGCTGACTGAAAATGAACCTGTTTGACTTCGGGCCATTTTTGCACATTGTCGATGACTTTTTGAGCCTTTGTTTTTGTGACATTTTGTTCTAAAAACACGCTGATTTGATTACTGTCATTCCATTGTTGGCTGACATCATCAATATTTTGTAAAAGCACAAACAAACCAGCGGGTAAAGCGAGTGCAATGCCAATGACCGTTGTAGTCATTAAACTGGAAAGTGGCTGCTGCCATAATCTTCCTAGGCTGAAAAGCATCACTTGTAAGTGACGCATCAGATAGTTTTTTATAGTTAGTGTTGGTCGCTTCATGACATCGCTTGCTGGGCTAAACGACCTTGGTGCAGGACAATTTGTCGATAGGGCATGGTTTGAATCAGGTTTAGATCGTGAGTAGCAATAAAAACAGTGACACCAACCTGGTTGAATTGTTCGAACAATTGCATGATGTCGCGGGATAGATCAGGGTCTAAATTACCGGTCGGTTCATCCGCCAGTAATACAGGCGGACGATTGACAACAGCGCGTGCTATGCCAACGCGTTGTTGCTCACCGCCAGACAGAGTGATGGGCAAACTACGTTCTTTGCCCAGCAGACCAACCTTATCGAGTGCTGCTCTAACTCGCCGTCCTATTTCCCGGTGTTGCTCTCCTGCAATAACCAGCGGTAATGCCACATTGTCAAAGACTGTTCTATCGTGGAGTAAGTTATGATCTTGAAAAACCAGACCAACCTGGCGTCGAAAATACGGGATTTTACGTTTGCTTAGTCGCGACAGGTTCTGCTTATTAACCAGGACTTGGCCGCGAGAGCTACGCTCAATCAAGGCAATGAGTTTAAGCAAGGTGCTTTTACCCGCGCCTGAGTGCCCGGTTAGAAATGCCATTTCCCCTTTCTCTAAATGGAAGCTTAAACCAGACAATGCTTCATTTCGGTCAGCATAGCTTTTGTATACATCAACAAATTGAATCATTTAGTCGTCTTCACGTCCTAGTAAGGCATCAACAAATTCGTCAGCGTAAAAAGGGCGTAAATCGTCAATTGTTTCGCCTACTCCGATATAGCGAATTGGCAAGCCGGTTTTGTTTGCAATGGCAAAAATAATCCCACCTTTTGCTGTACCGTCGAGTTTGGTTAGGGTAATACCGGTAACATTCACAGCCTCATGAAATTGAGTCGCTTGTGTTAAAGCGTTTTGCCCTGTACCTGCATCCAGTACCAACATTACTTCGTGTGGCGCTTCTGCGTCGAGTTTGGCCATCACACGTTTCACTTTTTTTAGTTCTTCCATTAAATTAGATTGAGTATGTAGTCGACCGGCAGTATCAGCAATGAGAATATCCACATTTTTGGCTTTTGCGGCTTGTAATGCATCATAGATAACGGAAGCGGAATCTGCGCCGGACTTCTGAGCAATCACTGGTATGGCGTTACGCTCCCCCCAAACTTGTAATTGTTCAACAGCTGCAGCACGAAAGGTGTCACCCGCGGCTAGCATTACCCGTTTACCTTGGTTTTGAAATTGTTTTGCCAATTTGCCAATGGTGGTTGTTTTACCAACGCCGTTAATACCAACCATTAAGATAACATAAGGCGTAGACTGCTCGGGTATTTCAAGTGGCGAGCTGCTAGGTTGCAGAATCTTTACCATATCGTCGCGCAGTGCTGTGAACAATGCTTCGCTATCAGCAAGTTGTTTACGAGCAACGCGTTGTGTCAGATCTGAAATAATAGTCTGTGTAGCATCGATACCTAAATCAGCTGTCAAAAGCTGGGTTTCAAGCTCTTCTAATAAATCATCATCAATCGTTTTTTTGCCTAGGATCAGTGATGAAAAGCCTTCGGTTAACTTGCTGCCACTCCGGCTTAAACGTTGCTTTAATCGGCTAAAAAGACTATTTTTCTCGTCTTTGCTATCAATATCTGCAACAGGCAGTTCGTTGTTTTGCTCAATTGAACTTGCTTCATCTTGAGGATCTGCTACGGTCGTTTTGTCTTTTTTTCTTAGGAAACTAAACATAATGTCATTTTGTCGTTTATATCAATCAGCAATTTTATCATGTCATGGAACTTTAAATGCAGAAGCTTAACAAAATTAAATCGCTACTTTGGCTATTGCTAATCAGTCCATCTGTGGTTATCGCTACTGTCAGTGAATACCAGCTTGAAAATGGATTGAAGCTTATCGTAAAGGAAGACCATCGTGCGCCTGTTGCCGTTACGCAGGTGTGGTATAAGGTCGGTGCAAGTTATGAACACAATGGCATAACAGGCATCTCGCATCAACTTGAGCATATGATGTTCAAAGGCACTGAAAATCTTGGTCCCAATGAGTTTTCACGCATTATTGCGGCGAATGGTGGACGTGAAAATGCTTTTACTGGTCGTGACTATACGGCGTATTTTCAAACCATGGAAGCAGACCGGGTTGAAGTAAGCTTCAGACTTGAAGCCGAACGGATGCGAAACTTAGTGATTGATGAGGCTGAATTACTCAAAGAAAAAGAGGTGGTGGCTGAAGAGCGTCGGATGCGGACAGAAGATAACCCAACTGCATTGACTCGTGAGGCCTTTTACGCAACAGCCTTTACCAACAGTCCTTATCATCATCCGGTGATTGGTTGGATGAGTGATATTAATCATTATCAAGCAGAAGACTTACGTGCCTGGTACCAAAAATGGTATGCACCGAATAATGCCACTGTTGTGGTTGTCGGTGATGTTAAACCGGATGATGTTTATCAATTGGCAAAACAGTATTTCGGACCTTTAGCGTCAGAACAGACAGCAGAGGTCAAACCCCAGCAGGAAATTGAACAGCTGGGCAAACGGACTGTAGCTGTAAACGCTCCGGCTGAATTACCCTATGTGATGATGGGTTGGAAAGTACCAGTTGTGGCGACAGCGGAACAAAGTTGGGAGCCATACGCACTCGATATGTTGGCGGGTATATTAGATGGCAGCTCTAGTGCGCGTTTTGCTACGGATTTAGTCCGAGGCGAAGAAATTGCAGCTAATATTAGTGCTGGTTATAGTTTATTTGCCCGTCTTGATGATGTTTTTGTGGTTGCTGGAACACCCAGTGACGGCCACAGTGTTGAACAATTAAAGCAGGCCGTGATGAAGCAAATAGAACAATTAAAAACACAGACAGTGACAGAGCAGGAACTTGAAAGAATAAAAGTTCAGGTTGTCGCTAATGCGGTCTATGAGCGTGACAGTGTGTTTTATCAGGCGATGCAAATTGGTATGTTGGAAACTGTCGGTTTGGATTGGCGGTTATCGGATGCTTACGTTGATAATATTAAGGCAGTGACAGCAGAGCAGGTGCAGCAAGTGGCGCAAAAATATTTCACAAACCAGTCACTGACAGTTGCGAGGTTAATTCCGCAACCTGTTACCGAAAAGAAACAACGTGCTATGACAGCAGGAGGCCGTCATGGTCATTAGATTTTTATTTATATGTGTTTTTCTTACTTCATTCAGCGTTTCTGCCAGCCCCGATATAGAACATTGGAAAACTGACAATGGTGGGCGTGTCTATTTTGTGGCGGCGCCTGAATTACCTATGCTGGATGTGCAAGTTGTATTTGATGCAGGCTCGGCACAAGATAAAGACTTACCCGGCATTGCCCTATTGACGAATGCGATGTTGAGCGAAGGTGCAGATAATTTGACAGCCGATGAGGTTGCAGCTGCGTTTGATGATGTGGGTGCCAAGTTTTCCAATTCTTCCCAGCGTGACATGGCTGTGCTTGGTTTGCGCAGTCTTACGGCAGAGCCAGCTTTGACAAAGGCACTGGATATGTTTCGAAAAGTGCTGACCAAAGCTGATTTCCCGCAATCTGCTTTTGACCGTATCCAGAAGCAAATGATGATAGGTCTACAGGCAGAAAAGCAATCACCCAGGGCCATTACCAGTCGTGCTTTTTATCAACATCTTTATGGTGAACATCCCTATGCAACGATGCCAGCTGGTGATGAAGATGTGGTGCCACATCTCACTGTCAAAGCAGTTAAAAAATTCTACCAACGTTATTATGTCGCTCGGAATGCCACTATTGTGTTGGTAGGTGACATTGATCGAGGACAAGCTGAGAAAATAGCGGAGCAGATGCTATCTGATTTGCCAGAAGGTGAGATGGCGGATCCTAAACCATCAGTGGCACAGCTTGCCGAAGCTAAAAAGGTGATGATTGATCATCCTTCAAGTCAAACTCATATTAAGATGGGGCAACCAGGCATAAGTCGTGATGACCCAGATTATTTCCCTTTATATGTGGGTAACCACATTCTTGGTGGTAGCGGCTTAGTTTCACAGTTAAGTAACGAAATTCGCGAGAAACGCGGTTTGGCTTATAGTGTTTATAGTTATTTCATACCCATGCATGAAAAGGGACCTTATCAACTTGGTTTACAAACCCGAAATGATCAGGCGGAACAAGCTTTGAATGTGGTTCGAGAGACATTGGAAAAATTCATTCAACAGGGGCCAACAGAGCAAGAGTTAACTGCAGCGAAACAGAATATTACTGGTGGCTTTGCGCTACGGCTAGATAGCAATAGCAAAATCGCTGATTATCTTACAGTGATTGGTTTTTATGGTTTACCACTTGATTATTTAAAAAGTTATAAAGATAAAGTGAACGCTGTGACTATAGAACAGATCACCGATGCGTTTATGAGACGGGTACATCCTGACAAAATGGTGACGGTGATGGTTGGTGGCACAGCAAAATAAAGTGGGTCATGGCAGTGTACGAATCATTGCTGGGCGATGGCGCGGACGAAAACTAAGCTTTACAGACGTTGACGGCTTAAGACCAACGCCGGACAGGGTAAGGGAAACGATATTTAATTGGTTACAGATGACTATAGGCGAGGCCTGTTGTCTTGATTTATTTGCCGGAAGTGGCGCGCTAGGTTTTGAGGCTGCGTCACGCGGCGCTGATACCGTCACCTTTGTGGAATCGAATAAACAAGCCGTGACACAGTTACGTGCAAATTGTCAGCAGTTACAAGCTGATAATTGCCAAGTTGTGCATCAGGATGCGCTTGCGTTTTTAAGATCTGACCATGACTCGCAAAAATATGACATTGTATTTATTGATCCGCCCTATAGTGCTGATAGCTGGACTTATATTGCACAACTATTAGTGCAACATGAATTGATTGCAGTGGGTGGCTATATTTATCTGGAGTGTCCCAGTAAACAAGATATGCCACTATTACCCAAGCAGTGGCATTTATTGAAAGATAAACAAGCAGGTGCAGTTCGCTATTGTTTATTCATTAATGAAGAGAGAGAAGCAGAGTGAGCAGAGCTATTTATCCCGGCACTTTTGACCCGATTACTAACGGCCATATTGATTTAGTCAAACGGGCGAGTCGGCTATTCGATAAAATTATTGTCGCAGTCGCTATCAATCCGAATAAAAAAACAGCATTTAGTTTGGATAAGCGAGTGGCGCTTGCTAAGCAGACACTGGCAGGCTTGGATAATGTTGAGGTTTGTGGTTTTCAGGGATTATTAGTGAATGTGGCACGAGAAAAAGGCGCAAGTGTTATTATTCGTGGCTTGCGTGCGGTGTCTGACTTTGAGTATGAGTTTCAATTGGCTGGGATGAACCGACGCATGGAACCTAATATTGAAACCATGTTTTTAACGCCAGCGGAGCAGTTTAGCTATATTTCATCCAGTCTGGTTCGTGAAATCGCTGCTTTGGGCGGCGATATAAGTGAATTTGTTGCGCCTGAGGTTGCTGATGCGTTGACTGATGCCTACGCCAAATAAGCCGTCTGTGTTTTTTCATACCTTAAATTAAGCAGAAGCGTTAAAATTATTTAAAATTTTGTAGTGGAGCATGAAATGTCGTTATTTATAACTGACGAATGTATTAACTGTGATGTCTGTGAACCTGAATGTCCTAATAATGCGATTTCTCAGGGGCCAGAAATTTATGAAATTGATCCTAATTTGTGTACGGAGTGTGTCGGTCATTTTGATGAACCACAGTGCGTTGAGGTTTGCCCTGTCGACTGTATTCCTACTGATCCAGATAATGTCGAAACCAAAGATCAGCTGATGGCGAAATATCACGTTTTAATGGCGGCAGGTAAATAAATTAATCCCCAGACCCCGTTTCATATAACGACCTTAAATCAACGGAAACCCAACATGTACAAATATCTCATTGTATTGTTCGTTTTATTCAGCCAGTTTGCTTTTGCAGAACAAATGAACCAATCCCGCTCTGTAGAAGACTACCAAGCGATTTATAAAGCAAAGTGGTCATCTCTGGTGGCGTCGCTTGAGAAAAGAAATGACTTGTCGTTTGTGCAAAAGCTGGCAGCCTATGAGCAAGAAGTGAACAAGCTAAAAAAACAATATGCCCAAGAACGTATGGGCGAATATAACGATAGTGAAGTCACACTGTCGGTTGACCATGAGTGTAGAGGCAGACCTGGGGGTAGCACCAAAAACTGTGGTTATCGCTGTGTAGAACGCCCAAATGAAGATATGTATACCAAGCCAGAATGGGTGACTTTCTCCGGCGACTATATGAAAGAAATTATCAACGAAGAAAAAGCCTGCTTCAAATTAGAGGCTAAAGGTAATATGAGAAAACAGGGTACTGTTACTGCCGTGTTCAAATACCGAAATAGCTTTGTTGAGTATAAAACGCTTGATGATGCAACTGAGTTGTTTGATTCTTTCACTAAAGCCGAGCAATAATTTCGAACTCACCCCGGTTCTTGAGAGAAAATTTAAAGGTATGAACGCAACAGGTAATAGCATCATAAATAAAATGATGGAGGAACAAGATATAAGTTAGTTGCGGAATATAACAAGACAGATTTATTTTATTAGCAAAACAATGAATCAATTAATGTTCAGTAACCACGTCACCTAAATGAAATATTTGTAATTGACCCGGATGCATTTTTTGCCATACTTCATTATTGGTTAAAGGTTGCGTGGCTATCACAGTGACGACATCGTTGGGTGTTGTCTCAGTACCAAAATCTACTGTTAAATCTTGATCTTGCAAACTGGCTTTACCAAAGGGCGCCTTGCGGGTGATCCAGTACAGTTTGGTGCTGCAATAGGCGAACATAGTTTCGCCATCAGAAAGCAGCATATTACAGACACCTATGCGGGAGAAAGAATTAAAGTGTGTTGCCAAAAAGCTTGCCAACACATCGTCACTAGGTCGAGAGGGAAAAGATTTTCTTAACTCACTCAATAAGTAGCAAAACGCATGCTCGCTATCACTACTGCCTATCGGTTGATAATAGTCAGTCGTCCATTTCATAATAGCTGGAATTTGGCCATTATGTGCCATCGTCCAGGGCCTGCCCCAAAGTTCTCTTTGATAAGGTTGGGTATTTTCTAAACTAACTGAACCGACATTCGCTTGTCTGATATGAGAAATGACGGTTGTTGATTTAATTGGCCATTTACCGAGTAACTCAGCTAAGCATGATTGTGCACTCGGGGTAGCATCATGAAAAACACGACAGCCCAGCCCTTCGTAAAAAGCGATTCCCCAGCCATCTTTATGGGGGCCAGTATCACCGCCTCTTCGCATAATGCCTGAAAAACTAAAGCAAATATCTGTTGGTACATTTGCTGACATGCCTAATAATTCACACATAACAGGCGGTATCCTGGAAAGACTATTTTTTGTTACAACACTATTCTAAATCGATTAGTTTAAAAGCGATAGCCAATATTTTTTGAGTGAGTTTTATCTATAAGCAGTGCGCTATCACTATGGGCTGGTCATAGATTTTCTTTAAGCTTCGTCGAGCATAATGTATCCTTGTCAGCTTTATTTCAGTATCTTAAGTAAACCCTATGCAACAAGAATATAGTCCAGCCGACATAGAAGCCGGTATTCAGCAATACTGGCAACAAAAACAGACGTTCCGGGCTGTTGAAGATAGCAGTAAAGAAAAGTATTACTGTCTTGCTATGTTTCCCTACCCAAGCGGTCAGTTACATATGGGCCATGTGCGTAATTACACTATTGGTGATGTGATAGCCCGCTATCAGAGAATGCAGGGTAAAAATGTCTTGCAACCCATGGGGTGGGATGCCTTTGGTTTGCCTGCTGAAAATGCCGCCATTAAAAATAAGGTCGCGCCTGCTTCCTGGACGTATAAAAATATCGATTATATGCGTGCTCAGTTACAAAGGCTCGGTTTAGGCTATGACTGGGATCGAGAATTAGCTACCTGCACACCACAATATTATCGTTGGGAACAGTGGCTGTTTACACGTTTGTTTGAAAAAGGCTTGGTCTATAAAAAGACAGCGGCTGTAAATTGGTGTCCGGTTGATCATACGGTGTTAGCCAACGAACAAGTGGTTGATGGTTGTTGCTGGCGCTGTGACACGCCCGTTGAGAAGCGTGAAATTCCCCAATGGTTCATGAAAATTACCGACTACGCTGAGCAGTTATTAGGTGATTTAGATCAACTGGAGGGCTGGCCTGAACAGGTCAAGACGATGCAGGCCAACTGGATTGGTCGCTCTGAAGGTTTACAAATAGAATTTGATGTCGTTGACAGTGACGAATCGCTGGCTGTTTATACGACACGTCCAGATACCTTGATGGGGGTGACATATTTAGCAGTGGCGGCTGAACATCCGTTGTCTATTAAAGCGGCTGAGTCTAACCCCGCGTTGCAGAGGTTTATTGATGAATGTCGCATGATGGAAACCAGCGAAGCGGCAATGGAAACGGCTGAGAAAAAAGGGGTAGCGACGGGGGTGATGGCAACGCATCCTGTCACCGGTGAGTTGGTGCCAGTATGGGCAGCTAATTTCGTATTAATGGGCTATGGTACGGGTGCAGTTATGTCGGTACCAGCCCATGATCAACGTGATTATGAGTTTGCCCAAAAATATGATTTGGCAATCAAGCAAGTTATTGCACCAGCAAAAGATGAAGCGTGTGATTTAACTCAAGCGGCCTTTACCGACAAAGGGATATTAGTCAATTCCGATCAGTTTGATGGCCTGACATCTCAAGAGTCTTTCGATGCCATTGCCGATTATCTGCAGCAGCAGGATAAGGGTGAACGGCAGGTTAATTACCGTCTGCGTGATTGGGGTGTGTCTCGCCAGCGTTATTGGGGAACGCCCATACCGATTATTAATTGCCCGGATTGTGGCGCTGTGCCAGTGCCTGAATCAGATTTGCCGGTGCGTTTGCCAGAAGATGTCATTGTTGATGGCAGTGGTTCGCCAATTAAATCAATGCCTGAGTTTTATCAATGTCAGTGTCCAAAATGTGGCGCTGATGCGGAACGTGAAACCGATACCTTTGATACTTTCTTTGAATCATCTTGGTATTATGCGCGTTTTACTTGCCCTGATAATACTGAGGCAATGTTAGATGAGCGTGCTAATCATTGGTTGCCTGTTGATCAATATATCGGCGGTATTGAGCATGCCGTACTCCATCTTTTATATGCCCGTTTCTTTCATAAGTTAATGCGCGATGAAGGCTTGGTGACCGGTGATGAACCTTTTAAGAACTTATTGACGCAAGGCATGGTATTGAAAGATGGTGCCAAAATGTCGAAGTCAAAAGGCAATACTGTTGATCCACAAGCGCTTATTGATGAATACGGGGCGGATACAGCACGATTGTTTATGATGTTTGCCGCGCCACCTGAGCAATCGCTGGAATGGTCTGATAAAGCAGTTGAAGGTTCTAATCGTTTCCTCAAACGGTTATGGCGAATGGTGCATGATCATATAGCGCAATATGAGGGAACGACGTTAGAAGTGGACGCTTTAACAGACGAGTTAAAAGCGTTACGGCGTCACACGCATCAAACATTAGCAAAAGTTTCTGATGATATTGGTCGGCGACATACGTTTAACACAGCAATTGCTGCTGTGATGGAATTAATGAATACGCTGACTAAATTCAATGCGGATGATGAACAAGCTCAAGCCGTTGTCCATGAAGCATTGGAGACCGTAGTATTAATGCTGTCACCTATCACACCGCATATTTGCCACAAGTTATGGCAGCTCCTTGGTCATGGTGATGCTGTTGTTGATGTCATATGGCCTAAGGTTGATGAATCTGCTTTGGTGCAAGATAAAGTTGAGTTGATGGTGCAAGTCAATGGTAAGCTACGCTCTAAGATCAAAGTCGCAGCAGATGCGACTAAAGATGCCATTGAAGCGGCCGCTTTAGCAGATGATCATACTGTACGATTTATTGATGGACGTGACATTCGTAAAGTCATTGTTGTACCAGGCCGGTTGGTTAATATCGTAATAGCAGCTTAAGGAACAATTTTATGAAGCGTTACCTGTCAAATTTTACTGTTGTACTAACATTGTTGCTGTTAGTGGGGTGTGGTTTTCATCTCCGTGCCGCTGCTGATTTATCGCCAGCACTGAAAACAATGTATCTGGAGGGTGTCAATGTTCAAAGAGATCTCGGTTTAACGCTAAAACGTCATTTGGTAAGTAATGGTGTCACACTGGTCGAACAAGTCACAGAAGGTGGTTCTGTACTGACCGTGTTAGAGAATAAGTATGAGCGTCGTGTCCTGTCTGTTGGCTCAGATGCGAAAGTGAGAGAGTACCAATTGCAAGGTCTGCTTACGTTCAAGGTCACTGATGCCGCAGGCAATGTTCTTGCTGAAGAGCAGACCATCGAGGCTATACGTGATTATCAGTTTAATCAGGATGAAGTGTTAGGCAAGGCGGAAGAAGAACAGCTTTTACGTGAGCAGATGGAGAAACAGATAGCTCAAAGCGTTATTCGTCGTTTATCTGTGATTAAGTAGGTGTCATGCGTCTGAAGGCTGAACAGCTAACAGGCCAATTACAGCAAGGCTTGTTACCGATCTATCTGGTTTATGGTGATGAGCAGATGCTGGTTGAGGAGACCGCGGATATTATCCGACAATTTGCCCGTCAGCAAGGAGCAAACGAGCGTCAGGTTTGGCATGTAGAAGGCCGTTTTGACTGGTCACAAATAGCGTGGCAAGAACAGACTATGTCTTTGTTCGCAACTCAGCGTTTATTGGAAATACGCTTGCCATCTGGCGCACCGGGTAAAGAAGGTGGCGAAGCGATACGTCAATACTGCCAGAATGTGGCAGCTGACACGACTGTGCTTATTATCAGTGGCAAAATAGATACGCGTTCGCAGAAAAGTAAATGGTTTACTGATCTGGAAGCCATAGGGGCGACACTTGCTATTTGGCCAATTGCGGCAAGCAGGTTACCTCATTGGGTAGCACAGCGGCTGCAACAACGTGGTCTGCGTGCTAATACAAGCGTTGCCAACCTGATAGCTGAAAGGGTCGAGGGAAATTTATTTGCGGCAGCGCAGGAAGTCGAAAAACTGGTACTACTATGCCCTGATGGCCAGGTAGACGAACAAATAGTTTTATCGGCTGTTGCAGATAATGCACGTTTCCAAGCATTTGATTTAATGGATACGGTGTACGCGGGTCAGACTCAAAAAATACCGAGAATGCTAGCCCGCATCCGTGCTGAAGGCATCGATATTTTAGCTGTGTTTTCAGCCGTTTCGTGGTCATTACACAGGATGATTGATATGGCAACAGACTTGAATGCGGGTGACTCACTCGCACAGGTGTTTGCAGCGCAAAAACCACGTATTTGGGATAAAAGTAAACCGCTGATAGCTCAAGCCTTACAACGTCATGATGTTAGTCAATGGCAACAGTTTTTAATAGCTATGGCCAATATTGATCAAGCAGCAAAAGGTGCGCGTTCACAATGCCCGTGGTCATTATTAGAATTATTATGTCTGCAAGTGGCAGGTATGGATGTGATGAAACTAGCGGAGGAGAGTGCGATTGGATATTGATCACTATATGCAAACATTGGGACAACAGGCACGACAAGCGAGTCGCTTGTTATCGCGTGCTGATACCAACGTGAAAAACCATGCCTTACGTTGTATTGCTCGTGAGATTAGAGCTGGCGCGGATGTGTTGAAACATGAAAATGCCAAAGACTTAGCTTCAGGCATAGCAAAAGGATTGGATGCTGCATTGCTGGATCGGCTTGAACTGACCGATGGTCGTATTGAGGCGATGGCTGAGGGGTTGGAACAAATTGCCAGTTTGGCTGATCCTATTGGTGAAATTTCTAATATGTCTTATCGGCCATCGGGCATACAGCTTGGACAAATGCGTGTGCCACTGGGTGTGATAGGTATCATTTACGAGTCGCGGCCTAATGTGACAGCGGATGCTGCTGGTTTATGTCTTAAATCAGGTAATGCCGCTATTTTGCGTGGTGGCTCTGAAGCCATTCATTCTAATCAGGCAATCGCTGTTTGTATCCGTCAGGGACTTGAGCAAGCCGGTTTACCAATAGAAGCGGTACAAGTTGTTGAAACGACTGACCGTCAAGCGGTAGGTACGCTTATTGCCATGCCAGCATATGTTGATGTCATTGTTCCTCGTGGCGGAAAAAGCTTAATTGAGCGTGTCAGTAATGATGCACGCGTGCCTGTCATTAAGCATTTAGATGGGATATGCCATGTTTATATTGATGGTGCCGCTGATTTAAAAATGGCTGAAGAGATTGCCGTTAATGCTAAATGTCATCGTTATGGCGTTTGTAATGCGATGGAAACCTTATTGGTGGATAAGGTGATTGCATCAGAGATTCTTCCCGTTTTAGCTCAGCGTTATGCACAAGAATCTGTTGAACTACGCGGTTGCGCGGAGACCTGTAAGCTTTTGCCTGATGCAAAATTAGCAACAGAACAAGATTGGCAAACAGAATATCTGGCTCCGATTCTGTCTGTCCGTATAGTTGATGGTATAGATGAGGCGATGGACCATATTCATCAATATAGTTCTTCACATACTGAAAGTATTGTGACCGAAGATTATAGCAAAGCACGCCGGTTTTTAGCTGAAGTTGACTCTAGCTCAGTAATGGTCAATGCCTCAACCCGTTTTGCTGATGGTTTTGAGTATGGTTTAGGTGCTGAAATTGGCATTTCAACTGATAAAATTCATGCGCGAGGACCTGTTGGCCTGACTGGTTTAACCTCACAGAAATGGATTGTGTTAGGCAGTGGTCAGGTTAGGCGCTAATGACCAAAGCGATAGGTATATTGGGCGGGACATTTGATCCAGTCCATCATGGCCATTTGCGCAGTGGTGTTGAAGTGGCTCAACGATTTCAACTCGATCATGTGCGGCTGATACCCTGCGGCGAACCACCACACCGTAATTCGCCACGGGCAACAGCAGAACAGCGTTTGATGATGTTACATCTGGCGATTAAAACCAGTTCGTACTTTGTGGTTGATGATCGGGAGTTACAACGACAAGGTGCGTCATACACCGTTGATACGCTCACAAGTTTACGTCACGATTTTGTCGATAATCCACTGTTTTTGCTGGTTGGCACAGATGCGTTTGCCGCCATTGATAGTTGGCATAACTGGCAACAACTGCTCGACCTTGCTCATATTGTTGTGATGACAAGGCCGGGTGAGACGATACAGTTAACTGAGAACCTACAAAAGTGGTATCAGCAACATATAGGAAAGACAGGCGATGAACAGCTAACATCAGGTAAGGTTTGGCCTGTGACAGTGACTCAGTTGGCAATATCAGCTACGGCTATCCGCGCTGATATTGCAAATGACATAAGCCCCGATTATTTGTTACCCGATGCTGAATTGCAGTTGATAAAACAGTTGGGTTTATATCGCACTAAACGTTAATTTCCTTTAGGAAAAAGGTAACGTGTTGATGTTAAGAATGCTCCCCATATAACTATGGCGTATCAGCGAAAAATTATTCATATTGATATGGATGCTTTTTTTGCATCAGTAGAACAGCGGGATGAAAAAAGTTTCCGTGGCAAGCCTCTTATTGTGGGTGGCAGACCAAATGGTCGCGGTGTTGTTGCTGCGTGTAGTTATGAAGCTCGAAAATTTGGCATTCATTCTGCAATGCCGAGTTCACAAGCCTATCGTTTATGTCCTGACGCGATTTTTGTTCCACCACGATTTGAAGCTTATCGAGAAGTGTCGGAGCAAATACGACATATTTTTTGGCGTTATGCCAGTGAAGTCGAACCCTTATCGATGGATGAAGCTTATTTAGATGTGAGTTTTACGGAAGCGTTTAATGGTTCTGCAACCTATATTGCTCGTGCTATTAAGGCAGAGGTTTTAGCGGAAACTCAACTTGTTGCTTCTGCGGGCGTATCTTACAATAAATTTCTAGCTAAAATTGCTTCTGATATGGATAAACCCGATGGTCTTTATGTCATCACACCCGAGCAAGGTGCTGATTTCGTGGCTGAGATGGCTATAGGGAAATTTCATGGTATCGGACCTGCTACGGAAACAAAAATGAAGACGCTGGGCATTTATACCGGTGCTGATCTGAGGACATGGTCTGAGGAGGACTTGGTCACGCATTTTGGTAAAGCAGGACACCATTTCTATACTATTGCACGCGCTATTGATAAGCGACCAGTACAAAGTAGACGGCAACGAAAATCCATCGGCAAAGAAACGACCTTTCAACAGGATGTTCGTTCTATTTTGGAACTTCGGCATCATAGTGAACAACTGGCCGATCAGGTCTGGCAGATTTTGCAAACACATAAATTGAGCGCTCGTACCCTAACGTTAAAAGTGAAATATGCAAACTTTACCCAAGTAACCCGGTCATTTACCACTGAGGAACAGCTTGATTTAATGATGATAAAGAGTGTCTTACCCACATTACTTAACCGTACAGAAGTCGGACAGCAAGCGGTACGGTTAATTGGTGTGACACTCAGTGGTTTTGAAAAGATAATCGTGGCTACAACTCACCAACAATTAGATTTAGAGTTCAACAATGTTTTTTGAACACATTCAATATAAGTGTAATGATAGCTAGATGAGTGACATTTTTTTTATTTTTTCTAAAGTTATTTGGGCTATCTTAAGCCCGAGTAACCTAATTGTGTGGTTGCTGCTATTAGTGACACTGTTAGTGCTCAACAACAAGCTAACGGCTGCGAAATTTATCTTGCTGCCACTGACTATCAGTAGTGCTGTATTGATGGCTTATCCGATAGGAGACTATCTGATGCGGCCATTAGAATTACGTTTTCCAAAGCCAACATTACAAGCGCTGGAAAAAAATGATGGGATTATTGTTCTGGGCGGTGGTGAACAGCTCAAAGAATCATTAAGCTGGCAAAGTAGTGAATTAGGTGCGGCAGCAGATAGATATATTGCTGCTATTGATGTCGCACGCCGTTACCCAGAACTACCGATACTATTTTCTGGCGGTAGCAATTTATTACAGTTTCAAGATCAAGGTGCTGAAGGACATATCGCGTCGCATATATTTCAGATGGCAGGTATTGATAAAAAACGGGTCAAGATTGAGCTTTATGCTAAAAATACCCATGAAAATTTTGTTTTTTTAAAGCACATGCTACCCAAAGTTGATGGCCGTTATATATTGATAACGTCTGCCTACCATATGCCCAGGGCCGTTGGTATTGCAAGGCAACAAGGTATTGATGTTGTGCCTTATCCGGTTGATTTTCGTAGTCTCAAGCCTAATCTAAGACATTGGGATTTTAGTCTATTTGAGCATCTCGAGGTGTTGGAGCCCGCATGGCGGGAATGGCTCGGTTTAATCGTTTATTATTATAGTGGTAAAACATCACAATTGCTGCCAGAACCTGACAAATAACATGATACATTTTTAACGTGAGAGCCTGCTTAATGATAAACTATATGTCAACAAAGTAACGGAGAGCCAAATGCAGGCTAAAGATTTGAAATTACTAGTGATTGATGCACTAGAAGATATAAAAGCTGAAAATATACAAGTGTTAGATGTAACCGCAATGACAGATGTCACTGACTTTATGGTCATTGCGACTGGTAACTCAACAAGACAAGTCAAAGCTTTGGCCAATGAAGTTGTTATGCAAGCTAAAGCCGCTGGCATTCAACCAATGGGTGTAGAAGGTGAAGATGCAGGTGAATGGGCATTGGTAGATTTGGGTGATGTAATTACCCATATTATGACTGCTCAAACACGAAGCCATTACAATCTTGAAAAATTGTGGCAGGTGCCAGAACCGACAGAACAACGCTCGATAGAAGAGTAAATCATGAAGTTAAACCTGTTGGCTGTCGGTAACAAAATGCCGACATGGGTCACTGAAGGCTATCATGAATATGCTAAGCGTATGCCTAGAGAATGTCAGTTGGTTTTACATGAAGTTATGCCGGCAAAACGTGGTAAAACAGGTCAGCCTGAGCAATGGATGGATGACGAAGGCAAAAGGATAATGACAGCTATTCCAGATGATCACCATGTGGTCAGTCTTGATGTTCAGGGTAAGAACTGGACAACGGATCAATTATCGCAGCAACTACAAAGCTGGCTGGCAGATGGGCGCGATGTCTCTTTACTGGTTGGTGGCCCTGATGGTTTATCAGCTGCCTGTAAACAACGAGCAAGTCAAAGTTGGTCGTTATCTGCTTTAACGTTGCCACACCCTTTGGTTCGGATTGTCGTTGCAGAGCAGCTATACCGGGCCTGGACTGTCCTGCAAAATCACCCCTACCACCGCGCATGATTTTTCCTAAGATTTATTTGGCTTCCAATTCACCCAGACGCAGTGAATTATTGAGCCAGATTGCTGTGGAATTTAATAAGTTATCGCTAGATATTGATGAAACGATTTTACAAAATGAATCTGCTGAAACATATGTAAATCGCCTAGCCATAACAAAAGCCCAAACAGGATGGCAATTGTTGTCAACCCAGGAAAAGCGGCCTGTTTTAGGATCAGATACCGCAGTGGTGCTTGATCAGACAATATTGGGTAAACCACAAGATCATGACGAAGCTGAGTCTATGATACAGCAGCTTGCTGGTAGAGATCATCAGGTGATGACGGCGGTGGCTCTTATTTTTCAGCAACATGTGCTGACAGCTCTGAGTGTAAATACAGTGACTTTTGATGCATTATCACAGGATCAAATAGCGTGGTATGTCAGTACAAATGAAGGTGTTGATAAAGCAGGTGCCTACGCGATACAAGGACAGGCTGCGATGTTTATTAACCATATCTCGGGCAGCTATTCCGGTATTATGGGGTTACCTTTAAATGAAACAGCCACGTTGTTAAGTAAAATGAATGAGTTAATGAATGAGCAGTGAAATATTAATTAATGTCGCACCAAGCGAAACGCGTGCTGTCGTGGTGGATAATGGTGTTTTGCAGGAAGTTTATATAGAACGAACTGAATATCGAGGTTTGGTCGGTAATATTTATAAAGGAAAGGTATGTCGGGTTTTACCCGGTATGCAAGCGGCGTTTGTTGAGATTGGCTTGGCACGGGCCGCATTTTTACATGTATCAGATATTTCTATTCCTAAAGGTCAAACCGGTGATCTGCAGGAAGCTGAAATTCCATCAATTTCATCACTATTGCGTGAGGGCCAGGAAATTTTGGTCCAGGTAATTAAAGATCCTATTGGTTCCAAAGGAGCAAGGTTAACGACACAACTCTCTGTGTCTTCACGTTATTTGGTTTATATGCCTGATACACAAGGTATTGGGGTCTCCCTTAAAATAGAAGGTGAAGAAGAAAGAGAGCGGTTGAAACAATGTTTAACGTCGCAGTTAAAATCAGATATTGGTGGTTATATTTTACGTACAGCTGCGGAAGGTGCCAGTGAACGTGAATTAATGGCTGATCTGGAGTTCCTCCATAAATTATGGGGAAAGTTATCTGACCGAAAAATAGAGTTACCGTGCGGCGAACCATTGTATGAAGATTTGCCTTTGGCACTTCGGGCGCTTCGTGATCTCTTTTCTGATGATATTGAACGAATACGTATTGACTCGATGGCAACATTCGAGAAAGCGAAAAATTTTGCTGAAGGTTTTATGCCTATGTGTGCCTCACGTTTGGAGCATTACAAAGGTGAGCGGCCACTGTTTGAACTATTCAGTGTTGAGGATGAAATTGAAAAAGCCTTGGAACGAAAGGTCGCACTTAAATCAGGTGGTTATTTGATTTTCGATCAGACTGAGGCCATGACCACAGTTGATGTTAATACTGGTGGTTTTGTGGGTCATAAAAACCTAGAAGAAACGATATTTAAAACTAATCTTGAAGCTGCTCATGCCATTGCAAGGCAATTAAGAGTGCGTAATCTTGGCGGCATTATAATTCTTGATTTTATCGATATGGATGAAATGTGGCATCGAGATCAAGTTTTACGGACCCTTGAAAAGGCGATGCAAAATGATCGGGCTCGTCACACTATTTGTGGCGTGTCAGACTTGGGTTTGGTGGAGATGACGCGAAAGCGAAATCGAGAAAGTTTGGAACATGTCTTGTGTGAACCCTGCAGTTGTTGTCAAGGCAAAGGTTATACCAAAAGCATTGAGACGGTATGTTATGAAATTTTCCGAGAAATCATTCGCGAAGCCAAACAATATGAAAGCAGTGAGTTTTTAGTATTAGCTGCGCCGGATGTAGTTGATAGATTGAATGATGAAGATTCGACCAATGTGGCTGAATTAGAACAATTTATAGGTCGCGCTATTTCATTCAAAAATGACTATGAATATGGTCGGGAGCAATACAATGTGGTATTGGTTTAATTGAAAGCCCTATACCAAGGATGGATCGGTTCTTTGTTCGTTCAAAATTGAATTATTATGAGCAAGTTATCATGGTGTGAGAGACACGAGATATCTAACGAACCTTCGATAAAAAGATTTGTTTAATAAAGATGAAGATAATGCTACCTAGTCTGCATATTATTAGTAAACAGCTGGCTAATCTGGTGCTTATTATACTGTTATTGTTGGCTGGTTCTGCTTATTGGCTTACCTACACCGTTGAACATAAACAAGTTGAAATCAGCAGTTGGTTGACACAAACATTAGGCTATCCCGTTGAATTGGGACTGGCCCAGATTAATTGGTCAGGTTTGTCTCCCGAGCTATTACTGCACAATGTGTCTATTTTTACCCCTGATAACCAAGAGAGTTTACTCTCGCTAGAACAGCTTTCTCTTGAGCTTGATGTATCGGCCAGCTTTTGGCAACAAGCTATCAGACTTGATGATATGACTCTCTCTGGGCTCAAGCTCACTGTCATTAGAAATGGAAGGGGGCAGTTATCGTTACAAGGCATCAATACGCAAGGTGACTCCACACCACTTTTTGCTAGTCTATTAGTACGTTCACGGGTGTTGAATAGTTTCCACCTTCAGGATATTACGCTTGATTATATCGATCAGGAACGTATGTTTTTATCTGGCCACTACCAACTCAATCAAGCGGTTGTGATAAATCGCGATCAGCGATGGCAAGCCGAAGCTGATTTTAAGTTACCAGCGTCGTTGGGAAAAAAGGTTAGTGTCGCCGCAGATTGGGCTACAAATGATCATCCCGACTGGCAATGGACTATTCAAGCAGATTCCTTAGTCAGTGATGTTTTTCATTCTTATCTAACGTGGCAGGGGGTAACACTTCAACAAGCCCAGTTTGATGCCATTGTTTCTGGTCAAGGTACGGAGAGCTCGCTGAACAAACTTGATCTTGAGCTTGCAGTAACAGATGCCAAACTCATTTCTCAAAATAAGGCTGAGCCAGTTTCGGTTGAACAGTTAAATGGTCGTTTTCACTGGCTAGCTAAAGACAATGAATGGTCTCTTACGGGTGAACGGATTAGGCTACGTATCAATGGTAATAATTGGCCGGAAACTGCCTTTTTTGCCGAGACAGGTAATCAATCATTATTGGCAGTAAATGGGCAGTACATTAACCTGAGTGATGTAACGGCACTGGCATCGCTCTTAACTGATGCGCCAGAAACAATTACTCAGCTCAGACCCGCAGGGGATATTAACCAGTTTTCAGCGCGTTTTTCTTTTGAGTCAGGTCTTCAGGAGCTGGCACTTGAAATGCAAGAAGTAGCGGTTTTACCTTGGCAAAAAATCCCTGGTGTGACTGGTTTGACGGCTAATTTAAATTGGCAGAACAGCTTATTATCCATCGACTTTGATAGTAGAGCGATGATGCTTTATCCCGAACAATGGCTACAGGATGCCGTATTTTTTGACGCAGTCACGGGCCGCATACAATTTACGCATCATAATGATGGGTGGAAACTACAAAGTGATGACATGCGGGTTTGGAATGAGGACCTTGATATTCAGTTAGACGGCTCTCTATCACAACATAGCGATGGAGAAATACAGAGTGCAATGTTGGTTAAGTTGGAACAGATAGCTGTTAATCAATGGCAAAAATATGTCCCACAAAAAGTGCTTCGTCCAAAATTTCAAAATTGGGCTGATAAGGCTTTTATTGATGGCAAAATTGTGACTGGTCAGATTGCTTTAGATGGTGATATCTCAGCCTATCCTTTTCAGAGCGAGGCCAGTCGAAATAAAGGTGCTTTTGAGATGGCACTAGAAGTCGATGGGCTGCAATTGCATTATGCGGAGGGCTGGCCTGATATTGTTGATGTCAGTGGCACCATTACAGGAACAGGAAATGATTTACTGATACAAAGTCAGCAGGGGAAGATAGCTGGTTTCGATTTTGTTCAAGTAACAACCCGCATTGATAAACTGGTTGAACAACAACCGTTATTGACAGTGAAGGGTGCGTTGAATGGTACAACACAGCAGGCCATTGAATTTTTATCTCGTAGTCCTTTAAAACAACGTTTTGCCAAAGTAACAGATGCGCTTGAGGCTCAGGGAGCCAGTAAAATTAATTTGCAACTTACCGTGCCTTTAGCGGAGCCAAACAGTACAGAAGTTAAGGGCAACGTGAGTCTTGAAAATAGTAAGATTTATAGAAAATCATCTCCTAATTTAGCCATTACTGATGCGAAGGGGTTAATCGCTTTTACTCATCAATCTATTTCTGCCAAGGACATTACAGCTACTTTTCTTGGTAATAATGTGTCGATAGATGTTGTTCCAGCACAGAATGAGACTGTAATACAGGCAGCCGGTAAAATTTCAGCCAAAGGCATTGAAGATTATTTGCTGTCATCATCAACTGAGTTTATATCTGGTCAGACAGATTACCAATTGGCAGTCTATATATCAGAACAGGCTGTAGGAGAGTTCTTGGCTGATGTGGAATTTAATTCTGATTTGGCAGGCTTGGAATTAACATTACCTGCACCGCTAATGAAATCAGCTAAACAGCGTATTCCTGTACGTGTAAGGCTTGATCAAAACCAAGATAAGAATAACCTTCTTGTTGAGTATGGCGAACAAGCGAGATTGTCATTACAGAGTACGTTGCAAGGCAAAAAAGTATCATTAAAGCTAGAAAAACTAGTGCTTGATGATTGGTTGTCTTGGTCCGAGCACTATGTAAAGGGGGGCAATGACTTTTTCACTGTTAATGATGAAGTAACCCTTCAAACAACTGAACTTAGTTTTGCTCAGCAACAACTTTCTAATGCTGTTATTTCAGCAAAAAGACAACAACAGGGATGGACAGCTGCGATTTCAAGTGATCAATCTGTGGGTTCGATAACTATTAATGAGGAAGATGATGACAGACAATACATTGAACTTCAATTGGATCGCTTAGCGTTACAGTTTGCTGAGGATAGTAGAAAAGAAGATAAGGTGAAGCGGACCAGTTCGGCTTTGTGGCCGACTATGAATGTGGATATCGCAGCATTAAGTCTTAATGATTATGAACTTGGTCATTTACGTTTAAAAGCAAAGCAGGAAGACCGTCGCTGGTCAGTGAATTCAGCGAGTTTGAGATCGGATAACTTCACAGCCACACTTAACGAGGCTGTTTGGCAGCAAAGTGATCAAGGCGCTTCTACGCGGATAAAGCTTCAGGCAAACTCGGTTGATCTGGCGAAAACGTTAACGCATTTTGGTTATCAACAAGCGATAGATGCAAGTCGTGCTGAGTTAGATATGGAACTTGAGTGGCCAGGCGGGCCTTTGAATATGGAGCCATCAGTCCTTAGAGGATCACTGGACTTTGCAATTGGCAAAGGAAAACTGCGTGACGTTGAAGCTGGAGCAGCGGGCAAGGTTTTCGGGTTGATGAGTATAGCCGCTTTGCCAAGAAGATTGGCACTGGATTTTAATGATTTATTTGGTAAAGGTCTTAACTTTAGAACGATCACGGGTAACTTTCGTATTGCTGATGGTTATGCCACGACCGATAACTTAGTGTTGACTAGTGAAAGCGCTATTATTGAAGTGACTGGTCCCGTTGATATTGTTAACCAACGTTACGACCAAAAAGTGAAAATTATTCCCAATGTGTCATCAACATTACCTGTCGCAGGAGCGGTGGCTGGTGGTCCAGTTGGACTTGGTGTTGGCGCAGCTATTTTATTAGCAGATAAGTTAGCTGGTCGTTTATTTAACAAAGACATTATCAATGTCATCCATTACAGTTACTACCTGCGGGGCCCATGGCAGGAACCTACATTGAGCTTGATTAAACCTTCGGCTAATTAACTAAACATTAGATAATGTTGTTTTCTGGTATGATCTGAAGGTTTTAAAGTAGCAGCAGTAGATTCATGACAGACGCGATATTCCAACAGGTCAATCAACAACTCTTAACGCCAGCAGGCTTGACTATGGCGAATTTAGAAGAGACGTTAGCAATGACAATGTCTCCCGGTGTCGATTATGCCGATCTGTATTTTCAACAATCCAGACAGGAAAGTTGGGTTTTAGAAGATGGCATTATCAAAGATGGTGCTTATCATATAGAACAGGGCGTAGGCGTACGTGCTTGTAGCGGTGAAAAAACCGGCTTTGCCTATTCTGATGATTTGATTTTGCCTGCGCTGCAGGATGCAGCTAAAGCGGCCAGAGCGATATCGCGTCAGGGTCAGGACGGTCGAGTTCAAGCTTGGAAACGGACACAAGCACCGCTCTATTATGGTCAAAATGATCCACTACTGAGTCTAACGACAGAACAAAAACTGACGTTGTTAAGACAGGCTGATCAGACAGCGCGTGATGCTGATCCACGTGTTAGCCAAGTCACAGTCAGCTTGGTTGGTGAGCAAGATACAGTGTTGGTGACAGCCAGTGATGGCACGTTGGCCACTGATATTAGGCCACTAGTAAGACTAAATGTGAGTGTGATTGTCGAACAAAAAGGTCGGCGCGAACGTGGCAGTGCAGGTGGTGGACGACGTTTAGATTACCGATACTTTCAAGATAACAATTTGGCAGAATCCTTTGCGAGAGAAGCCGTCAGACAGGCACTGGTTAACCTTGAAGCCGTTGATGCACCAGCAGGGAATATGACAGTAGTTCTGGCCTCAGGCTGGCCTGGGGTATTACTGCATGAAGCAGTAGGACATGGTTTAGAGGGGGATTTCAACAGAAAAGGAAGTTCTGCTTTTTCTGGACGAATCGGTGAAATGGTGGCATCGCCACTCTGTACTGTTGTGGATGATGGGACACTGCCTGATCGTCGAGGTTCTCTATCGGTTGATGATGAAGGGGTTGCAACTGAAAGGACAACCTTAATTGAAAATGGTCGTTTGACGGCCTATATGCAGGACAAGCACAATGGTCGTTTGATGGGTACGGGTAGTACGGGTAACGGACGCCGTGAATCTTATGCACATTTACCGATGCCACGTATGACCAATACTTATATGCTACCAGGACAGCATAAACCCGAAGAGGTTATCGCATCTGTTGATAAAGGTATCTACGCCGTAAACTTTGGTGGCGGACAAGTTGATATCACATCAGGCAAGTTTGTTTTTTCCACCAGTGAAGTCTACCTGATAGAAAACGGCCAAATCACACAACCTGTGAAAGGAGCGACGCTGATCGGTAATGGCCCTGAGGTGATGGGAAGAATCAGTATGGTGGCTGATGACTTAGCGCTTGATACCGGTGTTGGTAATTGTGGTAAAGATGGCCAGACTGTGCCGGTTGGCGTGGGTCAGCCGACATTAAGAATTGATGGCATAACGGTAGGGGGAACTGCGTAATGACTAAGCAACACAAAGCCGTTGCCCTTATTTCAGGTGGTCTTGATTCAATGCTTGCAGTGCGTGTTTTGCAAGAACAAGGCATTGAAGTGGAAGGCATTAATTTTTATACCGGATTTTGTGTGGAAGGGCATACTCACGCGATTCGTAATAAAGATAAGAATAAACAAAAACGTAATAATGCATTGTGGGCTGCAGAGCAACTGGGTATTAAACTTCATATCGTTGATGTGATTGAAGAATATAAAGATGTTTTGCTCAATCCCAAACATGGTTACGGTGCCAATATGAACCCCTGTCTTGACTGTAAAATTTTCATGGTCAGCAAGGCGGTACAGTGGGTGAAAGAAAACCATAAAAATGGTTTTGACTTTATTGTCACGGGAGAGGTCATAGGACAACGTCCTATGTCGCAACGTAAAGACACAATGCCTGTAGTTGCAAATGAGTCAGGCGCCGATGATATTTTACTACGGCCCTTATGTGCCAAAAATTTACCCCTTACCAAGCCTGAAATCGAAGGCTGGGTTGACCGTGAAAAGCTTTATGACTTTAGTGGGCGTAATCGAAAACCGCAAATGGCGTTAGCTGAACAGTTTGGTTTTGTGGATTATGCATCACCGGCGGGCGGTTGCTGTTTTCTTACTGATAAGAATTATTCTGATAAGTTGGTGGATTTGTGGAAAGGGCGAGGGGCCCGAGAATATGAAATGGATGACATCATGCTGCTTAAAGTCGGTCGCCATATTAGACCAAAGCCGCAGTTTAAACTTATTATTGCCCGTGATGCTGGCGAAACTAACTTCTTAGAAGGGTATCGTAAACAGTTTATATCGATTCAAGCTATTAGCCATAATGGTCCGTTGGCTTTAATCGATGGTGAATTCAAGCAAGAAGATATTGAACAGGCGGCAGGTATTGTTGCACGCTATGGTCAAGGTAGGGATGCAGATCAGGTCAAGTTGACGATAACAATGCCAGACCAATCAGCACAAACTATTGCAGTATCACCGCTTTCTACCGAACAAGTATTAGAGGAATGGCATGTATGACAAGACATGAACTGGATGCGAGACGTCTATTATGTCCTATGCCTGTTATCAAGACGCAAAATAAGATTAAAGAATTATCAACAGGTGATATATTAGACGTATTTTGCACTGATCCGGGTGCTCTAAGTGATATACCTGCTTGGGCTAGGATCAATGGTCATGAGATTATAGAGTCCTGTGAAAAAGGGAATGAAATTGTCATTTCAGTGTTGATACAAGATTAGACCCAATTTAGTGCGTTTTACTTGTGTGTGAGCACCATAATGGTGCGTTAAATGGGTTTGTAATGTAGTAAGTAATTGATTTTATAACAAGTATGAAGTTGGTCTGGTTTGTGCTTTGTTAGTTACGCGTTTTTTTAAACAAGTTTAATTGGAGAGAGTTTAATGTCTGTCGAAAAAGTGCTTCAAATGATTAAAGATGAGGAAGTTCAATTTGTTGATTTCCGTTTTACCGATTCACGTGGTAAGGAACAGCATGTTTCATTCCCAGCTCATTCTATTGATGAAGATACCTTCACTGAAGGCAATATGTTTGATGGCTCATCTGTCGCGGGTTGGAAAGGTATTAATGAATCAGACATGATTTTGATGCCAGATCCTTCTACGGCAGTTATGGATCCATTTATGGATGACAATACACTGATCATTCGCTGTGACATTATTGAGCCTTCAACCATGCAGGGGTATGAACGTGATCCTCGTAGTGTGGCAAAACGTGCACAAGAACACTTAAAAGCCACAGGTATTGCCGACACAGCATTCTTCGGTCCAGAACCAGAGTTCTTCATATTAGATGATGTCCGTTGGGGCAGTGATATGTCGGGTTCTTTCTATAAGGTGGATTCTGATGAGTCATCATGGAATACAGAAAAAGTTTTCCCAGATGGTAATAAAGGTCATCGCCCAAGTGTGAAAGGCGGATATTTCCCCGTACCACCAGTAGATTCACTACAAGATATCCGTAGTGCAATGTGTTTAACCTTAGAAGAAATGGGTCAAACAACAGAAGTACATCACCACGAAGTCGCAACGGCAGGTCAATGTGAAATTGGTGTCAAATTCAACACCTTAGTGTCTAAAGCGGATGAAGTGCAAGAACTGAAATATGTTGTGCATAATGTTGCACATGCTTACGGTAAGACAGCTACATTTATGCCAAAACCATTAGTCGGTGATAACGGTAGTGGTATGCATGTTCATATGTCTATTTCTAAAGATGGCGAAAACTTATTTGCTGGTAATAAATACGGCGGCTTGTCTGAAACAGCTCTTTATTACATTGGCGGTATTATCAAGCATGCACGAGCATTGAATGCCTTTACTAACGCCAGTACAAATAGCTACAAGCGTTTAGTTCCTGGTTTTGAAGCACCTGTTATGTTGGCTTACTCAGCCCGTAATCGTAGTGCATCAATTCGTATTCCATTTGTGAATAGCCCGAAAGGTCGCCGTATCGAAGTACGTTTTGGTGATCCAACAGCTAACCCATATTTAGCATTCAGTGCTATGTTAATGGCGGGTCTTGATGGTATTAAAAATCAAATCCACCCTGGTGATGCTATGGATAAAGATCTTTACGATCTGCCAGCAGAAGAAGCAGCTGAAATTCCAACAGTTTGTCATTCATTGGATCAAGCTTTGGATTCACTCGATGCAGACCGTGCTTTCTTAACAGATGGTGGTGTTTTCACTGATGATATGATCGATGGCTACATTGCATTGAAAATGGAAGAAGTGACTCGTTTACGTATGGAAACACATCCTGCAGAATTTGACTTGTATTACAGCGTTTAATCACGCCTTTTACAGTTATAATTAAAAACGCCCTCATCAGAGGGCGTTTTTTTATGTCTGTTACTTGCGCAAACATTGGCCCTGTCCTATGATTCAACTATGAGATGGTATTCGCTAGTTTTAATATTTTGTATCTTTAATGTCCATGCAGCTATTTATCGTTCTGTCGATGAGCATGGTAACGTTACCTATACGGATAACGCTGATGAAGGCGGGCAACAAATTGAATTGAATAATGCGTCAACATATACGCCAATTGAAATAGAAGAGCCGGATATTCAGGAGAAGCAGGATCAAGATCAGCAACAGACGGATAAAGTCCCTGACTACCAGGTGGCGGTGGTTTTTCCAAATCAGGACCAGAGTTTTTGGGATTCCTCCGGTGCAGTGACAGTAGAGGTAGAGCTTGAGCCAGAGCTTAATGGAGAAAGAGGGGATCGTTTATTATTTACCTTAGATGGCGAATATCAAAAGACTATACAAAGCGGCCAGAGTTATACTTTTAACAATGTTGATCGCGGCAGTCATATTGTGGTGGTATCAGTCATTGATAAGCAGGGAAACGTGCTGACTCGCAGTAAATCTATTTTATTTCACCTGCATCGACGCTCTATAATTAACAACC
>QGCW01000025.1_pt1 | contig 34079 bp, 34 predicted proteins | sample 4702261 | NCBI WGS metagenome assembly QGCW01 (sample SAMN08941162, study PRJNA450518) | Sediment metagenome, whole genome shotgun sequencing project. | biome: grassland soil; feature: grassland; material: soil; isolation source: soil 14 days enrichment with methanethiol ...
TCTCTGCACCTAGCTTTTTGACAAGCGTATCCGGATCTTCACCCTCGGGTAAAAACATGAATTTAAGCTGATGATTACCACCCAACATTGATAACGCATTTTCCGCGGCACGCCAGGCTGCATCACGACCGGCTCTATCACCATCAAAACAAAATACGATTTCAGGTGCAGTCCGTAATAATTGTCTGAGGTGGTCCGGTGTAGTTGCTGTTCCCAAAGTAGCGACGGCATTATTAATGCCAGCTTCTGCCAGTGCAATTACATCCATATAACCTTCAACGATAATTATTCGCTCAATTTTACGATTTACTTTACGCGCCTGAAATAAGCCATATAATTCATGGCCTTTATGAAACACCGTCGTTTCCGGCGAGTTAAGGTATTTAGGGACACTATCGTCAAGGACCCGCCCGCCAAAGCCAATGACTCGACCACGACGATCACGAATCGGAAACATCACTCGATTACGAAAACGATCATAAATGCGTCCTTTATCATTACGACTCAGAAGTCCCGCTTCCTCAAGCTGTTTACGAGCCTGCTCTGAGTGGCCGAATGTGTTTAACACATTGTCCCAACCATCCGGCGCCATACCAATAGCAAAATGATCGATTGTTTTCGCTGATAAACCACGCTGCTGCAAGTAGGTAACAAAACGACTACGCTGGGGGTGAACCTGAAGTTGATGACTATAATATTGGCTGACTTTATCAAGCAAATCATAAAGATTTTGTTTTGCCGGTGAAGCTGGCGCCAGTTGTGTGTGTGGTACAGACATGCCTACCGAGTCAGCCAGCTCTTGAATGGCTTCAGGAAAGCTCATTTGATCATATTCCATCAAAAAGCCAATAGCCGTGCCATGGGCACCACAGCCAAAGCAATGATAAAATTGTTTTTCCGGGCTTACTGTAAAGGAGGGTGATTTTTCATTATGGAAAGGACAGCAGGCTTGCAAGTTTTTTCCTGCTTTTTTTAATGGCACACGTCCATCTATGACATCAACAATATCAATGCGCGTCAGTAAATCATCAATAAATTGTGGGGGGATTTGACCGGCCATGATTAGATTCAATGACCAGCAATAGTATTAAACACACGCTCACATGTTTGACATGTAGACAAGTGGTTTGCCTTATTGGGTCAAAGCAGCCTTAACCATACCACTGACTGCTCCCATGTCTGCCCGTCCTTGTAGTTTGGGTCTTAGCGTATTCATTACTTTACCCATATCTTTTGGACCAGCCGCGCCTACATCGGCTATCGTATCAGCGATGGCGGCGGTAATTTCCGCTTCGGTCATCGCAGCAGGCATGAACTCTTCAATGATCGCCAACTCAGCCGTTTCCACAGCTGCGAGATCTTCACGTCCTGCTTTTTCAAACTGGCTTAGCGAGTCACGACGCTGTTTACACATTTTTGTAAGTATCTTGATAATGGCATCATCATCAAGATCTGTACGCGTATCAACTTCGGCTTGTTTGATAGCCGCGGTAATTTGGCGCAATGTTGCCAGGCGATCTTTCTCCTTAGCACGCATTGCGTTTTTTACGCTGTCTTGTATTTTAAGCTTGAGAGGGCTTGAGGCTGCAGGCATGATGTGAATGACTTAATTATGGGATTAGTAAAGTCGAACGCGACGAGCGCTTTCACGTGACGTTTTCTTTTGATGACGCTTTACAGCTGCTGCTGCTGCACGTTTACGTACAGTTGTTGGTTTTTCATATGCTTCACGCGCACGCGCCTCAGCAACAGTACCCGCTTTTTCACAAGCACGTTTGAAACGGCGTAAAGCTATATCAAATGGCTCATTTTCTTTTACACGAACTGATGGCATAAATTATGTTTCCTAACTAAAATTTTATGGAAAAGCCCCTAATTGTACGAAAAAAATCACAGAATGAAAATAGGTGAATCAACTTTATTTTAAAGCAGGCATAATAGTCGCCTGTTATTTATCACTTATAAGTTACTTTTAACTCAATTATGCGAATATTAGGTATTGAATCTTCCTGCGATGAAACAGGCATAGCACTTTATGATAGTGAGGCCGGTTTGCTTGCCCATGCTCTCTATAGCCAGATTGATCTACATGCAGAATATGGCGGCGTAGTACCGGAACTGGCATCACGTGATCATATTCGTAAGACTCTACCATTGATCAACGACGTTTTGAAACAAGCTAATCTCAAGCGTGGAGACATCGACGCTGTTGCTTATACCGCTGGTCCCGGGTTAGTCGGCGCCTTATTAGTTGGCGCGGCTATTGGTCGAAGCCTTGCCTGGGCATTAGATATCCCTGCAATTGCTATCAATCATATGGAAGGGCACTTACTGTCACCACTACTGGAAGATCAACCTCCTGCCTTCCCCTTTTTATCACTGCTGGTCTCTGGCGGTCATACATTATTAGTCGATGTCCAAAACGTTGGACAATACCAAATCATTGGTGAGTCCATTGATGACGCGGTTGGTGAAGCTTTTGATAAAACCGCCAAAATGCTTGGCTTAAGCTACCCTGGCGGCCCTGCTCTGGCGGCGCTGGCAGAACATGGAATCACCGATAAATATACGTTCCCAAGACCGATGACCAACCGCCCGGGGCTTGATTTTAGTTTCAGTGGGCTGAAAACATTTGCTATGAATACTTGGTTACAAAGTGAGCAATCTGAACAAGACAAAGCCGATATCGCCCTCGCCTTCCAAACTGCTGTCGTCGAGACCTTAGCAATAAAATGTAAGCGCGCCATTAAGCAAACTGGTCGGCAACGTTTGGTGGTTGCCGGTGGTGTCAGTGCCAATAAAGCATTACGAGCGCGGCTAGCAGCCATGAAAGCTATCAAAGCGTATTATCCAAGGCCCGAGTTCTGCAGTGATAATGGCGCCATGATTGCCTTTGCAGCTGCGCTTCGTAAGCGCGAACTGGACGGGGAAAAAACAGCTAACTTTTCTGCAAAGCCTCGCTGGGCTGTCGATAGTCTGACACCGCCGTGACAGCCTTAAGGTTTGGTTTCTTCGCCCGAAAGTAAGCGCTGAATATTGCTTTTATGGCGATATAACAACAGCAATGCCATTACCAGTAAGATCCAACGTGCTGGTGTCGTATCAAGAAACCAGAAGCTGTACAGCGGTGCTAACGTCGCTGCGACAATCGCTGACAATGAAGAAATACGGCTAACTAAAAATACGACTAGCCACGTCGCTAAAATCGTCAATGCCAATAGTGGCGACAATGCCAACAAACCACCTAATGCGGTAGCAACACCTTTACCTCCCTTAAATTCAAAGAATACGGGATACAGGTGGCCTAAAAAGGCGGCAAGGGCTATGGCCGCCAGCCAATCAATTGTCACGCCCAGCAACATTGCCAATAAAACAGGGAATGTACCCTTTAAAACATCCAATAGCAGCACTGTTGCAGCTAATTTCTTACCACCAAATCGCAGTACATTGGTAGCGCCAGGGTTTCCTGAACCCTGTGATCGCGGATCGGGTAAACCAGCTAATTTACATAACAGAATCGCACTGGATAAGGATCCAAGCAGATAAGCGCCTATAAGTAATACTGACGGTAAGCCAAATGTTTCAAGCATGATATGATGCATTTCAAGATAATAGTCAGGCCATTATAGGGCGCTGGTTATTTATTTCCACTTTCTGTGACCGCTATTATGGATAAAATTTTTTTAAATGACCTGAAAATAGATACCATCATTGGTATTTATGACTGGGAACGCAAAACTGAACAAACCCTGGAATTTGATTTGGAAATGGACTGGGATATCCGCCCTGCCGCCAAGGATGATGATATAAGTAAAACTATTGACTATGGTGACATTGCACAGACGATTGTTCACTTTGTAGAAAACAGTGCTTTCCAATTAATCGAAACATTAGCAGAGCAGCTGGCGGCGCTTCTTATAGATAAGTTTGCCATTCCCAAGCTGAAGCTAACTGTCAGTAAGCCTGTTCAACTCTACGGACAAAATACAGCGCGTATTGTGATCGAGCGTAGCAGCTGATGACAGGCAAAAAGCATTTGGGGTTTTTGTTCAGTATTGGCAGCAATATTAATCCCCATCAAAATGTTATCAAGGTACTCGAGCATTTGCTAAAGCAATTCCCAGAAATTGTGATCAGCCGCGTTTTAAAAATCCCACCGGTTGGTATGGCAAGCCAACAGGACTTTCTCAATCTAGTGGTGTTTATTGCCACTGATATAGAGTTATCGGCCTTAAAGTCGCTGTTCAACAAAATAGAAACCGATTTAGGCCGTGACCGTAGTGATCCCAATTGTAAAATCAAAGATCGTCCTGCCGATTTGGACATCCTGCTTGAAGTGACCAGTAGTGCTGACTTTCGCCAACCAGTCGAACAAATTACCGACGAGTATTTTCTCTACCCACTTATCACTGAGCTATGTGCTTATCTCACAGGAGAAAACCAACCCGCCATACAAAAAGGGGTCACAATCCAACTCGGAGAATTAACGCTTGGACAAACGGCGACCACCATCAACAGGCAGACTAGTGGCTGTTATAAACGGGTTATCCATTAACGCTTTTATCGCTAAATAAACGGGTTCAGCGCCCCCTTCTTTAGCAAGTAATGTCTCTTGCAACATTTGCTCACGTGATGCTTCATTATGCTGTGATGCAAATAAAATTGGACCTGGTGCCACCGCATTCACTTTGATATTAGGAGCAAATTTCTTTGCCAAAGCCAATGTCATATTATGCAAGCCCGCTTTCGTTGTGCCATAAATATCAAATTTAGCGGTCGGGTTTTCAACATTGATATCTGTAATATGAATAATATCTGCCGGGTGACCTTGCTCGCCTACTAACAAATTATGGAGACCCTGATTAATAATATAGGGTGCTAACATATGCGTTTCAAAGAATTGTTGGTACTGCTTAATAGCTTCAGTGATATCCTCTGAAGTAGGGGTGAAGCAAGAGGCGTTATGAATTAACGCTCTAAATGATTGACATCGGCTCTGAAGCTCATTTACAAAGTGTAAAATCGCCTTATCGCCAGAAAAATCGGCCTGTATAGTTGCAATGCCCATGTTTTCTAGACTTTCAACTTCATCAGTATATGTTCGATAATGAGCGATAACCGTATAGCCCGCTTGCTGAAACCGTTGAGCAAGATGAAAGCCCACACGCCGACCAGCGCCGGTAACTAATATTGCATTTTCTAATTTTTGATGACTCATGACTTCTACTTTTACTTATCCAAATTCTGATGCTCAGCAGCACAGTGAGCATTTATTGACCGTTATTCAGCAACACATTGCTGATGCCGGTGGCAAAATCACGTTTAAAGACTTTATGCAGCTGTGTTTATACCAGCCGGGATTAGGTTATTACAGTGTCGGCACGCAAAAATTCGGTCCACAAGGTGACTTTACAACGGCACCTGAGATTTCACCACTTTTTTCCAAAACGCTAGCGCAGCATAGTCATGATGTACTGACACAACTGGATAACGCCAATATCTTAGAGTTTGGTGCCGGTAGTGGCAAAATGGCCGGCGACCTACTTCAACAGCTTGAGCAGTTAGCCGCATTACCAAAATATTACTTTATTTTAGAAGCCAGTGCTGACTTACGACAGCGGCAGCAATCATACTTGCAAGATAAAGTGCCTCATCTGATGTCACATATCCAATGGCTTGATGCATTACCAACCGCATTTTCTGGCGTTGTACTGGCCAATGAGGTTTGTGATGCTATGCCTGTGCACCGTTTGCAATATGATAACGGCACTGTGCAAGAATATTATGTTCAGCAGCAACACAATGAGCTGCAATTTTGTTTGGGCTCCCTTTCTAGTGCGGCTCTAGAAACCGCTGCTTATGCGCTCATACCGATCATCGGCAATCAAAGCTATACAACAGAAATTAACCTGAATGCACAAGCGTGGTTGAGTAGTCTGGCGAATCACCTTGAGCAAGGTGCCATCTTTATTATCGACTATGGTTATCCACGACAGACCTTTTATCATCCACAGCGTCACACCGGAACACTTGCCTGTTATTATCAACATCAGGCTCATGACGATCCATTGATCTTGGTTGGCTTACAAGACATCACCTGCCATGTAGAATTCACCAGCCTGGCAGAAACCGCTGTAGACAATGGCCTTGATGTTGCGGGTTTTCAATCTCAAGCTGACTTCCTGCTCGCTGGAGGCATTACAGATCTGTTCGCTGGCATTGATCATAATGATGAATTCGACCACTTTCAGCAGGCAACTGAACTAAAAAGACTGACGTTACCCTCAACAATGGGCGAAGAGTTTAAAGCACTGACACTGACTAAAAATCTACCACAATTATTACCACGGCTACAGCTGGCGGACAGGCGCCATGGCCTCTAACCTAGTCGTTGCGAAATTGACCGCTTAAGGTCGGTCAGCCTTCAATTCATTGATCTCTTTTCTCAGGCGTTCTACTTCATCAGTAAGCTCAAATAACACTTCTTTCATACTACTTACCTCTTGCCGGAGATTACCCGCCTCTTGCTTGCCCTGCGCAACATCCTGTAACAGCTCAGGGCTGACATAGCGCGTACTTGTTATGCTGCTATCTTGCTCCTTGGCCAATACGGAAGGAATATCGATCATGACCCAGTCTTGGCGTTGTTCGCCAGTTGTTGGATCAACATAAAAGCTTTGCCCTATGCCTAAGTCAATATCAGCATTCAAATCTTTACCTTGGCGCCGTGTCGCGGTCGAAAGATCGCTAGTAGCGCTATCAGCTTCGCTATAATCCTCATGTAAGGCAGCAAAAATAATATTCAAGCGACCTGCATCATCAATAAATACGCGACCTGAATTTGCTTTTTGTTTGTTATCAAAGGCATCAGGATGCATAGCCAGCATCATAAACTTAACATCTTCATCTCTCCGGGCTTGTTCCAATGCATTGGCTAGCGCCGTACTGAGGATTTGCTGCTCTTCAACTGAATAAACAGGATTTCGGTAACTTCTTAGAATAAAGCGTTCTTTGACATACAATGAACTCAGAACGGTTTTTAAAACCTGCTCTGTGATAACTACTGGATGCTGGTTCGATGCGGACATTGCCTCTGCACTGACAATCTCGACATATTGTTGTCCCGATTGCCACACTTTTTGACTACTTACGAGTGGCGTAGCTTCCGATTGTGGCTCGCGATCAAACAAATCAAGGCTGCATGCCGATAAACTAGCCGTCAGTAGGATGCTAACAGTGATAATCCGACCTAGTCGTGCAAACTGATACATCGCCTTTCCTTTGTAAAATGAATTAATCTGTTATCGAGGCAGGATGATTTGTTTCGGCTTTTTGCTCTCTACATAATAACGCTTGCACAGCTTCACGGGGATCTGAGCCGGCAAACAAAATTTTACAGACCTGCTCAACAATCGGCATTTCAATACCGGCCTGTTTTGCTTGCTTTAACACTTCCCGTGCTGCCGTCATCCCTTCCACAGTTTTGCCCACTTCAGCCACAGCCTGCTCCACTGTCAACCCTCTGCCAATAGCTAACCCTAACTGACGGTTTCGGCTTTGATTATCGGTGCAAGTAAGAATCAAATCACCCACACCAGACAACCCTATCATTGTCTCTGGCTCAGCGCCCAACGAACTGGCTAAACGTAGTATTTCTGCCATACCTCTGGTAATGAGCGCTGCTCTGGCATTGGCACCAAACCCTAAGCCGTCAGAAATACCTGCGCTAATAGCCAATACATTTTTTACAGTGCCGCCGACCTGCACACCCAGCACATCACTCGTGGTATAAACGCGTAATGTCGGCCGGTGCATTGCTGCCGCTAGGGACTGGCAAAACTCCGTATCACGGGAAGCGACTGTGATAGCCGTGGGTAAATCTTTAGCGACTTCTGCAGCGAAAGAAGGACCTGAAATAACGGCTAACGGGTGTGAATCCCCTAAAATGTCGCTCGCTGTATCAAAAAGGAAACGTCCCGTTTCAGGTGTAAACCCTTTGGTTGCCCAACTCAACGGTGTACCGGCAGTTATAAATGGCTTTATCTTGCTTAAAATATCAGCAAACGCGACACTGGGGACCGATACCAGGATGTGTTTAGCCTGCTTAATAGCTAACTCAAAATCAGGTTCAATTTGTAAGCTTTCTGGTAGTGAAATACCAGCCAGATACCGTTCATTAGTGCGGCTTTGTTGCATGGCCGTTAAATGCGCAGGATCGCGTCCCCATAACAGCACTTTATGCTCATTACGGGCAATGGCAATCGCAAGAGCCGTTCCCCAAGCGCCAGCCCCGATAACAGTAGTAGGAATTAACGATATCTCTTGTGTGCTCATTTAATAACGGCCGTTTGTGATCTTAATTAATGTTTTTGTTGCTGTTCATTTGCTTTTCTTGCTTGTTCTCTTTGTTGGATATACAAAGCATCAAAGTTAACCGGCGCCAGAATCAATTGTGGGAAACCACCTTTTGCAACCACATCAGCAACAACTTCACGAGCAAAAGGGAACAAAATGTTTGGACATTGACTGCCAATTAATGGCCCTTGCTGTTCTTTACTATACCCCATCATAGTAAATATACCCGCTTGTTTTACCTCAATTAAAAACGCAGTTTTATCACCCAACTTAGCCGTGACAGTCAGTATTAATGACACTTCATGATTATTATCATCAAGTTGCGAATATTCATTGGTTAATTGCATATCAAGATCTGGCTTCCACTCTTCACGAAAAACATCCGGAGAGTTGGGTGTTTCAAATGACAGGTCTTTAGTGTAGATCTTTTGGATCATAAATTGAGGTTGCTGTTCTTCAGTTGCATTGGCATTTTCTTCAGCCATGGTATTTCCTTCGTTGGTTAATGGTTAAGACTGCGCCAACAGGCTGTCCAGTCGCTTAGCTCGTTCTAATGCAAGCAGATCCGTATAGCCACCGACTGCTTGATTGTTAATAAAGACTTGGGGCACAGTCCGTTGCCGACTTTTTTTCATCATTTCTTGACGTTTCGATGAGTCACGATCGACACGGATTTCCTGATAGTCAATGCCTTTTCTATCCAGTAATTGTTTCGCCATCACACAATATGGGCATTGAGCACTCGAATAAACTTCAACTTTTGCCATTTTTTTATTCACATTAAATTATCAATTAGTTAAGTAGCGGTAGCTTGGCGACATTCCAACCTTTAAATCGACGTTTTAGCATATAAGCTCCTGCTAACCGGAAAACGGCACCACCTCTCATACAGAGACAACAAGCTGTTCCCAGGATCGACTTTCATTGTTGTAATATCATCAATAACTGACAATAAGACTACCAAGATTCGCCATATCAGACATCTAAACGCAGCAATTAAACTAACTAAAAAGTGGTAATTTAGCTTCTTTCCAAGTATGTATACCACCCTTTAATATATACACCTCAGAAAAACCATTCTCTTGTAATTTCTTGGCTATTGGCAGTGTGCCCTGGCCATTAGCACTGATAATAATCACTGGTTTTTGTTTGTCCTTGATTGCCGACATGCCTTCTTGCAGACTTGATGCCGGCAGGTTAACGGAGTCTGCAATATGAGCTTTCTCAAACTCGCTAGCCGCACGCACATCCACAAACACACCTTTTTTCTGATTTACCAGCGTTATCGCCTGAGCGGTACTTAGCGTCGCTGCGCCAGAAAGTTGATTGCTTATCGTTGTTGCAACAATCATCCCCAGTAACACGAAGAAGATAGTCCATAACAACCAATGGTTAACTATAAATTCACCCAGATTTTCCATATTTTACCTTAAAAGATTTCTTGCTAGAGCATGACCAACAGTACTATGACTCTCAATGCTAGTTAGCGTATATCAGCGACAAAACAGCATAGTTAAACTACTTGCCTCAAGCTTATAAATTGACTTATAAATTCAGGACAACAGAACACTGTAATTCATTAAAAAACATCCTATAATACACGGCATCATCATTGGTTTGCATGTGTTCCATCTATTTATGCAGACGATAGCGGTTTTTAATGGGACAGTTAGCCAACCTACTTGTCAAATACCAATAGTCGGAATAGGCTTGTAGTAGATGATTTGCGCAGCTTCGTTACATTGAGTAACGTTGTTACTTAACACCAAACCTTTGAGACTTATTTTTGTCATGACACAAAACCTTTCACTATCTGCGGACGTATTGCACTTATGAGTCATAGTCACCGCCCAATAGCACTTATTATTCTCGATGGCTGGGGATACAGCGAGGACCCTGACTCTAACGCTATCATGGCAGCGGACACCCCTGTATGGGATCAATTATGGCAGGATTATCCTCATATGTTGATCAACGCGTCTGGGGCTGGCGTTGGTTTACCCGGCGAACAAATGGGTAATTCAGAGGTCGGTCACCTGAATTTGGGGGCTGGTCGTGTTGTTTATCAAGAGTTCACCCGTATCAACCGCGCCATTGAAACAGGCTCTTTCTTTACCAACAGAGCGTTAACCACGGCCGTTGATCAAGCAGCGAAACAGGGTAAAGCGCTTCATATCTTAGGCTTACTATCACCGGGTGGCGTTCACTGTCATGAAGAACATATTCATGCCATGGTAGAACTCGCAGTAAAACGCGGCATCGACAAAATCTATCTTCATGCTTTTCTTGATGGTCGAGATACACCACCGAAAAGCGCTCAAGCATCAATTGATGCTATGGAAAAGGTGTTTAACAAATTTGGTAAAGGCCAAATTGCCTCGATAATAGGACGCTTTTATGCCATGGATCGTGATCAGCGTTGGGAACGGATAAAAAAAGCACACCAATTAATCACTGAAGGTGAAGGCGAGTTCCATGCTATCACCGCCTCTGAAGCTTTAGCAATGGCCTATCAACGTGGTGAAACAGATGAATTTGTGCAAGCCACTACTATCGGTGTTGATAAAGAAGCTGCCGTTCATGTCTCTGACGGTGATGTTGCCGTTTTTATGAACTTTCGTTCTGATCGTGCAAGGGAAATAACTGAAAGTCTTGCCGACCCTGACTTCGATGGCTTCGAGCGTCCGCAACAAAGTCATTTCGCCACATTTGTCACATTGACTGAATATAAAAAAGAATATGATTACCCAATTGCATTTCCGTCGGAGCAATTAAATAACATTTTTGGTGCCTACATTTCATCGTTTGGCCTACGACAACTCCGCATTGCAGAAACTGAAAAATACGCCCACGTGACCTTCTTTTTCAACGGTGGAAGAGATAAACCGTTTGAGGGGGAAGATCGTATTCTCGTTCCTTCACCCAAAGTAAATACCTACGATATGGATCCGAGCATGTCAGCACCTGAAGTTGCAGACAAACTGGTGCAAGCTATTCATAGCGATACATATGATGTAATCATCTGTAACTTTGCTAATGCCGATATGGTAGGTCACTGTGGTAATTTTGATGCCGCAGTCACAGCGGTGGAGACACTTGATAAGGCGCTTGGTCAAGTTTGGTCGGCTTTAAAACAAGTAGGTGGTGAAATGATCGTGACTGCTGATCATGGTAACGCTGAACTGATGCAAGATCCCATCACAGGGGCACCTCACACGGCACATACCAATAACTTAGTACCACTCATCTATGCTGGCCGCCAAGCTAACTGTATTGAACAAGGTACGCTGGCCGACATTACTCCCACAATGCTGTATTTAATGGACTTGCCTATACCTGATGAAATGAGTAAACACATCATCGTCAATCTGTTATAAACATCAACCGAATAAGTCTGTGCAAAATTATTCTCCTTTCGTCCTATTCTGTCTGTTGTTACCTGGTTTTACAGTGGCTGCGGATGACTCCGCCGAACGTTTGGAACAGCTACAGACTGAAATTCAATCACTATCGTCGAATGTAGAAAAAAATAAAACAACGAAATCGGAGTTATATAAACAACTTGAGAAGCAAAGCCTGGCCATATCAAAACTCAACCGTCAGTTGCGTCAGACAAACCAACAGCTTGAACAACAATCCTCGCAACTCGACAAACTCAAACAGGATCAAAAACAATATCGCCAAGCGCATATTCAGCAAATGGATGCGCTGAACGAACAACTCCGTTCAGCCTATTTAAATGGCCAGGCAAATTACCTCAAATTACTGTTAAGCCAACAAGATCCGGCTAAAATAAGTCGTTCCAGCCATTACTTTGAGTACTTCCATCAAGCTCGCCAACAACAGCTTGCTACTATTAATGCTAGTCTGGCAGTATTGTCCTCTCAACAACAGGAACTGAGTGACGCCCAACAAAAGCTCCAACTAACCTATGAGCAGCAACTTAAAGAGCAAACCGCATTAAAAGAACAAAACAAACAACGCCAGCAAACAGTAAAGCAACTTGAGCAAACCATCCAACAGCAAGGTAAGCGTATAGCCTCATTACAAGAAGAAGAAGCTAACCTGCAAGCCTTATTACGCTCTTTGGCAAAAAAAAGAACAACGCCAAACAAAAAGGCTAAAGTGCCTGATATGAAGTTTGCCCAACAGCGTGGTTCATTAAATTGGCCAATACAAGGAAAAATCGTTGCACGCTATGGAAGCTCGAGAAATGTTGGTAAACTCACATGGCAAGGCATAATGATTCAGGCTGGTGCTGGTCGCAATGTCACTGCAACAGCGCCAGGGCGAGTGGTATTTTCTGGTTGGTTACGTGGCTTTGGTTTGCTATTAATTGTCGATCATGGTGATAAATTCATGACCTTATATGGCAACAACCAAGCCTTGTTGAAAGAAGTCGGTGACGTGGTGAAAGCAGATGATATTATTGCTTTAAGTGGTGACAAGGGTATTAAACAACATACCGGCTTGTACTTTGAAATACGACATAAAGGCAGTCCAGTTAATCCTGTAAAATGGCTAAAAAGACAAAGTTAATTATTCAATTTAGGGAACAGCTATGAGTTTTTTAAAACATGATCTAGGTTTGATTAGTGCTGGAGCACTACTCGGTGTATCACTAGTTTTCGGCCAAATGGTTTTTGCAGATAACGCCGGCAACAGACCAGACTTGCCTCTAGACGACTTACGCGCTTTTTCCGAAATTTTTGGTCGAATTAAAAGTAATTATGTTGAACCTGTCGGCGACAAGGAACTCATTGAAAATGCCATTCGAGGCATGCTATCTGGCCTTGACCCCCATTCGACTTATCTCGATAAAGAAGAATTTAAAAGCTTGCGTGAAGGGACGTCAGGTAAATTTGGCGGACTAGGTATCGAGGTCACCATGGAGGATGGTTTTGTGCGTGTTGTCGCACCCATTGATGATACCCCCGCTGCACGTGGCGGCATCCTGGCTGGCGATGTCATTGTTCGACTGGATGACACACCGGTTAAAGGTCTAACATTACGTGAAGCTGTCGATATAATGAGGGGAGAACCTGGTAGTAAGTTATTACTAACTATTATTAGAGAAGGCGAAGATGCCCCACTTAAGATAGAACTAACTCGTGATATTATTCAGGTTAAAAGTGTCAAATTTAAAATGCTTGAACCTGGCTTTGGTTATATTCGTATCAGTACGTTCCAACAGCGTACTGGCTTTGCGCTTAGAAATGCCATCGACGCACTCAAACTGGAAAACAGTGGTGAGCTCAAAGGGCTTGTGCTCGATTTACGTAACAACCCAGGCGGCCTATTAACGGCTGCAGTTGAAGTCTCTGACAGCTTTATCACCAAAGGTATGATTGTCTATACTGACGGTCGTGTCGCTGATGCTAAACAACAATTTACTGCTAAGCCTAATGATGCCTTAAAAGGTGCGCCTATTGTTGTCCTAGTGAATGGTGGTTCAGCTTCAGCATCAGAAATCGTTGCTGGTGCACTGCAAGACCATCACCGTGCAGTTATTCTTGGCACCAAGACCTTTGGTAAGGGATCCGTTCAGACTGTCATGCCTTTAAACGATGAGACTGCCGTTAAAATGACTACAGCGCGTTATTACACACCTTCTGGTCGCTCTATTCAGGCTGAAGGTATTGTGCCTGATATTGTCGTCGACAGCGTTAAGGTTTCGTCCAACGAACGGGAAAACTTCACCCCCCTTCGTGAACGTGATTTATCAAAACACTTATCAAATGGTAATGGCAAAAAAGAACAGGAGCAGGATACAAATACAGATAAAGAAACAACCGTTGTCCCGCTAGCCGTTTCAGACTACCCACTATCAGAAGCAGTAAACTTACTGAAGGGTATTCATATCCTAAAACAATAAACTGATTAGGTACCGTACCCTATGACGAAAAGTGTCTTAATTCCTTTGGCAGAAGGCTGTGAAGAGATCGAAGCTGTTACACTCATTGATTTGCTGAGACGGGCTAACATCTCAGTCGTAACAGCTAGCCTTGCAGCGCCGTCTATTACCGCCAGCCGAGGTGTTCACCTTACAGCTGATACAGACCTGAAAAGTGTTGTTTATAATGACTTTGACATGATTGTCTTACCAGGAGGCCTCTCAGGCGCTCTGAATTTAAATGATGATCATCGTATTCACGCCATCATTAAACGACTCTATCAAGCGGGCAAAGCCGTTGGTGCTATCTGCGCCGCCCCATTAGTGCTAGCAAACACAGGGTTGTTAGATGGCAAACGGATCTGTTGTTATCCGGGCGCATTAAACCCAGATGATTGGCCCACTATTCAGTTTGTTGATGATCCAGTGGTCATTGACGGCAATATATTAACATCACGTGGTCCTGGAACAGCCATGGACTTTGCATTAACCATTATTAGCTTCTTAACAGATGAGAAAACGCGAGCTGACGTTGAAACCGCTTTGGTTAGGCCCCATTAAGCGCCTGCGCTCTTAGCAAAAAACACTTAGCGCAATTTATATTTCATTGCAAAAAAATAGGCCGCTTATAGTAAGCGGCCTATTCAATTTGGTGTAATGCTTTGCCTGTGGCTAGAATAAATGCGTCCTTGTGTTATCGGCCATCAAGCAGTACTTAAGAAACTGCAAGTCTGATGCGGGCATCTCCTCGATAGGATTTTTTCCCTCATCAGGCAACCATCTCCGGACATCATCCGTAGAGGTATTAAGATATTGCGCTACCTGTGCAAGACTTAAATTTGCGTCAGCAATGATTTTTGCAGCTTCTTGATTAGTACGCATAGTGATTACTCTTTAGAACTCACCACATTCAACATCTTTCATTACATTCGCTTTGATTTCATCTAGCGTTGGCAAGAAGTCATAGCCAATAATATCCTGGCCTGAAAAACTCTTACGTACTTTAATACGCTCGAACCAAGCTTTGATATTGCTGTGTTTTGCATACAATGCACCTTCACCCAAAATGGTAAGTAGGTGAATGTAGATAGTCCAGTGAATGTCGGCATAAGAATACTGGCCAACGATATATTCACTTGATTGTAATTGATCATCAAATGCATCAAGTGCATCAGCTAACGACTCACGTGCCGCAGCGATAGCAGCATCATCAGCTGTATGCGAAGGATCGGCCATTTGACCACACACTTTTTCACGCATTAATGTTTCAACATGAGGTTGCACCTCATCTTTACCAATTTCCATCCAGTACATTTGCGTTGCAAGAACGGCAGCGTTACGCGGTGCCAGGCGGTTACCCAAGCCACGGCCTTCAACAAAAACAGCGGTGCCAGGTTCACCAACAACAACGTATTGTGCTTCTTTCAATGCCGGTACGATACCGAATGGTGAAATCTTGCGATAGTCTTCACTATCTTGTTCACCTTTTGGCATATTTAAAACACCGGACTCAACCTCAATGCCTTTTTCGGCAGCCGTTAATAAACATTTAAGTGTATCAACATCACCAGGGAACCCAAGTAATTGCATGATGTACTGGGTTTTCTTCATTTCACCATCACTACCGTAACGGTCATCTGCATCTAATGGTTTTGCCGCAGATCCAAAATGGAATAAATCAGCCATTATTATTCTCCTTTATTATGCTGATCAGGCTACTGATCTAAGTTGTTTGTTCTTAACATCGTCAAGTGAAGGCAGTCCAGCATAGCTAGGACGTGCTTTGACGCGATTAAACCATGCGTTCAAATTGCTACGCGATGTAATGGCATCTTCTGCACCAACTAGGCATAACATGTGAGCGACAGCTGTCCAATGAACATCTGCAAATGAGTACTCACCAACAATATATTCTTTGTTATCAACAAATTTATTAAGCTCGTCTAGAGCAAAATCTATTTCTGCTCGCGCTGCTTCGACATCACCACCAGATTCGCCATAGATATTAGCGTCAATCAAGACTCGAAGCGCTGGTTCACATTTTGTTCTTGAGACTTGGCACCAGTAGTTCTGGTGACCGAAGAATTGTGCTTTTTTCGGGTTAAGAAGGCTATTACCTGCGCCACGTACATCTAGAAATGACAAGACAGCATTAACACTGGTTGTTGAGTAATCACCTTCTTCTAGGTAAGGGAATTTACCAAATGGTGAGAGAGCTCTGTACGCTGGGTCATCACATTCACCCGCTTTAACATCCAACACTTCCACATCAAGTTGAACTTTCTTTTCAACCGCCATTAATAGGCATTTACATGTATTAGCATCACCTGGAAAACCACGCATTTTCATGCGTACTGGTCCTTTCTTTTTCTTTCTAAAAAATGGCATTCTTAACCCCTCTTTTCTTCTTATGATTATTTGTTAAAAAATATAAAAAAGTATTGGCTCAGACACCAATTGTTGTCTGAGCCAGTACGTGTTTGACTAAGTAGGCTACTACTTTTCCCACTTAAATGGATCATCTTTCGCTACGCCAAAAAACAAGGCAACGGAACAGACAAGCCAAATCAAAAAGGCAACTGATGTACCTAATGCCCATATTGGGTCACTGTGATGGGCACCCACTTCTAATTGTGTAGCCCCAAATGCAACAAGTATAGTCCAAACTAGTATAGCTAAAAACCCTTTAAATGAACTCATAATTTTTTCTCCTCTTTATTTCCTGCGACGTCACCATCCCTGGCCTATTAATGCATCCTGCAACTAAGTCGCTATTAACTTAGAATATAAATATGTCTTAAGTTAATTTAGGCATACTTTTCCAGCCTGCTCGTTGGTTCATGCGTTCAGCAATCTCACGCTCACCTTCAGAGGCCATTTCTTCATCCCATTTAGCTAGATGAGGCTTAATAAATGCTTCCCATACAGGTGGAACCAATAGCATTGAGAACATTGCGTAATAACCAACACCTGTGTCAGGGGAACCCACTTCTTCTAGTTCCCAGAAGTGTGTTTCACCACGGTCATGATGATCACCTTGACGGCCGATTTCGATAAAGCCGATTTGTGTGAATGGAGACTCACCCACATCCCATGAATGACGGTACTCGATAGGCTGACCTTTTTCACGAATAAGACCGTAATGTTCTAGGAAATTCAACACTTCTAATTCAAATGCTGAAATTGTCCAGGCAATAGCCATAACGCCAAGACCTGTCCAGCCACCGAAGAACCAAAATAAGAATACGGTTGGTAAACTCATTGCGTAACCGCGTAACCAACGGTTTTGTACAGAAATGAAAGGCACTTTAAGGCGTGCTAGGCGTGCTTGTTCCATTTTGTATAAGAAACGTGATTGTCCAAAGTGTGACAATAAGAAATGTTTGTAAATGTTACGGCCTCGAGGGCAAGTAGCAGGATCATCTTCATGAGCTAATTCTAAATGATGATTATAAACGTGAGCGTAGCTGAAATGAGCAATACCACTTAACGCCATCATCCAGCGTGATAATACAAACGTTGCACCTTTAGTATGAGAGAGTTCATGGCCAAACATAATACCCAAGCCCATGAACATACCATTAGAAATTGCAGCACCGATCAAGTTAACACCTGAAATGCCACTGTTAATTGTAATTCCCATTACTTCCATAGTACCGAGTGGCACACCTGAAACATATTCAGAAACACGCCATACTAATGACAGTTGCAGTAAAACAAATACTGGGAACTGCAGGTACATCATTGTGTTTAACAACCATGGTATGCCATTTAGCTCACCATTATCATCCACACCCGCAGGCTCTAACTTCATTGGCAGTATGCTTGTTAACCAATCAAGTACGATTGCAAGCGCAAACATTGCTACACCTGTCCAAGCAAAAATGCCACCATAAACAATACCCATCATTGCGATTATAATAAATGCTGGGGTCAAAAAATATCTTAAATTAATGATTAACTTACTCATTAAACCCTACCTCCTCTTAATTGGTAAAATGACTACTTCGATAACTTGGTACGTCTGTAGACAGGACGCAAACTTACAACTTGCCATTTAACAAGTCATATACGTAAAAACACCACGAATAGCAGGTGAATATAACACTACAGTTAACAGGTGTATTTAACCTTCTGATTTGTATAGGTTTTTAACATTACAAAAATTGTGTGAATTAACAATATTTTTTTAAAAAAGTTATATTTTTTAATATGTTATAACCGAGTATTCCGCTCAGTTATTCGTGATTTTCGAGGTTTCACTCTAATGCAAAGAACACAAATAACGTGGGTGACCTATCCCTATAACCCTAGTTCTTATATAGTTGTTAGCTAAAACGTTATTAAAGGTTTTAGCTTGTTAGACGCACAATCACTTAGCTTATTTATCAGTGCCAGCTTACTGCTTGCCCTAACACCCGGACCTGATATTATCTTTGTAATAAGTCAATCCTTAATATATAACGCCCGTGCAGGACTTATTGTCACACTTGGCCTATGCACCGGTTTAATCATTCATTCCACTGTTGTTACTTTAGGCTTAGCCAGTGTCATTAGACAGTCGCCGCTATTACTACTCTCACTCCAATTGCTCGGCGCTGTTTATCTGCTTTATATTGCCTGGCAGATACATAAGTCCAAAACTCAATTAATAACTACCAGTAACGGTTTACCGTTGCACTATACAAAGCTATATCTTCGTGGCTTTGTTATGAATATCACTAATCCCAAGGTGATGTTATTTTTTATGGCTTTCCTACCTCAGTTTATCAATCTGGAGCAAGGAGATGTCGCCCTGCAAATAGGCATATTGGGACTTTTATTTATGCTTGTAACAATGGTGGTCTTCGGCGGGATGGCTATCGCATCGCGATCGCTTATAAAGTGGGTTGTAGTATCAGAAAAAGCACAGCATAAACTCAATAACGTAGTGGCCTCTACCTTATTCATACTCGCCGTTTATATGGGCGTATCAACTGTTATCTAGGTTTATAAATAATGGGTATTAACATAATATAAGTAAGCAATCACTTATGTTATGTTTATTGATAACTGTGGATTTCTTTATCAATTTTCTTGGCCAATGTCACATCAATATCAGCACGACGGTTATGTTGTTGACAAAGCGCGCTTCGAAATCCGAGATAATCAGCTCCTAAAGGTTTTAACGTCGCTATATCTTCATAGCGGAGAGCACCTGCTAATCCGCAAAGTAACTCATAACGTTTGGCCGCTTGAACGAAGGTAGAAAGCTGCTGTTGGTTATTATGGTCGAGGAGCTGTTTGCCATTCTTTTTTGCGGTGTCGATCATTACACCAGCAAAACCTACTTTCTTTATCAGTGGCAAATAGTCCTGGTCTGGCATTTGATCTGCAAATAACACGGCAATAACCGGGGTAATAAGTGTTTCAAGTGTCGCTTTTAGTTCTATCAGGCATGCCATTAATTCAGGCTCAACAAACAAACCTACTTTGATGTAATTAACGCCGGATGTTGCCATCTCTTTTAGAGCAGGTGCAATAATGTGGCTTTGCATGGGTAGATCACCCACTGTCGCACTGATCAGGCACCGACCGTCTACTAACGTCACAATTTCGCTGACTTGTTGTACAGACAAAGCACCTAAAGCACCCTTAGCTGGGTCTTTGACATCAAGTATATCTGGAAGTACCGCTAACAAACTTTGCGCTTCCTCTGCTGATTGCACGCTGGCTAGCCATCTAGTCATGTTCAAGGTTTATTCCGCTGTCTGTAATCTTATCCATTAACCATCCCCAGGCCTCTAATTCACGCTCACCAGCTGTTTTTTTAATAGCAATGGTCAAATAGGCAATCTCTTGTCTTATTTTATCTTCTGACAACATCGATAGACGGCTCGTTAAAACTGCCGCCTCAATAACTGCAGCTTGTGCCCGGTTAAAACCACGAAAAGGTCTATGCGTTGTTTCACTGATAATGGCAGCAGTAAAGCACGCTCTCGGATCACTATCTTCAAAAGCAACAATTTCTAGCTCACTGTGGCTGAGTGCCTGACTTAAGTATTCCGCTTCAATTTGTTTACACGGTAATGTCGGCCAGTTGCGTCTGCCGGTAAGTGCACCAGCAAAAATGCGTACATCATCAGTGTAGTTTATCGTACATTGACGCTGTTTTTTTAGATTATTATATGTGGCTGAGGGTTTAAAAGGTTTAATTAAGAAGTGACCATTCACTTCACTTATACCCATAGGGGCTAGGTGAGGCTGACCATCATCTGACATCGAGGTGACAATCACTTCATGAATTTTACTTTCTAGCAGGGCCACATTTCTTTCCTGTTGTCATCGTCGTACCTTGTTCTTTTTGTTTAGTTAAATCTTCCCGCTCAGTCTCGACTGCACACCCCCAACGTAACTCTTCGTCTTGACTATAGCGCTTACCTAATTGCCAAGCTATTTGAGCCCGTGCCAATTCAGCTCCAAGATAAAAAGCGTGACCCGGATCATCTTTTAAATTTAAATTTGGGTAGAAGGCAAACGGGTCAGTGTCTTTTTGTAAACCATCGCGATTAAACATATAAATCCCGCCTTCTGCTACTTTAATTCGGTAGTTGGGATCCTTGATATTATTAGCCAGTTCATAGATCTCATCCTCACTGTCCGGAAATGGCCGACGCTCATGGGCAACCAATAAATCAGCAGTGAAATCACGTGGCAAGCTACTTTCTTCTTTAGCAGCAAACATCATCCTTCGCGCCACATTTGCTTCTTTAACCGCTTTATGTGCGTGAGCACTCACTTCTGTTGTAAGCACGTTTTCTATGTTTAATTCTGAGATAATGCCAAATAATAAAGCATTAATACCACTGGTATCAGCATCGGTAAGTTCCGTGACATTACCGATACCCATCATAATTTCAGCATCAGGATGACGGCGACGTAATTCATGATAACGCACCATAGAGTCTGTAAAACCAAAATGGATTGGATCTAAAATAGGATCAGCGATCCATGGGCGGTTTAACTTATCCATCGCCTCCATTGCTCTCTCTAATGAGGCTAGCGAGCCAGGCTCTGCTGGTACCAGAATCGGTGTGGAAGACACTTCCTCGGCAAGGTGATAACTGTGTTCTGTCAGACTTAGCAGATAGTCTGCACCCGCTTTACCGGCACGCCGTAAATCATCCAACTCTAATGAATCAACACTAACTTCAAAATCAGCCTCATGCAACGCTGCTATTGCTTCTTCCATATGCGGGAATTTTTCCGTCGGTAAACAGCCAATATCGATCACATTGGCGCCTGCCTGACGATAATATTCAGCACGCTCGATAATGGATTCTATTGAACGTTCCGGTGCATCTACTATTTCAGCAAAGATACGTACAGCGTAGCGACTCAAATCAACTGCTTTACGCTTGCCGCCAAAGTAAACAGGTAAATCTTTAACTTCTTCGGGACCACGAACAATCTCAACCCCCATTTCTTTACTGAGCGCAGCTAAATCGCCCCGACAGCGTCCGGGAACAATAACTCGGTCATATTTGGCTATTTGCTCTTTATCCAATCGGCGCGCGATCATTTTATCTGTCATTAAAGCCGCCACTGATAAGCCTAGCTCAATAACATCATGCTCAAATTCGCGAGGTGCCATCTCAGTCAGCACTTTATGTAATGCCGGTTCAGCGAGTTTTCCTGTTAAAAATAACAGTCTTTCAGCCATCTCTAATTGATCTCTTGCATTCGTTTACTTAATGCTCTGGATAGCTGGCTTGGATTTTCCACAACGGTTGTCGCTTCATACGAACGTAGTTTTTCAGTATGCGATAAATCTACAGCTCTAGGCCAGACCTTAACGATTCGGTCAGGTGCTGGTGTATCAAGTTCTGGTTCAGTGTCACATGCCAGAACAATACTTGGAATGCGGCATTTTCCTGCCTGTGCATAGACATTAGTAACCAGACTGTCCGACAAGCCCAACACCATTTTAGCTACTGTATTTGACGTAGCTGGCGCCACCACTAGTGTATGATAGTCACCGCGGTAAAATAGCCCCACCGGCGGTGAGCTTGCTGCGCGATCCCTATAAACACGACCATGGGGATTAAAGCTTTTAGGATCATGACCATACATACGCACAACTTCTTCACCTGCACGGCTATAAAAGATATCAACATCATCGATATCTTTTATGATTTCCAAACATTCTTCCAAATAATGGCCTGAGCCAGTAATCGCCCACGCGAGCCTCGATTTTTCAGGACGAGCTTGCATTCTTTTATACCTTTAGACATCCTCTAACTTATAAGTTTGACAGACTCTATCTTGAGAGTAAAAAATAACACTGTCTTTAACACTTGGTACACGTAGTACTGGTGTAATATTTTTATCGGAGTAGTGACTATGGCTGAAGCCAAAAATGAAATACCTAAAATTGTTGTTGTAGGCGGCGGGGCTGGCGGTTTAGAACTCGTCACAAAACTTGGCAAAAAATTAGGCAAGAAAAGCAAAGCTGAGGTCACACTCGTTGATAGCACTCACACTCACATCTGGAAACCCCTGCTACATGAAGTAGCGGCCGGTACGCTTGACTCCCATGAGGATGAAATTGAGTATTTAAGCCAAGCTATGTGCAGTGGTTTTCGCTTTCGACTTGGCCGTATGGATGGTCTTGATCAACAAAAAAAGCAAATCACTGTCGCGCCTACTTTCAATGCGCAAGGACAAGAACTTATCCCACGACGCAACTTTGACTACGATTATTTAATCATTGCCGTTGGTAGTGTTAGTCATGATTTTGGCATTAAAGGCGTCGCAGAGCACTGCCAATTCATCGATACCACCACGCAAGCGGAACAATTTCAATCACAACTTCTTGAAACCTACATCCGTGCCCATGCACAGGATAGACCATTGGCAGAAGCTCAGCTGGATATTGCTATTGTCGGTGCCGGAGCAACCGGTGTTGAACTGAGCGCACAATTGCATGAAGTATCCCATCTATTGACCGCTTACGGTCTCGATGAAGTCAAACCGGCAGATGTTCACATCAGTATTATTGAAGCCGCGGATCGCGTTTTACCTGGATTACCAGAAAAGTTATCGACAGCTACAGCCAATGAACTAAAAAAACTGGGTGTCACATTACTAACCAATGAACGTGTGGTAGAAGTTACTGCCGATGAAATAAAAACCAGTAGCGGTCGTGTTATCCCGGCGGCCATCAAAGTCTGGGCCGCAGGTATCAAAGCGCCTGACTTTTTAAACAATCTGGGGCTGGAAACCAATTCAATTAATCAGCTGGTGGTTAAACAAAGTCTTCAAACGACTCAAAATGATGATATTTATGCCCTTGGCGACTGCTGTGCCTGTCTCTGGGTTGGTCATGAAGGCACAGTACCGCCACGCGCACAAGCGGCTCACCAAATGGCCTCTTTGACATACAAATCAATCGTACGCCGCATGAAGGGTAAATCAATACCTGACTACCACTATCATGATCACGGCTCTTTAGTATCATTAGGTAAATACAGCACCGTTGGCAACATGATGGGTAACCTGAGCAAGGGTAGCCTGATGATTGAAGGCACATTAGCCAGAATAATGTATTTATCTTTGTATAAAATGCATCAAACTGCCTTGTTTGGTTTGTTCAGGGTGAGTTTATTATCGCTTTCTCACCTATTCCGCCGTAGTGTTCACCCCAAAATTAAGCTGCACTAACCATCATTACCTAGCCTAGGCATAATAAAAAGGCCCTTTTTAGGGCCTTTTTACTTAAAAGGGTGTCAGGGTATTAGATATCGAGGTTTGTTGCCTGTAAAGCATGGGTTTCGATAAACTCACGACGAGGCTCAACATTATCACCCATAAGCGTATTGAAGGTTTCATCGGCCACTATTGCATCTTCTATTTTCACTTGTAATAAACGACGTTTGCTTTTATCCATGGTGGTTTCCCACAACTGCTCAGGGTTCATCTCACCAAGACCTTTATACCGTTGTACATGCTGGCCTTTTTTCGCCTCAGTTAACAGCCAATTAACAGCCTGAGAAAAATCAGTCACATTTTCACTACGATCACCACGCTGGACGTAAGCTGTTTCAGTGAACAAGCCATTAATCTTATCGGCAAAGCTCAAAATTCGTTGATACTCGGTACTATCAAAGAATTCGCCAGGGATGTGATAGTCGGTGTTAATGCCATGTCTGTTGAAGCTGACATTGATATGACTCATGAGATCCGTTTCATTACTATTCTCTACCGATAAATTATAGCTTGTTCCCGTTGGTAGACCTTTGTTCAGACGCTCTTCTATCACCGCTAGCCATTGTGACATTTCAGCTTTATTTGTCAGCGCTGGTATCTGTGTTTGATACACCAGCTCTCTTAAAAACATCGGGTAATAATGACTCGACAAACGGGTAATAATAGAGGTAACTGATTGATATTCCTTAACTAATGTTGCAAGTGCATTATCCTTAATTGCCTCATCACTAGTACCTGGATACAGCTCAGCGTTGGTTAATGCCAACTCTGTGAGGTAGGCTTCCATTTCAATATCATCTTTGACATAACGTTCTTGTTTGCCTTTCTTTATCTTATACAAAGGTGGTTGTGCAATATAGATATGGCCTCGCTCAACCAGTTCAGGCATTTGTCTGTAAAAGAAGGTCAGTAATAATGTCCGAATATGAGACCCATCCACGTCGGCATCTGTCATGATGATAATGTGATGGTAACGTAACTTGCTGGGATCATATTCATCGCGGCCAATACCGCAACCTAAAGCGGTAATTAATGTCCCAACCTCTGCTGAGCCGATCATTTTGTCAAACCGGGCACGTTCTACATTCAGGATTTTCCCTTTTAACGGCAGGATAGCCTGAGTCCGCCTGTCACGGCCCTGTTTAGCACTACCCCCAGCAGAATCACCCTCGACAAGGAATAGTTCTGACAATGCCGGGTCACGCTCTTGGCAATCGGCAAGCTTTCCTGGTAAACCGGCGATATCTAACGCACCTTTACGGCGTGTTAATTCTCTTGCCTTGCGTGCCGCATCTCTTGCTCTGGCAGCATCTATCATTTTATTGGCAACCAGCTTACTGTCTGCCGGGTTTTCTATCAGATAATCATGAAAATGTTGATTCACCAATGATTCCACTATGGTTCTTACTTCTGATGAAACCAATTTGTCTTTAGTTTGTGAAGAGAACTTAGGATCTGGTACTTTCACCGAAAGCACCGCTGTCAAACCTTCACGTGCATCATCGCCACTAGTTTGAACTTTTGAACTTTTTGCCAAACCTTCTGACTCAATGTATTGGTTTAATGTTCTTGTTAATGCCGCGCGAAAACCGGCCAAATGTGTTCCACCATCGCGCTGTGGAATATTATTAGTGAAACAATATATATTTTCTTGATATGAATCATTCCATTGCATGGCAAGCTCAACAGTGACATCGTCTTTTTCGCCGTTGATAGCAATAATCGTTTCATGAACTGGCACTTTATTTTTATTTAAATGTTCGACAAAAGCACGAATACCACCCTCATAATAAAACTCTTCACTGAGCTCATCACGATCATCTGTAAGGATAATTCGCACGCCAGAATTCAAAAATGCTAATTCTCTGATACGTTTGGCCAAAATCTTATAATCAAAAATTGTGTCAGAAAACGTTTCATCACTGGGCCAGAACTGAATTTTACTTCCGGTTGTGTCGCATTCTTCACCTTCTAAAATTGGTGAGTCTGGAACACTGTCAGTATAACTTTGTCGATAGATTTTATTATTGCGCCGGATTTCTAATGTTAATTTTTTTGATAAGGCATTAACAACAGAAACACCTACGCCATGTAAACCACCAGATACTTTATACGAGTTATCGTCAAACTTACCGCCAGCATGTAACACTGTCATAATGACTTCTGCTGCCGAAACGCCTTCTTCTTCGTGAACATCAACTGGAATGCCACGCCCATTATCCGTCACAGAAACTGAATCATCAGGATGAATACGGACATTTATTTCACTACAGTAACCTGCCAATGCTTCATCAATCGCATTATCAAGTACCTCGAAGACCATATGGTGTAAACCGGTGCCATCATCAGTGTCACCAATATACATACCAGGTCTCTTTCTAACAGCATCAAGCCCTTTCAGAACCTTAATATTCGATGAGTCATATGTCTTTTCAGTGTGTTCACTTGTCATATTGTTTCCAATCTTTAGCTGTAACGTTGGTCAAACAGGAATCCACCTATTCTACTCTTTATCGGTCTGTCTTGACAGCTCTTTACGTATCGGCTGTAGTAGCCAGACACACAGCACCATGTTCCACGTGAAACACATTTGCATTCTTATCATATTGAACAATTTTATTCGCAATATCAGAATCTGTACTGGTCATAAAGATTTGCACCGGAATCTCAACAATATAATCTAATACCCGTTGAAAATGTTTCTTATCAATTTCAGAATTTAAATCATCAATTAATAACAGGCCTCTACACTCATTGTCGCTAATCTTCATTCTCTCTGTAAAACTCGTCCTTATTTGAGCAATTGATAATGCAATAGAAAATAGTTTTTGCTGGCCTCTCGACAGCAATATCATTGCATCATGCTGATCAATACGGAATGACCAGTCAGCTGCATGTGTTCCTGAACGTGTATAGCCAAGTTGCAAATCACGATGTATTGTTGTGTTTAATGTTTCTTGTAATGTTTGATCTTTCGGCCAACCATTTGCATATTTTAAGCTAAGATCATTTTTATTGAACTCTGGACAGAAATCTGTGAATATTTCATTCACGTCTTTCATTAGTTTTTCTAAATACGACTGCCTTAACATAGTTATTTGTTCACCATGCATAATGATATGATGATCCCACAATGTAACTTCACTTTTTTGTTTATGTTGCCTTAGTGCTGCGTTTCTTTGTTGTAGTGCTTTTTTATAAGCTTGCCAATGATAATTGAAGCCAGGTTCCACGTGAAACAATCCCCAGTCTAATAATTGACGTCGATACTTAGGTCCTTGTTCAAAAAACTGATGACTATTAGCAGGAATATATTGCAGAGGTAATTGGGATGCCAGTTCAGATATACGTTTAAGTGGCGAGTTGTTAAAACGAATTTCAACACCTGACTGATGACTGAATTGAATGCCGACAGGTGTGTTATTAAGTGTTTTTGCTGTGACTTGCAGTTGTGTTTGTTGAAGTTGAACAACTTGCTTTAGCGATCTTGTGCGAAAAGAGCGGCCTAATGCCAGAAGGTAAACCGCTTCTAACACGCTTGTCTTACCAGAACCATTGCCACCGATAAAGCAATTTATTCGCTTAGCTGGTTGTATACTAATGGAATCAATATTTCTTAAATGACGAATGTTGAGTTGTGACAACACGGAATATGTTCCAAGAAATGATAGCGTGAGTAATTAGTTATAGATCAGATCATACCGATGCGGTGATCAGTCGCATTTATGCTAATTAGAAGCACTGTATCAGAGCAACAAGGTTCCCGCCAGCCTTGTCAGGGAAAAAAGCAAGGAAACTTGCTAAACACCTTTGTTAATGACTATTATTCTCGTAACCAATCATTATCTTGATATCAATAGAAAGGGTCGATTATGCATCTACCAACATTACGACAACTCCACTACCTGACAATACTGGTTGAAACCAAACATTTTGGTCGAGCAGCGGAGCGTTGTTTTGTAACGCAGTCGACATTAAGCACCGGTATACAAGAACTGGAAAGCCTATTAGGAGCGCCCTTACTTGAGAGGACCAATCGTAAAGTACTCGTTACCCCTTTAGGTTATAAAATAGCCCAACGCGCCCAACACATCTTGGCATTGACAACCGATCTGGTTGATTGCGCCAAGTTCGAACAGGAGGTTTTGTCTGGCCGTTTGCGAATTGGTCTCATTCCAACTATTAGTCCATTCCTATTACCTAAGGCTCTACCAACTTTGCGTCAACAACTCCCTCGCCTTGAACTGAGACTGGTTGAGCAACACTCAGAACAATTATTGAACTCTCTCAATGCTGGTGAAATTGATCTGGCTGTTCTCGCCTTTCCCTATGATGTTGGTCAGCTACCTCATGATATCTTTGCCAGTGAAAATTTCTGGGTCGTATTACCTCCTCAACATGCATTAGCCAAGCAGAGTGAAATTCAAGCATCCCAACTCTCCATCGATGAGTTAATGTTATTGTCGGATGGTCACTGTTTACGTGAACATGCGCTGAGTGCTTGTCATTTTCCAACGACCATGCATAGAAAAGCGATGCAAGGAACAAGTTTATATACCTTGATTGAAATGGTTGCAGGTGGTCTAGGCGTGACATTAATACCTGAAATGGCAGTCTATTCAGATATGGTCAAACACGCCGATGTTGTGATTCGACCATTAGTACCGAGTAGTGATAAAACAATGCGACACATTGGACTAGTCTGGCGATCAAGCTATCAAACCGGTGAAACTGTTGAAACCATTAAACAACATTTTGCAGCCGCTCTCGATCAGCAGCATTAATAATTAACATTTGTTAAAACACCATTATTTGAGCCGATTTGCTATAAAAAAGGCGCTTTAAAACTTGCCTAAATGTTAACTTTTAAAACTGACAAAAGGCGTTTTTCTGTTCATTTGTATTATTCCCCCCGTTATTAATAATAAAATCAGTGAAGATAAATAGGCTATTTAAGAGAAAGATTGCTATTTCAGCTACCTGCATATCAGCATTTAATAACTGGAAATAAACAACGCAAGACTCCAGTAGCTGCGCTACCCTTGATCGCTTGTTTTCACACTAGCTGCCAATCCGTTGAATATCATCTGAGTAAAAGATATCCAGCAATACTATGATCACTTGCTGTGGATAAGTACAAAAATATAAAGGTTAGCAAGGGAAGCTAAAGATAAATCAATGTCTGCCTATCAATATATAAAAGAGAAGTTAGCACTTACTTATATTTGGCAGTAAAACAATATGTTCACCCATCCTTGTTGCCGATGATAATAAGTAAATCTATAACACGTCAGGAAAAACTTGGCCTTACCAGAGTCTAGCAAAGAAAAATGGATTGCCCATAGCCACAGCAAAACACATACAATAACGACGTCAAGTAAGTAAAGATTTACAATTAAACCCACTTTAATATTGCGGCATAGTGTGTTCGCAGAAAATAACCGCCCGATGCTTATAAGAAACTGGATGGCCCGTTCATGAGTGAAAAATTATTAAAATCAACCGCTGTTGTCAGCAGTATGACTTTTTTATCCAGGATAATGGGCTTTGTCCGCGATATTGTTATTGCACGTCTGTTTGGAGCAGGTTTAGGCACAGACGTTTTTTTTGTTGCTTTCAAAATTCCGAATTTTCTACGTCGTTTATTTGCAGAAGGCGCCTTTTCTCAGGCATTTATTCCTGTTTTAGCTGAGTTTCGTGAACGCGGTGACCGTGATCTGCGTGAACTCATTGCCAGTACATCGGGCACGCTAGCTGCTATATTACTGGCAATCACAGCCATCGGTATGATCGCAGCCCCCTTATTGATTATGGTGTTTGCTCCTGGCTTTATTAGCAGCCCAGAAAAACTTGTGCTGGCGGGCGATCTGCTTCGTATTACCTTCCCATATCTATTTTTTATCTCACTAACTGCATTAGCGGGTGCGATTTTAAATAGTGCGGGTAAATTTGCTGTGCCGGCATTTACACCCGTTCTGCTAAATATTTCATTAATCCTGTGTGCAATCTATTTATCCCCCTACTTTGCCCAGCCCGTGACAGCGCTGGCATGGGGCGTCTTAATAGCGGGTATCAGTCAATTGGCGTTCCAACTGCCTTTCCTAATGAAAATGAATCAGTTTCCAAAGCCTCGTTGGGCATGGAAAGAAGAGGGCGTACAAAAAATCATAAAATTGATGATCCCTGCATTATTCGGCGTGTCAGTCTCGCAAATCAATCTGTTACTAGACACACTCCTCGCCTCCTTTTTAGTGACTGGAAGCATCTCATGGCTTTATTTTTCTGATCGCCTCGTTGAATTTCCGCTTGGGGTGTTTGGCATTGCGATAGCGACGGTGATATTACCGAGTCTTTCAAAAAAACATGCCGCAGCCTCACCACAAGCTTTTTCTAATACGATTGATTGGGCGTTGCGCTGGGTATTTATTATTGCAACACCCGCCGCCATAGGCTTGTTTTACTTAGCTGAGCCACTATTGATCACCTTATTTCAATATGATCAATTTACCACTGAACATGCCCACAAAGCGTCATTGAGTTTAATGGCTTATAGTCTTGGCTTACTACCCTTCATCTTTGTAAAGATACTCGCCCCGGGTTACTTTGCCAGACAAGACACCAAAACACCGGTAAAAATCGGCATCATCGCGATGGTGACCAATATGGTGCTTAATGTGATTTTAATGATGTTTTATGCCCATGTTGGTCTTGCTCTTGCCACAGCCTTAGCAGCCATGCTCAATGCCAGCCTATTATTTTTAGGCCTGCGAAAACAAAATGTTTATCGGCCAAACAAAGGCTGGAAGTCACTGTATATGAAACTAATCACCGCCAATCTTGGATTACTGACCGTGCTTTATTTGACAACACCATCAATTGTGCAATGGCAAATGAGCGATGCAGCTGAACGCGCCTCAATGCTCTCAGGTATCATCGTACTTGCAGCGGTCGTTTACTTTATTATATTGCAGCTGCTTGGTATAGGTATCAAGCAGCTGCTAAGACCTGAGGCCTCTGAGCTTGACTAGAAACTCTCAAATTCAAGTTCTTGATAAACTCGACCAGCATTCTTTTTTGCAAGCTCCTCAAAGGTATCAAGGTACTCGTATTCAGATTGGTCAATCTCATAGGCTGCAGCTAAGCCATCGCCCTCATCGAGTATTTTTCTGACTTCATCATGTAAAAAAGCCAGATAGCCCTTTGTCTCACGTGTCACTGTTGCCATGTCTGTTGGTTCTCCATGGCCTGGTATGACATGAGTTACGTCCATCGCAGCAAACAAATCAAATGTTTCAATCCATTCTAATGTCTTGGTTTCAGGGAAAACAGGTAGCATACGCTGATGAAACGCCATGTCGCCTGCAATAATCACATCGTGGTCAGGTAAGTACACTGAAATATCTCCAGCGGAATGGGCTGGGCCAAAATGGATAAGCTCTATATGGGTATCACCCAATACAATTTCCTTACGATCAGAAAACCCGATATCCGGCATCACAACTTCTGTATTAATACCACGGTCACGATTGTATTTACGCATACCACTCAGTTCTTCTGCTCCCATGCTGTCAATCACTGCAATAGCATCATCATGAGCAATAATCTGTACGCCTTGCTCATGCCAGTAATTATTCCCTAACATAGCATGGCCTTGACCATTTTCATTGACAACATAACGCACAGGTTGATCGGTGATTTTTTTAATTTCATCGTGTAAGGCTTTTGCCAGTAGGTATGAAGCGCCTGCATTAACTACCAACACGCCATCGTTGGTGATAACGAAACTCAGGTTATTGTTATGGCCAGCATTCTCATATGTTGGTGGTTGTGTTGCACCAATGGCAGACCAAACCCCAGGCACAACTTCTATCGGTTTGGAGTACAACTCAGATTCAGGATATTTATCAGAATCATCATCAGCCAGAGCACTAAAACTGAGCGAGAAAAGAGCAAAAAACAAAAAGATAAAACGCATAACAGCTCCCTTATAATTGGGCTAAAAATTACTATCCGGACAAAGTAAATATACTTGCTAACATAGGATAAGCTATCCTGTAGTCATCAAAACAGACCGAATAGTTCCACTTCTCTGCCCTATTATCGGCTTATTCGACTAGCGTCTCAATAACATTCCTTCCAAGTATTACTCGGCATCATACGTAAAATTACGACTTCGCAAGTTAGGCAATAGCGCTTATTGTTGTCTCTGTTCTAGAATAAATCAATCGTTATATCTAATCGATATAGCGTTCTCATGTTTTATTGCCTAGCCGTTCAATCGGGGATGCCTATGCTGGCCGAGACAAAAAGTCACAGAATGCACCACAGAAAATAGAAGGATCGATTCAATGTATTCTGAAGCAACAAAAATTTTCGATATTGTTGAAGATATCAGTCAGTCGATAGCGCACGATGAGGCTGAAACTATCGATAAAATGGCTAAATGGCCAGAAAAAAGCCTGCGTGAATTACAACAACAAGGGCTTGGTGGCCTGACTATTCCCCTTGAGTACGGTGGCTTGGGCCAGGGAACACAGGTACTATCTAAAGTCTGCGAAATCCTTGGTTATAATTGTGCAAGCACTGCCATCTGCTTTGGTATGCACTGCGTCGGCAGTGCAGTTATTGCATCAAAAGTCACACAATACCAGCAAGACACGTTCTTAACGCCTATTTGTGAAGGCAGGCATATAACAAGCCTATCACTCAGTGAAAGTGGCTCAGGCTCACACTTTTACTTACCTCAAACTCGCATGCAGTACAGTGCTGAACATGAGTACAGAATCAATGGTACAAAATCGTTTGTCACCAACGGTGGCAAAGCTGATTCTTATGTTGTATCTGCGGTAGCTGAAGGCTCTCATTCGCCGGGAGAACAGTTCAATTGCGTTATGATCAAGGCGGGTGCCCATGGTGTCAAATGGGGCGGTGAGTGGCGAGGACTGGGCTTGCGTGGCAACAGCTCACGCAATATGGAATTGAATAACGTTAACATCTCTGACAAGGATATTCTTGGCCAATTCGGTGACCAGATCTGGTATGTCTTTAATGTCATTACACCCTATTTCTTAACAGCTATGGCAGGCGCTTATGTTGGCATTGCCCGTGCAGCACTAGATGAAGCTACGTATCATATTAAAAAGCGCATGTTTTCATTTAATGGCCGTGCACTGGCATCCTCTTCAGTGATCCAATATCAGTTAGGAACATTATGGGCGAAATACTCACGTATTCGTGCCTTAGTCCATTATGCAACAGATGCATTTGATAATAGCGATGATGAGGCGTTACTTGAATTATTCTCAGCAAAAGCTGAAGTAGCTGAGTCTGTCGTTGAAATTGTCAACGAGGCGATGACATTATGTGGCGGCGTGGCCTATCGCGAAGGCTCAAAGTTAGATAGAATGCTACGTGATGCCCGTGCTGCCCATGTCATGTCACCCACGACCGATATGCTAAGAATTTGGACGGGTCGTTCAATTCTTGATCAGCCATTATTATCGGATACATGAGCAGCAGAATTTCATTACTTGCAACTGGCGAAGACTTACTAAACTACCTCAACACTAATCTCAGTGCCGGCGTTTTCTTGGAGCACAATGAGCACCCACATTATTTATACAGTCGTTTAGAAGAAAATTTTGCCACGCCAGATATTGTCGTTTTAGGCCTTAGAGTACAAGATCCGATTCGAACAGCCGAGCATATCTTGGTTCTCAAGCGCGATATAAAAATCATCATCCTGTGCAAAGAAAACCGGCAAAGCATACTTCAAAAGTCAATCCAATTTTCTCCCTTCTTAAACTCTGATGTCATCTCCTTAGAATTTAATAACAATGCTAAATTCAAGAAAAAATTACAAGAACTGGTAGAAATCGTTGAAAAGCAACGGCTGTACAAAAGCGCCATCGCTGTTGTTGAAAAAGAAAGAATGGCAATTGCACCCACGCGCCCTCTCGTTGCCAATTATCTCGATCGTTTGCTTGACCGCATACCTATTGGCATCTTAAACCTCGATTCACATGGCCGTATATTAAACCTTAACCGCAGTGCTCAAGATTTACTCGGTTTAAGTGAACGTGAA